>Ga0185342_1001127_pt1 | contig 11641 bp, 11 predicted proteins | sample ConPoolayeEmetaG_FD_128045 | JGI IMG/M metagenome (GOLD analysis project Ga0185342, IMG submission 128045) | Hot spring microbial mat communities from California, USA to study Microbial Dark Matter (Phase II) - Cone Pool mat layer E metaG... ...
GCATTAGCCAGGGTACTCTTGCCCGCGTTGGGCGGTCCCAGTAAAACCAGCCGCGCCGGCCGGGCAAACCAATCGAAAACCGCGCTTGGCCGCGCTAAACGCCGACAGATCTCACAGCCGACTTCAAGATCATCGCAAGCCAGCACGGCGCGCAATTGGGCCGACAGTCGGCGTGCGTTTTTGATCAGCCAGCGCGCTCCTGGCAGCGTGAGCATTCGCGGCAACAGGTGATAGGTCTCGGCTTCGATCGCATCGTGGGCCGGAAAGAGCTCCCACGATTGAGCTTTATGCTCGGCAAAGCTGCTCTCGGCAAGCAGCCGGCGCACTTTCCCTATCAGCCCGGGACTGCCATGCAGGTGCAGTCGGATCTCCAGGCTACCGCCTGCTGTGTGAACTGATACCAGTATCTGGTCGAGAACCTCTCCCGCCGCGTCGACGAGGGTCGCCAGGGAAACCTCGCCGATTCGCGCCGGCCCGAGCTCATCGTGGCCAGCCGGGTCCAGCGGCCTGCGGGGCCGAACGTGTCGGCGTAGAAAGGCAGCCGCCCCCGGTCCTGACAGGCGGACCACCGCGATTGCCGCAGGTCCGGCCCCGGTCAAGACCTCGAACTGGTCCGTCGGGTCAGCTCTACATCCGCCGAATTGCAAAGCGTCCGCAAAGAATCTTCGCCCGGCGCTGCGCACTACTCCTGTCCTGCCGCCTTCCGATACGCCAGGGCAATCCCCATCAGACACAGATCTGGCACCACCGCGTCGACAAAGTCGGCTAGTTTAGCGACCAGCCCACCATACCCGCCGGTCACTACCAGGTAGGGCCACTGCCGCAGCTCGGTCGCAAACCGCTCGACGATTTCGCGCAACGAACCGACGGCCGCGTAAACCACGCCGTTGATGACCGCCTCGCGGGTGTTGCGTGCGAACGGTCCGCGGGGCTCAGCGACTTCGACCAGCGGAAGCTGGGCCGTCCCGCGATGCAGCGCTTCGCAGCACATCGAAAGTCCCGGCAGAATCGCACCCCCCAGAAACTCCCCGTCTTGCGACACGCAGTCGATCGTCGTGGCGGTTCCAAAGGAGGCCACCGCGCAGGCTCCGCCCACCCGGCTGTAGGCCGCGGCCGCACTGCATACGCGGTCAACCCCCACTTCCTGCGGATTGTCGACCGCCAGCGGCATCGGCAGCGGCAGGTCGTCGCGTACGCGCAGCGCTTCGACCCCGCAAACCCGCTGTACCAGCGCCCTGAGCTGTCGGGTTCGCTCCGGAACCACGCTACCGATCACCACCGCACGCCGCTTGCCGTGGGCCGTAGCGGCCCAGACCTGCTCCAGCGCCGCCGGCCAATCCTGCGGGCAAGAGGCTGCCACGCGCCGAACGTCGTGAATCCCGTCACTGTCCCAGACCCCCAACCCGATGCGCGAATTGCCGATATCCATCGCGAGCAGCACGTCTGCCGGCGGGCAGCCAGGCGTCATTGCTTGGTTCTCTTTTTCGCACGCAGGCGGATTCGCCCTACCGAACACGGCCCCGGTGCGCGCACGTTATCCGCCTGGGCGGAGACGTCAATTGCCGGTCCCGGCGGCGCGCCACCCTCCTTGCCGCGACCGCGAGTTGCGCGCTCTTCTGGCAAGCTGACCGGCGGTGTCGTCGGGTTCGCCTCTGGGCCCAGATCCACCTTTTCCAGCGGCTCAGCCCGCTCTGCCGCTCGGACCTCAGCAACCCTCTGCCACATCGTCTCGGCCAGCTCGCGCAGACCCCGCCCCGTCACCGCGGAAACGCCCATCACCCGCAGGCCCAGTCCCGATCCCAACTGCGTGAGCATTTCTTCCGCACCGGCCAGATCGAGCTTTGTCCCCACCACCAGCTCGGCCCGCTGTGCCAGCTTGGCACTGTACTTTTCCAGCTCCCGCCGAATGATGCGATACGCCTGCACCGGCATCGGCGCCCCCGCCGGCGGGCACAGATCAATCAAATGCACGATCAGCCGCGTCCGTTCGATGTGCCGCAGGAACGCATCTCCCAGCCCAACGCCCTCATGCGCTCCTTCGATCAGGCCCGGCAGATCGGCAAGCACCAGGCGTCGGAATCCCGGCAGCTCCAGAATCCCCAGTTGCGGGTGCAGGGTGGTAAACGGATACGGCGCGATCTTCGGCCGCGCCCGCGTCAGCCGCGAAAGCAGGGTGCTTTTGCCTGCGTTCGGCAGTCCCACCAGACCCACGTCCGCGATCAGCTTGAGCTCCAGGCGCAGTGTTCGCTCTTGTCCTGGCTGACCTGGCGTAAACTGGCGTGGTGCCTGATTGCTCGGCGTCGCAAAATGCGCGTTACCGTAGCCGCCGCGGCCGCCACGCGCGACTCGTATCACTTGTCCGGGCCGGACGAGGTCCTTCAGCAGTCGCCCGGTGTTTGCGTCATAAACCAGCGTCCCGGTCGGAACGCGCACATAGATGTCCCGGCCGTCGCGGCCGCGCCGGTTATTGCCCGAGCCCGGTCGACCGTTTTCTGCCCGGTAGTGATGCCGCCCGGCCAGATCCAGCAGCGTATCGATCCCGTCTTCGGCGACCAGGTAGACCGATCCGCCGTGTCCGCCGTCTCCACCGTCTGGTCCGCCCTTGGGGACGAACAGTTCACGCCGGAAGCTTACGCATCCAGAGCCCCCCTTGCCTCCGCGCACGTGGATGACCGCTTCGTCCACAAAAAGACGGGATGTGCCGCCTGCGCGTGGCATGTTCACGCTCTGGCCGGTGTTGGCGTTCGGTGCCGCCGGGTCGGACTCAACTCGGCAACCGCGGTACGGTCCCTCGCAACCTCCGGTCGGCGGGTTAACCTGTTGATCAAACTCGTCCTCTGCGTTGGAATGATGCCGCTGGCAGCAGGTTCATCCGGCCAGCCGCCCGAGGCAGAGGAAGACGGCATGCCGCCCGCACGCATCCTGGTAGTCGACGACGAACCGCTCAAACGCATCACTCTTCAGATTGAGCTTAGCGAAGCCGGCTACCACGTCGAGGAAGCCCCTGATGCCGAGTCCGCCCGCAAGATCTTCGATAGTCGTCCCGTCGACGTCGTAATCTGCGACATCCGGCTGCCGGGGTCCAGCGGGCTGGACTTTTTGGCCTACGTCAAGCAACAGCGCCCCGACGTCGGCGTCATCCTCATGACCGCCTACGCGACCATCGACTCCGCCGTGCTGGCGATCAAACGCGGCGCCTACGACTATATCACCAAACCCTTCACCACCGGCGAACTGCTGCCCAAAATCGAACGGCTGCTGGCGGCCCGGCCTCCCGAAACCGTGGACGAACAGCCCGAGCGGCTTGGCCAGCTCATCGCAGTCAGCTCCAGCATGAAACGCCTCTTCGAGCAGGTTCGCGCCGTCGCGGACTCTGACCGCACCATCCTGCTGTGCGGCGAAAGTGGCACGGGCAAGGAGCTCTTGGCCGAAGTCATTCACGGACTAAGCCGCCGCGCTGCTAAACCCTTCGTGCGCTTCTCCTGCGCCGCGCTACAGCCCTGCGTGCTGGAAAGCGAGCTTTTCGGCCACGAAAAAGGGGCCTTTACGGGCGCGATCCGCCAGAAAGCCGGCCGCTTCGAGCTCGCTGATGGCGGCAGCCTGCTGATCGACGAGGTCGACGACATCCCCCTGGACCTCCAGGTTAAACTTCTGCGCGTGGTTGAGCAGCGGGAGTTCGAGCGCGTCGGGGGCGAAACCCCGGTCCGCGTCGATGTACGTCTGATCTGCGCCACCAAGCGTGATCTGCTGAAACTCGTCCGGGAGGGGCGCTTCCGTGAGGACCTCTACTACCGGCTCAACGTCATCACCCTGACCATACCCCCGCTGCGTGAACGGCCTGTGGACATCCCGCTGCTGGCGCGCCACTTCGTCGAGAAGCATGCCGCCCTGGCCGGCAAGCGTCACGGCTGCCAGACTCCGCAGGCCATCAAGATCTCGCCGCACGCGATGGACCTGCTGATGCAGCATTCCTGGCCCGGTAATGTCCGCGAACTCGAGCACGTCATCGAACGGGCCCTGGCTTTTTGCGACGGCAAGGAAATCCGCCCGGAGCACGTTTTGCCGCTGGGAGCCTTTGCGACCGACGGGGACAAAACCGCCGGCGCCTTGGCTTCCGCCGAGTGGGCCGGGCCGGCCCTGGAGGAAAACGGCCGCGGCAGCCTCACCCAGACCATCGGCGACCTCGAACGCCGCATGATTCTGCTGGCCTTGCGCCAGTGTGGGAACAATCAGGCCCGCGCCGCGCAGCGACTGGGCATCCCTCGAACGACCTTGCGTGACAAGATGGCCAAGTATGGAATAAATGGCGCCTAGCTCGGATAGACCCTGCAGCCGCCTGTCACTGCGTTGGCGTGGTTTTATTGACCTGCCTGCCCTGTCAGTTTGACCGGATTTTTTGAAGCCAGCGACTGTGCCGACTACACGCAACCCCCGCCACGGCAAAAGCTTGCCGAGGTCCAACCGCCTGGCACATTCGTTGCAAAAAGCCGCCGCGGCAGCACCGCGGCATTCACCCGGTGCACTTCGAGCGAAAGGAGGTGGCTGATGCTGTCACGGTACTCGTTCCCGCTTTCGCCGCTGAATGAACTGCGGCGTGAAATGGACCGCCTGCTCGACGAATTCGGTCTGGGGTCCTGGCGCATGCCGTGGGATACCGCGCCGTATCCGGCACTCAATATCTGGGATGACGGCGACGCCTTCTGCGTTGAGGCAGAACTCCCCGGCGTGCGTCAAGAGGACATCGAGGTTTACGCGGCCGGCAACGAACTGACCATCAAAGGTCGTCGGGGCGAACCTGAAGGCGCCCAGCGGACCTATCACCGTCAGGAGCGCGGCACCGGCGAGTTCGCCCGCGTCGTAACTCTGCCTGGAGAGGTCGACGCAGAAAAGGTCGAGGCCAGCCTCAAGGACGGCGTGCTTACGCTGCGGCTGCCGAAGGCCGAAAACGCCCGACCGCGGAAGATCGTGGTGAAGACCAAATAAAGCGGCCGGAAGGCTTTACCGCAGGCCAGAACCCGGTCGCTGTGGAAAACTCGACCTGGTAAGACAAGTCGTGGCAGACGAATGACGGGACGTGCCGCGTCTGCCCCTGACAAGCAGGGAGGTATACCATGAATACCAAGCAGACCGCTATCGAGAAACGCGAACCGCCGGCTCCGCAGGCTGAAAGAATCCGCGGCGGACGCACCTACGTACCCAACGTGGACATCATCGAAGAGCAGGACCGGATGCTTTTGATCGCTGACGTCCCGGGTGCCGCACCGGAAGACATCGACATCAGCTATGAGCGCGGGCTGCTCACCATCCACGCACGCGTCAAGCCGCGGCAGGATCCGAAGAAAACCAACTACCTGCTTCGCGAGTACGGCGTCGGAGACTTCCATCGCAGCTTCGAAATTGGTGAAGGCATTGACGCCTCGAAAATTGAAGCCGAGATGCGCTGCGGTGTGCTGACCGTGCATCTTCCGAAGGCCGCCGAGCTGCTGCCGCGGAAGATCACGGTCAGGGCCGACTGAAACGTGGACGCCATTTGGGGACGAAAGGAGGTGAGCTATGAACCTGATTCCGTGGAGGCGTAAGCGCGAACAGTACAGCGAGGAATGGTCGCCCCTGACCGCGCTGGCGCGCCTGCGCCGCGATATGGATGCCCTGTTCGAACGGCTTTTTGGCGAGTCAACCGGCAGCCTTTTCGCGGCGCCAGCCCTGATGCCTCGGACGGACCTGGCCGAATCGGAAAACGAGGTCACCGTAACCATGGATCTGCCCGGAGTCGATCCCGATAACATTGAGATCGACATCAGCCGTGACCTGCTGACGGTCCGGGCCCGCAAACACCGCGAGAACGAGGAAAAACGCGGTACCTACCACTATGTGGAGCGCGCCTCGGGTGAGTTCCAGCGGTGCGTACAGCTTCCAAGCACTGTTGACCCCGATCGGGCCAGCGCAAGTTACAGGGCCGGCGTGCTGACAATCACCATCCCCAAGCACGCTCACGTCCAACCCAAGAAGATCACCGTCAAGTCCGGCTGATTCCTCCATGCTGCTGGCCGGCTTCCTGCCGTTCCCCGGCATTTCCGGCCGGGGGCGCGCGCAAGGTCGCGCCGGAACAGCTTTCGCAGTTTTTACCGGCAATTGCCTCTCCCTGCCCCGTAATCAACGCTCCTGCCGCCCGGAACGATAACGGTTCAGGAGAATCGGCTGCCGGGACGCCGTACGGCTTGGCCGGGCGTTATTGACGGGCCGCCCGCCGGCTGAACCGGGAAGACCACTACCAGTGTGTCCTATGCCCACGCCTCAGGATGAACCTGCTCTGGAGGGCTTGCTGGCCGCGATTTCCACGCCGGTCGACCGCAACGATTTGGGCCGACTCGCACGGATGCACTCGTTCTGCCAGGGCTTGGCCGCCTATCCGCCGGCGGGTTCTGACCCCCAGGCCGTTCATCGGCTTGCCGGTGCCTTGATAACCCTGCTCGAAAAAATAATCCTCGACGAAACCGTTCGTCCAGATGAAGCCATAGCTGCCGTTGCTCCCGCGGTCCAGGCACTGGCGGATACTTGTGCTGGTAAACCGGCCAACGTCGACGAACTGCTGTCGCGCATCAACTTCTGCCTCGGTCTGCCGTCGATGTCGCCGTCCACGGTACTGGCTCCGCCACCGCCTTCGGCCGCGGCGCCCACCCCTGCACCCGAACCCCCGGTCGCGGCGGCACCCGCTCCCAAAGCCGGCGCGCCTGCTTACGTCAGCGAGCCACTGGTCATTGACCTGAGTGAAACTGAACATCTGCGCGGCTTCATCGACGAGGGTCAGGAACACCTGGCGGCCATCGAGTCGGCTCTGCTGGAGGTCGAGCGCGATCCGACCGACACTGAAAAAATAAATGAGCTGTTCCGGCCTTTTCACACCATCAAGGGAATTGCCGCCTTTTTGAACCTCCGCGACATCAACCGCCTCACCCACGAAGTTGAAACGATTCTGGACCTGGGTCGCAAGGGCACCCTCGCCATCACCTCCACCATCGTCGACCGCATCTTTGCCGCTGTGGATGTGCTGAAGGTTCAGATCGGCGAGCTCTCTCGCTTCCTGGCCAATCCGCAGGGCAACATCTGCCCGCAGCCGGACATCAGCACGATCATCGGCGAGCTGGCCGCAATCCACGCCGAAGACGATAGCGCCCCAGCCCCGGACCGACCGCGCTTGGGCGAGATACTTATCGCCCAGGCAGCGGTCCACCCGGATGACGTCTTCGAGGCCGTGAACGTACAGCGCCAGGGCGACTCGCGGCGTCCCCTTGGCGAGATCCTCGTAGAGCTGGGCGCCACTTCGCAAAAGCAGGTGGAAAAGGCCCTACAGGCTCAGGCCAGCGGCGCGATCGCTGAGCAAACCCTCCGCGTGGACACCGCCAAGCTGGACGCGCTGGTGGACATGGTGGGCGAACTCGTGATCGCCCAGACCATGCTCAACCTCAGCGCTGCCGCCGGTCAGGACGACCGGTTGCAACGCAACGTCTCGCAGGTCAGCAAGATTGTGCGCGAGGTCCAGGAGGCGGTGATGAGTATGCGGATGGTGCCGATCGGACCCACGCTCGCAAAAATGCGCCGCCTAGTCCGCGATCTGTCCAGGAAAGCCGGCAAGAAGGTCGAGCTGCGCATCACCGGCGAAGACACCGAGCTGGACAAGACCGTTATCCAGCAGATCTCCGACCCGCTGGTCCATATGGTCCGCAACGCCATCGATCACGGCATTGAGGAACCTGCGCTGCGCCGCCAGCTCGGCAAACCTGAAACCGGCCACATCTATCTCAATGCCTTTCACCAGGGCGACAGCATCATCCTCACGGTTGCCGATGACGGTCGCGGCCTGTCGCGCCAGCGCATCATTCAGAAGGCCTGCGAGCGCGGCCTTGTCAGCGAAACCGAGGCTCAGCAACTGACCGACCAACAGGTTTTCGACTTCATCCTCGCCCCCGGATTCTCCACCGCCGAGAAGGTCACAGATGTCTCCGGCCGCGGCGTCGGCATGGACGTGGTCAGACGCAACGTCGAGCAGTTGCGCGGCAAACTCGAGATCCAGTCCCAGGAAGGCCGCGGAACCACGTTCATCATCCGCCTGCCACTTACCTTGGCCATCATCGACGGCATGGTCGTCCGCGTCGGGCGCGAACGCCTTATCATCCCAACGATTCTCATCGAGCAGGCTCTGCGCCCGCAGCGCAGCCAGATCACGACTGTCCGGCAGCGTGGTGAGGTGCTCGCCGTACGCGGCACGCTCTATCCGCTCATCCAGCTCGCAGAGATCTTCGGCTATGGCCCCCGGATTGACCCCACCGAGGCGCTGGTGGTGATTGTCCACTGCGAAAACCAGCGCGTCGGACTGATTGTTGACGAGCTGATCGGCCAGCAGCAGGTCGTTATCAAAGCTCTTTCTGGTCGTCTGAAGCGCATCAAGGGTATATCCGGAGCGGCGATCCTCGGCGACGGAAGGGTCGGACTCATCCTCGAGCCAGCCGGCCTGCTGCGCCTGCATCGACAACGACCGGCCAGCCTCCCCAACGCAACTCTCGGCCCCAGCGCAGCCGTGATCCCCGAAAGGGCGGCACCCTCACATGCGGTCCCAACCGCTCGCGAGGTCTTCAGCAAAAAACCAGTCGTCAGCGCCGCTGGCGCCCGCCGCGGCGGGCTTTCCCCGGCGGCTTCAGCTTAGGAGAAACACCATGACCACTGTTGCGCAGGAAAGGCAGACTCACCGGCAGGTCCGCGGCGGAAAGTACCTCACTTTCTCTCTGGCCAATGAAGAGTACGGCTTGGAGATCCTCAAAGTCCGCGAGATCATCGGCATCATGGACATCACCGCGGTCCCCCAGATGCCCCCCTATGTCAAGGGCGTGATCAACCTCCGCGGCAAGGTCATCCCTGTCATCGACCTGCGGCTCAAATTCGGTCTGGAACCTGCGGAGTATACGGACCAAACCTGCATTGTGGTGGTGGACGTCGGCACTCTGACCGGCATCATCGTCGATACCGTTCAGGAAGTCCTGGACATCGACAGCAGCCAGATCGACCCGCCGCCGCCGCTGGGCGGCTCGATCGACACCAGCTTCGTTCTGGGCATGGGCAAGGTCAAAGACGACGTCAAAATCCTGCTCGACATTGACAAGGTCCTGGACGCGGACGAAATCCGCGAAATCGAACAGAACGCTACCGCGTCCAACGGGTAACGCTGGCGCCCGCCTGCTGACCCCTACACCAAAAGGTCGCCGCCGCGGCTTGCCGGTGGCCCGGGCCATCCTGCGGAGGGCGCGCGCCGGCACGCCGCGGCAGAAGACAGCGCATGCGCACTGTGGTCGTGGACATAGCTGACCTCAAGGTGTCCAACGACCCCGACACCATCTTGATCACTTACTCGCTCGGCAGTTGTATCGCGCTTGCGATCTATGATCCGGCCGCCCGCGTCGGCGGCCTGCTTCACTTCATGCTCCCCGAGTCCGCTCTCTCGCCCGAAAAAGCCCAAGCCAACCCCGCCATGTTCTGCGATACCGGCGTGCCGCGCCTGTTCCACGCGGCCTACGAACTGGGAGCCCAGAAAAGCCGCCTCCAGGTAAAAGTCGCCGGCGGAGCAATGCTGCTGGACGAAAACGGAACCTTCAACATCGGAAAACGCAACTACTTGGCCCTGCGCAAGCTCCTGTGGAAGAACGGAGTGCTCATCGACGCGGAGGACGTCGGCGGCTCCATCAGCCGGACCGTCAGTGTGAACCTCGCTACCGGCGCCGTCACTGTCAAGAGCCGCAACCGGGAGAAACCCCTATGAAAACGCTCACTATCGACCAGCTCATCGAACGCGTGGACCACATCCCGCGCCTGCCGGACACGGCCTTGCGGCTCATACCCGTCATCACCGACCCGGCCAGCACTCTGGAGCAGATCGTCGGTTGCCTCCGCTACGACCCGGTAATCACCGCCGAGCTGCTGCGCCTGTGCAACTCCGCCTACTTTGGCCTGCCCCGACGAATCGACTGCGTGGACGAGGCGGTCCGGCTGCTGGGAACCAACCAGTTACTTCGCCTGGTCTTGGCAGCTTCCACCCGCGCGCTGCTGGCCCGACCGCAGCGCGGCTACGGCCTGCGACCCGGAGCCCTCTGGGAACATTCGGTCGGCGTCGCCCTGGCCTGCCAGCTCCTGGCAGAACGGCTGCGCCGGCCCGACACGGAAATGCTCTACACTGCCGGCCTGCTTCACGACATTGGAAAAGTGGTCCTGAACGAATATGTCGCCAACGCCTACGTGCAGATTGCCCACTGCGTGGCGGAAGGCAATATCTCGTTTCTGGACGCCGAACGCTGCGTCTTGGGCTTTAGTCATGCGGAAGTCGGCGGCCGCCTGGCAGAAATGTGGAACCTGCCGGAGCCAACCGTACGTTGCATCCGGTTCCACCACGAACCTGACACCCCTGACGAACCCGACCCCAACGTGGACGTGGTCCACCTTGCCGATGCCACCTGCCTGATCATCGGCATCGGCGGCGGGGAGGTCGACGGCCTGGCCTACCCGGCCAACTCAACCGTCCTGCGACGCACCGGACTGAACGAGAAAAAACTTGAATCCATCGGTGCCGACCTCGTCCTCCAGCTAAAGAAAGTGCAGGAACTCTTCGCCCTGCACGTGTAGGAGACCCACCATGGCCGCAAACATCCTCATCGTAGACGACTCCGCGACCATGCGGCGGATGATCCGCAGAACGCTCGAAATCAGCGACCTGAACATCAACCAGGTCTACGAGGCTTCCAATGGCATCGAAGCCCTGGCCTGCATGGACGCTAATCCCATCGACGTCGTGCTGCTGGACATCAACATGCCCGTAATGGGCGGGGACCGACTCATCGAACGCATCCGCTGTGACCGGCGCCTGCGCAATATTCCGCTGATCATTGCCTCTACCGAGGGCAGCGAAACCCGCGTCAAACGCCTGCTCGAAGCCGGCGCCCGCGGCTATCTGCGCAAGCCATTCCTCCCGGAGCAGCTCCGCGACGTGCTCGCTCCCATTGTTGGCTCTGGTCAGAAGACCAGCCCGGCCGGCAGTCAGGACCAGTTCGCGTTTTAGCCGATTATCAGCCTGCTCAGCCGGCGACCCGCCTGCGCAATCCGCCGGCGCCGCTGACCGCTGTTCGCGCCGCGTCTTCGAACTCCAGCACAAACGGCTCCACTAACGCCCGACCACGCACCTTCAACACCGCAACCCGCACCCGAAAGCAAAGCCACCGTCCCAGGCCCCATTGCCCGCCGACTCGCAGGCTGGCCAGTGGCTCAAACCGCACCCTGCTTGCCGCAAATGAATGGCCCCCAGCTCCCTCCGCCGTCGTAACCACCAATCCCAGATTCTCCCCCGCCTCTGCCGCAAGTTGCAGCCGACGGGACTCCCGCCAGTCCAGGTAACGCACCGGCATCACCACCGCCGCCACCTGTCGAGAGTGCAGAACCTGCTCACACGCCCACAGTGCCTCAGCCCGGCTCTGCGGCCGCAGAACCACCAGCCGCTCCAGCGGCACCCCCAGCAGATGTGCCCCGGGCGGATAAAAATCACGGCTGGTGTCGATATACACAATCCATCGCTGCGTCCCTGCCGCCCGAGCCGCGGTACACAAAG
>Ga0185342_1001129_pt1 | contig 11636 bp, 10 predicted proteins | sample ConPoolayeEmetaG_FD_128045 | JGI IMG/M metagenome (GOLD analysis project Ga0185342, IMG submission 128045) | Hot spring microbial mat communities from California, USA to study Microbial Dark Matter (Phase II) - Cone Pool mat layer E metaG... ...
TTCATAGGAAAAGTTGGAGCCTTTGAAGGAGCTGGTTATTCCTCAAAGGGACTTTACAGACCAATGATTGACTGTATAATGTTTTCGAAAGGGAAGAAATCCTATTGCAAGGTTTGTGAAAGAGCGATAAGGGAGATGATAAAATTTTTAACAGAATGATATTGAAAGGATTTAAAAATAAAAGATTAGAGAATAAATTGGAAGTTCCTTATCTCATTTTCTATGGCTGAATTACCTGAAATAATAATAATTTCCAATCAGATGAAAGAGAAAATCAAGGGGAAAATTTTCAAAGAAGTTGAAATTCATCAAAAGAAATGCCTTAACTGCTCAGTAGAAGATTTCATATCTTTACTGTTGGGGAATAGAATTGTTGATGTATCTTTTCTTGGAAAGTGGTTTTTAATCCTTCTGGAAAGGGGATTCCTTCTGATAAACCTTGGAATGGGTGGGGACATGGTCTATTTCAATACAGATGCTCCTCTTCCAAAAAAGTATCAATTTAAATTTCTCTTTGAAGATGGAACAGGTTTTACTATAAGGTTCTGGTGGTTTGGATATGTCCATTTTGTCAATAATCTTGATGAACATAGATGGATAAGGCAAATTGGTTCTTCTCCTCTTGAGCCATCTTTCACCTTTGAGAAATTTTCAAAGATTCTTAGAGGGAAGAGGGGGAATATTAAAGCTTTTCTCTTAAATCAAAAAAACATATCAGGGATAGGGAATTTTTACATTCATGACATTCTCTTTGAGGCAAAATTACATCCCCTCAGGAAAATTGAAACTCTAAAAGAAAATGAAATGAGAGATCTTTACGATGCAATTGAGAGAAGATTGAAACTAAGTTTTGAGCTTGGAGGAGCTGATTATGAGCTTAATTTCCTTGGCGAAAGGGGAAAATTTAGCTCTGAGTATTACCTCGTTGCATACAAAGAAGGTAAAAAATGCCCTACCTGCGGAACCAAAATTGAAAAAATAAGAACAGGAGGTAACTTCTCCTTTATCTGCAGAAAATGCCAGAAAGCTTAATTTCCTGCTTTACTCTGCTTTTATTACCAAATTATCAAATAGAACTGCTCCGCCTCCACCTGCTTTCCCTTTTGTCCACAGTCCAATTCTTCCTGATCTGTAAGTTCCATCAGAAATCTTTGCAACCTGAGTTCCATTTATATAGAAAGTTAGAATTTCTCCTCTTGCCTCAACAGTGATTTTATTCCATTTTTCAAATCCAACCTTTACAAGATTCGAATTCTCCCAGTGGGAAAGGGCTTGGAACTCTCCATTTACGATTTTCCATATTGAAAACATCCCAGGCCTTCCTGTATAAATTTGGAAGAGATAGCCATTCTTGAAATTGCTGTCAGCTCGGAAGATTATTCCTTGAGAGGAATATGGTCCTGAAATCCTTGATGTATCAACTGTGACTGAGAAATTAGAAAAATTCCTTGGAATAAATGCAATTGCATCACCGAGTTTATCACCACCATCAAAATGGAGAACTCCCTGCTCTACTTTCCATTTACCATTTTCAATAAAGCTAAGATTTCTTAAAGACTCCCTTTCGAATCTTTCTTCAAAAAAGAAAGCAGGCTTGGCAATTCCAATATCAGGCGGTTTCTCTTCTTTTTCTGGCTCAACCTTTTTTGGAGGAGTTTTTGTAAATTCCTTTCTTACTGATTCAAAGAGAAGAACAAACTTTGGTGAGTAAAAATCAGGGTCTATTGAGTGATTGGGATTTAGCTCAAAAACTCTTCTTATCTCCTTTTTGCAATTCTCTGTTTGATTCACTGTGAAATATGTAAGGGCAAGGGAAAGATGAGCCTCAATAAGTTCAGCCTTGTTTCTTATAAGATTTATAGCCTGGTTAAAGAACTCAATAGCTTTTTCGTAGTCTCCATTCATATAGGCTTTTTTCCCTTCCTCAAGAATTTTATCAACATCGGTCTGGGGATAGAGATAAGAAGTGAAAATAAGTATTACAAAGCAAAGGAAAATTTTCTTCATTTTTTTACCTGTTTTCTGAATTTATTGCCCTAAGTTTTCCAGGAACAAGGACAGGAAATACCTGCTCAGGATTGGTAGATGCTCCTGCTGTAGAAAGGGATACTGACAGGTTATCCACTACAATTCTGTCAGTGGAGTAGTCATCTAATGCTTCCAGTCCAAAATACCCTGAAAGGTAGGATGAATCGGAAAAAGAATATACACTCACATCATTTATGTAAATAGTAGTTGTTGAACCACTACATACAATTTTCAATTTATTCCAGTTATTATATGGCTTTATTGCTGAATGCTGAGTCCACTCTTTAATTCTATACCATGAACCACCTGTGGCTTTCCATACACTATAATATCCAGCTCCAGAACCGGAGACTGATAGATCAACAGAGTAACAATTTTTGAAAGTTTTATCAGTTGATCTAAAAACTACCCCGTGATAACTTCCACTGGTCATTAAGGCTGCAATATATAGTTCCAATGTAAAGTTTGTGTAAGGTCCTATATTGTAATAAGTAAATGCATCATCTCTCAGACCCTTACCATCCATACGATATGCATAATTGTAAGCTCTCCATCTTCCTGTTCCGTCATCAACCCAGTAATCTGCAACATTGTCGTCAAAAGTCTCAGTAAATGCTCCTGGATCAAGTTTAGCATTCACAGTGGAGGTTTGATTCTTAGAAACTGAAACTGATGTGGAATATTCCCTATAACGGTCTTTTCTAAGGGTTATTGAATGAGTTCCTGCCTTTACATCAGTCAGAACAGCATTTGTAACCTTTCCAGTATCAGCTCCGTCAAGGAATATTCTTGCTCCTGTAGGATCTGACTTAACATCGATTGAACCTTTCCCTTCCTCCTTCTTTTTTCCAAGGAGAAGAGCAACTGCAACTCCTGCAACAGCTAAGCCTGCAAGGATATAAAGAGCAGTATAACTCTTTTTCTTTTCAGGCTTTTCAACCTTTTCCTTTGCAACTGGAATTTCCTCAACGGGTTTCTCTTCTACTGGCTTTACCTCTTCCTTTTTCTCAACAGGTTTTTCCTCTGCAGGTTTCACCTCTGCAGGAGCTAATGGATTAAGTGTAAGCTCAAAAACATTCTCCTTAATCTTATCAATAATAATCTCCTTTTCAACTGGTTCATATCCTTCTTTAACAACCTTTAACCTGTGTTTTCCAGTGTATAGGGCTCCCCTGAAAGGTGTTAATCCTTTGTTTTCATCATCAATGAATATTGTGGCTCCTACAGGAACAGTATTTATTAAAGCTTCTCTTGTATTTTCCTTTCTCACATCGTCAAAAACCTTTATAAACTTTGGAGAATAAAATTCAGGATCAGGTTTAAAGGATGGATTCAGTTTTAGAATGCTTTTAATCTGTTCCTTGCAATTCTCAATCTGATTAACAGTGAAATATGTTAGAGCAAGGGAGAGATGAGCATCAATTAGAGTCGATTTATTCTTTATTAAAAGAATAGCTTGATTTAGAAGTTGTATCGCCCTTTCATAATCACCATCAAGGTAAGCTTTTTTCCCTTCTTCAAGGAGTTTGTCAATGTCTGTCTGCTGAGCTTGGACAGGGGAAGAAAAGCTTGCAAAGATAACAAAAACAGAAAAGAAAGCAAGCAGGACAAAGGATGAAAGGATTTCAAAATATCCACTTTCCCTTAAATTTTTCATTTGCCCTCCTTAATCTTTATTTTTTCTCTAAATTTAAATTTAATTTTTCAGTTTTTCCATTTACAATATTTACCAATTTGTTAATTGTTTTAAAACCATTTCTCTCAACAACTACAGAATGAGAGCCCTCTTGCAGTAAAACCTCAACAGGAGAAGGACCATAATCCTTTCCGTCAATTTTTACATTCCCCCATGGAAAGACATTTACTAAAAGCTTTCCAAAGGGAGTGAATTTATGGTGAAGGGTGTAAACCATACCCTTTACAATCTCCACATCATAGATTTTACTTTCGTATCCCTCTATTGAGAATTCTATAATATGTCTTCCTTCTGGAAGTTCAATAGACTGCCTTGGTGGAAGCTCATAACGGTACTTGCTGTCTATCAAAACAGAACAGGGATGGGACGATGAAATAACTATAGCACCCTTTGTGGATGAAATAGGTGGGGGAGGAGTGATTGGTTTTGTTTCCTCCTTTTGTTTCTCAGATATTGAAGGAGTTATCTCCTCCTTTTTACTTTCTGCTGGTTTTTCTTTTTCGACTTTCTGTTTCTTCCCCTGCTCTTCCTTTTTGACCTCAGGTGTGCCTTCTTTTAATCCTGCCTTCTCCTCTTTGGGCTTCTCTTCTGGTAATTTCTTCTCGAGAGAAGGTTGAATAGATGGTTTTGTTTCAGTTTTTTCAATTTCTTTTTTAGGCTCTTCCATTTCAGTTTTCTGAATCTGAGTTTGAGGAGCTTCCTTTTGAGAAAAAATTCCCATTATTGATGTTCTCAAAGGAGGAATCGTAATTAATGAAATTATAAGAATTGCAAGAACTATAACTGGAACAAAAATAAAGAGAGGAGCTTTGTTCCTTTTTTCAACTGCCTCAGCATAGGATGGAACAGTTTTAAACTTTTTGAATTCAAGGGATTCTTCCTTTTTTGGTGTGACTTTTTTTAAGATTTCCTCTTCAGGAATTGATATTGTTTCAAGGGGCTCAGGCTGAACAACCTTTTTAGGCTCAAGAGGTATTTTCTGTAAGGCTTCTTTCATCTCTTCTGCACAGGAGAATCTTTTGTTGGGATCCTTTTCAAGGGCTTTTAATATGACATTTTCCATCTCAGGAGAAATTTTAGGATTAAATTTCGATGGAAGAGGAGGAAGCTCATTTACATGCTGGTATAAAACCATTAGAGTGTTTTCACCTTTGAAAGGAAGCTCTCCTGTAACCATCTCATAAAGGGTCACACCTGATGAATAAATATCAACCCTATGGTCAATGGGAAGTCCCTTAGCTTGCTCAGGAGAAAGATAGTAAGCAGTTCCAAGAATTGCTCCTGATTTTGTAAAACTTGTTGATTCAAGGGTTCTGGCAATTCCAAAATCAGCAAGGATTGTCCTATCGTATTTGTCAATCATTATATTGTGGGGCTTTATATCCCTATGAATTATTCCTTTTTTATGGATGTAAGCAAGAGCATCAAGGAGATCGGACATTATCTTAATTGCCCTTTTTTCATAAAGCTTTCCTTCCCTTCTAATTATTTTATTTAGGGTCTCTCCTTCAATGAATTTCATTATGAAGAAAACAATCCCCTCAACAATTCCAATATCATATATGGGAACAATGTTGGGATGTTCAAGATTAGCATATATTTTTGCTTCTCTTCGGAATCTCTCTATTGTCTCCTCATCCCTTGAATATTCCTTGTATAGAATCTTTATTGCACCAAGTCTTTCGAGATATAAATCTCTAACTTTATAAACAAGAGCAAATCCTCCCTTACCGATAAGCTCAAGGAATTCATACTTGCCTGAAAAATGTTTTTTTAAAATCTCTACTTCTTCGTAAATCTTTTCAGGCATCTTCGAACCTTCAAAAAAAGTATATTTTAAAATAACATAAGAGTCAAATTTTTAATAATCTATTTTACCTTCTTGCCACTTGGTTTTAAAAAATATATAATCACTTTCTAACTGGAGGAAGAAATGTTAAAAGCGATTTTTGGATTGGTAATTCTTCCCTTGTTTATAATCCTTCTCTCTTTCATCCTTTCTTTAAATTGGGGAGGAAGAAAATGAATTATGATGTTTCCACAAATATCTGGGCTCTTTCTGCATTTATTTTATATCTTCTAATGATGATTGGAATTGGTATAATAACAACCCGTTTTTCCTCATCCGGAATAGCTGAATTCTTCCTTGGTGGAAGGAAAATGAAAACCTTTGTAGTTGCCCTTGCCGCTGTAACCTCAGGCAGGTCTGCCTGGCTTCTAATTGCCATGTCAGGAATGGCTTTTGTAAGAGGTGTATCAGCAATATGGGCTGTTGTTGGCTATATCCTGATGGAGCTTTTTCTTTTTATCTATGCTGGAAGAAGGCTTAGAAATTTCACCGGTAATATGGGAAATCTGACAATCCCTGATTATCTTGAATCAAGATTTGAGGATAGATCTCATATCTTGAGAATCTTTTCTGTTATTCCAATAATTATTTTTATGGTATCCTATGTCTCAGCCCAGTTCAATGCAGGAGGGAAATCCCTTTCAGCAAGTTTTGGAATATCCCAGCTTGGGGGGGTTCTAATAACAGCTGGAATTGTTATTTTTTACACAATGATGGGAGGTTTTCTCGCAGTCTGTCTAACTGACATGATTCAAGCTATTGTAATGATTTTTGCCCTCATGATTCTTCCAGTAGTTGCAATTTTTAAAATTGGTGGATTAAATGAACTTCTATCGATACTAAAAGGGCTTTCTCCTCAATACATTGACCCTTTCTCTCTTTCTTTTGGAACTTTTATAAGCTTTCTCGGAATAGGTTTTGGCTCCCCTGGAAATCCCCACATTCTTAACAAATACATGTCAATTGAAAATCCGGAAAAGCTTAAAAAAACAGGATTCATAGGAACTTTATGGAATGTTCTCATGGCTTGGGGAGCAATCTACATTGGCCTTGCTGGAAGGACAATTTACAAAGAACTTGCTTATTTACCCAATAAAGACCCAGAGACAATTTATCCCTTATTGAGTTCCCAGTTCTTGCACCCCTTTCTCTTTGGGATAACTATTTCAGCAATTTTCGCAGCAATAATGTCAACTGCTGACTCCCAGCTTCTCGTTGCCTCTTCTGCAATAATCAGAGACCTTTATCAGCAAATATTTTCAAAGAATAAAGAACTTTCACAAAAACAGCTCGTTTTCTGGAGCAGGGTAGCAACTTTTGGAATGGCAATTGTTGCATTAATTTTTGGAGCAGTAGCAAAGAAACTAGTCTTCTATCTTGTTCTCTTTGCTTGGGGTGGACTTGGTGCTGCCTTTGGACCATTGATTCTTCTCTCTTTATACTGGAAGAAAATAACAAAATGGGGAGCAATTTCAGGAATATTTGTTGGAACAATTACAGAAATAGTCTGGTATTCAATTCCTTCCTTAAAATCATTGGTTTCCGAGTGGGTTCCAGCTTTTATTTTTTCTCTTTTGGCTGTTATAATTGTAAGCCTTTTGACCAAGCCTCCTGAAAATGCTGATAATCTAATACATTTCATGAAAGGGTAAAATTTGATAATATATTCTTGGAAATGAAAAATTTGGAGGAATTATGGACTTTTTATTTAACGAAGATCAGATACTTTTAAGAGAATCTGTCAGGGAGTTTTCTTTAAAGGAGATTGCCCCAAGGGTCAAAGAGATGGATGAGAAAAAGGAAATACCAGAAGATTTGCTTAGGAAAATAGCTGAAATGGGCTATCTCGGAATAATTTTTCCTCCAGAATATGGAGGGGCAGGTCTCAGCTATATTGATTACTGCATAATTCTTGAAGAAATCTCTAAGGTTGACCCATCAATTGGACTTACAATTGCTGCCCACAATTCCCTATGTTCAAACCACATTTACCTTTTTGGAAATGAGGAACAAAAAAGAAAGTATCTTACAAGACTTGCAAAGGGAGAAACCCTTGGAGCATGGGCTCTCACAGAGCCTACAGCAGGCTCTGATGCTGGTTCAATCAAAACAACCGCAAGAAAGGAAGGAAATAAGTGGATTTTGAATGGGACAAAGGTCTTTTGCACCAATGGCTCAACGAGCGATATTATCGTTGTAATGGCTGTTTCAGACAAAAGTAAAGGGAAAAGAGGGATTTCTGCTTTCATTGTTGAGAAAGGAACAAAAGGTTTTTATCCCGGAAAGAGGGAGGACAAATTGGGGGTTAGAGCATCTGATACTTCAGAGCTTATATTTGAGGATGCTGAGGTTCCAGAGGAAAACCTTTTGGGTGAGGAAGGAAGGGGTTATCACGATGCCCTGACTGTTCTTGATGGGGGAAGGGTTTCAATTGCAGCCTTCTCCCTTGGAATTGCAGTGGGTGCCCTGGAAGCAGCCATTAAGTATTCTAAGGAAAGAGTTCAGTTTGGGCAGCCAATTTCAAACTTTCAGGCAATACAGTGGATGCTTGCTGAGATGGCTACAGAAGTTGATGCAGCAAGACTTTTAACTCTTAGATCAGCCCAGCTAAAGGACAAAAAACTCGATGCAATAAAGGAGTCCTCAATGGCTAAATATTATGCATCGGAAGTAGCAGTGAAATGTGCTAATCTTGCTGTCCAAATCTTTGGAGGTTATGGTTTCACAAAGGACTTCCCTGTTGAAAAATTTTACAGGGACTCAAAGATTGCTACAATAGGCGAAGGGACATCGGAAATTCAAAAATTGATAATCGCAAAGGAGGTTTTAGGAAAATAGATGGAAGAAAGATTCTCTGAATTGATAAATGGAATATTGGAAGGAAATCAGAGAGTTATAGCAAAAACAATCAGTATGGTGGAAAATCAGGAAAATGGATCAATTGAGATTCTTAAAAGAATATATCCAAATACAGGAAGAGCTCGTGTCATCGGAATAACTGGTTCTCCTGGAACAGGGAAAAGCACCCTTGTTGACCAGATGATTTTTAGATGGAGGAAGGAAGGTAAAAAGATTGGGGTTATTGCTGTTGATCCAACAAGCCCTTTTTCTGGTGGAGCAATTCTTGGAGATAGAATAAGGATGATGAGACACGCTTACGATGAGGATGTTTTCATAAGGAGTATGGCATCAAGGGGTTATCTTGGAGGAGTCTCAAGATTTACTGGAGATGCAATAAAAATCCTTGATGCATCAGGAAAGGATATAATAATTGTGGAAACTGTTGGGGTTGGACAGGATGAAATTGAGATTGTTAAACTTTCAGATCTTGTAGTCCTTCTTTTAAATCCAACTTCTGGTGATGATATTCAGGCTTTTAAAGCTGGAATAATGGAAATTGCGGATATATATGTTATCAATAAAGCTGATCTTCCAGAAACAGAAAGGATGGAAATCCAGCTTAACGCTCTCCTCTCCCTTTCTTCCAACAAAAATATTCCAATAATCAAAACTGTGGCTATAAACGGAGAGGGTGTGGACGAACTTGTCAAGACAATCGACCAGATGACCTACCAAAGTGACAGACTTAAAACTATAGAAAAAAGGAGAAAAGAATTTGCAAAATGGCTCCTTTTTGAACACCTAAAAGAAATTCTCTCTTCAAGAGTTACAAAGGGAATAACTGAGGAGGAAATGGAGAAGATAATTGAAAGAATATACAGTAAAGAAAGTGACCCTTATTCCATGGCTGAAGAACTTGCAAAGAGGGTAAAGATTAATGAAGATTGACCATATTGCAATTGCTGTAAGGGATATTGAAGATGCTATAAAAAAATGGAGCTTATTTTTAGATTCGAAACCTTTAATAAAAGAGATTGAAAGCGAAGGAGTAAAATTATTCTTCATTAAAATAGGAGATACAAAAATAGAAGTAATTTCCCCTTTAAATGAAAACTCAAATCTTAATAACTTTTTAAACAAAAGGGGGGAGGGACTTCATCACATTTGCCTATCTGTTGAGGATTTTGAGAAATTCAAGAAAAAGCTTCAGGATAAAAACATTCAGATTGTCAAAGAGGGAACTGGATATGATGGAAAGAGAATCCTCTTTTGCCACCCATCATCTTTAAACTCAGTTCTTCTTGAAATAAAAGAAGCTTAGGGTTTTCCTTTTGGATTTTGTGATTTTATAATCTATACACTTTTTCTGGTGTTACTATAATAGAAATTTTTTTATCCCATTTATCCATAAGATAGGAAAAATCCTCAAAAATCTGAGCCTCGTGTACAAGAGCAATTCTTGGCGTTTTTTTATCAATAAGACCACCTTTAGAAAGTATCTCATCCTCTCTATCTCCAAAACCAGTTCCCTTCCCTATTCTGTTACCTTTCAAATCGCAGGCAACAGCACCAGTAAGATAAAGATCAACCTTTGGAAGGGAAGAATCTATTTCTACCAATTTTCCAAATTCTGAAAAGCCCTTTATACTTGAAGCCCTAAAGGCTTTTTCCTTAGGGATGTTTTTAAGGAGATAAAATCCGGTTACTCGAGGAGCTACAACAAGAAGGGTTTTCCCTTCTTTTATTGCTTCAAACCTTGCATATTGGAGGACAGAATCAGGAGCGGAGAAAATAAATTTTGCTTCCTTCCATTCTTTGAGATTTTTCAATCTTTGCACTGCGATATCAGAACCTATAAAATTTGGTATCCTTCCAAAGCAAGGGCGAGGAAAGGAAACGAGATTATTCATTTCCATATATTCCCAAACAGCCTTCCTGATCTCATCTTTTTTCTTGAAGTTTCTTAATCTTAAAGGGTTCATACTTCTTCACTTTATCATTTTTTAAGAATAACACAAAGGTTATTTCTAATCCAAAACAGGATTCATTTGACAAGAGCTATTTCGTGAAATATGATAATTTAAAATGAAGAGCTTAAAAAGGAAATTTTCATTATTAAAAAAAGCTTTACCAATGATTTTTTTTAATAGATTGAACAGTCTAAAATCTTCCCTCTGGAGGTAAATGTGAATAAAAAATTTTTGATAATTGCAGGGATTTTTTTCATAGTTGTTTTGAGTGGCGAGCTTTCTCTTAAAAGTCAAAGTAAAACGATAAACTATGATAATATTTTCCCAGGTGAGATCAATGTATGCAATCTTTTTCCAAAGGAAAAGATAGAAGAGATATCAGGGAAAAAATTCGTCAGTATTAGACCTGGCAAAAATAAGACCCTAAAATACACAGAATACTTTTGTGAATATCGTCAGGAAACCCTTCCATATTCTGTTGAACATGGAACACCTCCCCAACCTCCAAAACGAATTGTCATAAGCTTTGTTCGAGGCGACATAAAAGGATTAAGAGAGGCTTATAGGCTTACTAATGACGAGGCTAAACAGGACAAAAGTATCCCATTTCCTCATCAATTAATCTTCGATAGAAAAGGTAAAGTTTTGAGACTTGAAATTTTCTTGGCTGAGAATCTTGAGCTTATTATTAATACTTGGTGGAGCTTTTTAAACTCAGAGGAGAGTTTACAATTTTTTAAAAAATTTGCTCTGTATTTCAAAGAATTTGTTCGAAGCAAATCCCAAGGAGAAAATAAAAGTACTTATGATAATAGAAGTAGCAATGAAACTGTTCCTCTGCCTCGAGACGAAGATATTATCCGTATTTTTGTCGAGCTTGTAAAAGAAGATCCAGCAAGAGCTGCTTTAATGATTAAAACTGAGAGTGAAAATGAAAGACAAAACTGGGCTATTCAGTTTGCTGCTATCAAATCCATAAAGCTTTTAAAAATGGAAAGAGCCAATGAGAATTTCTGGACTGATAATAAACACATTTTTAAAGTTACTCTTCATGTCTTAATGGGCATTAGATCCGCTGATGCTCCAATCCCTTATTATGGATGGGCGAACGGAACAAATGTCCGTTGGATTACCTTAGAAAAAATAGGAAGAGTTTGGAAAATTACTGAAATTGCTACAGGACCATAATCAAATTCACTTGTAATTAATCAATCCTCTCCCAATTTTTAGAGAAATGAATTATAATAAAAAG
>Ga0185342_1001132_pt1 | contig 11615 bp, 12 predicted proteins | sample ConPoolayeEmetaG_FD_128045 | JGI IMG/M metagenome (GOLD analysis project Ga0185342, IMG submission 128045) | Hot spring microbial mat communities from California, USA to study Microbial Dark Matter (Phase II) - Cone Pool mat layer E metaG... ...
TGATTGCCTTATTAGGTATATGCTTTCTTTCCTCATGCTTTTTTGTTTGCGTCCTACTGTTTAAAAAGATACCTTTATTAAAATTATTTATATTTCCGCTACTTCCCTTTCCACGCACTCACAACAACCGTTCCGTTTTCCCTCGCAACCTTTATTTCCGTCGCCCCCTCTTCCCAGTATTTTATAATTATTCCGTTCTGCTCAAGCACAGTTTGGTTCACGCTCCCTATTTTTCCAACATAGCATTCCTTCCATTCCCCGCTGCATTCTTTTGCAATCCTCAGCACATCATCTGTATTTACAAAGTCCCTTGTCTGCAGAAGCCCGCTAACTTTCGCAATCACAACAAAAATCAAAATCAAAACCGCAATTACCGCGATCGCTTCTATGAACAGCGCCTCGCCCCCTCCTTTGAAAAGTTTTGCCATAATTATATGTTTAGGGGCATATCATTTTAAATCCGTGATTCCTCAATAAAAATTATGCAAAAATTAATAGAAGAAATAGAAAAGTATAAGGAAGAGATACAAAGGAAAATAGAAAAGTTTCCACTATCTGAGACTATTCAAATAAGCCCTACTGAAAAAGTTCCTATGACTTCTACTTCCTTCGAAAAAGAAAAACAGCTTGCTTTAGAAGCCCTTAAGGACCCAGAAAAACTAGTAACTGAAATTGAAAGAGGCAACGTTATTTTGTTGATCGGAATTATGAGTGCTGCACCACATATTGCAAATGAAATAATAAATCTAAGTGAAAGCAAGGTACTTGAAATCAGCGGCATTTACAGACAACATTTTGGTTTAAATATTGGTGGCGAAATGAGCACGGATAAAGAAATAGAAAGAAAACCAGAAACCGAGCGGCTTCTTGTTATCCCAGCAAATATAATGGATGAGATAAAAAAGGAGTGCGAAGGAAAAAGCTTGGATGAAAAATTGAAAGTAATCTATATTTTCTGTAAAAATGATGGCGCACTGGGCCTGAGATACAGTCCTGTTGCTACTCCCTTAACAGTTCAGGAATTTCTTGATCAGAAAGAAGGAGAATGTAATGAATTTTCAACTTTAATTTATAGTGTCGGGAGACAGCTTGGTATCCCAGTTCAGATAATCTCTCTACGCGCTAAAATACTCATAGAAAATGAAAATGTTCTGGATAGTGCAGAGAAAATTTTTGGGTACTATAAAGGAAATCTAGATGAAGTTGTTTCAAGCCATCTTGATGCATCATTCAAAGGCTACTCGCTACTTGGTTCTTACTTTGTTTCCTCAAATGATTCGCAAGTGAAAGGAATCTACCTGGCTGAATTTGGTGTTTCTAGCCATCATACAGAATGGCTAGAAGACGCTTTAACCTACGGCTATACTCCAGATTATGTTTATTTTGCTCTCGCCTGGCTTGCTTGGGTGGATAAAGAAAATGAAAAAATAGCTTTAGATTATTTAGATAAAGTAAGAACAGAAGATGAGTTAACTCTTTCCTTGAGGGGCGCGCTGTTTTTTTGTATTGGAAAGTATGACGAATCCGAGGCAGTTTACATTAAGCTTAAAGGGATAAACCCATACATCAAAACTCCTTACATAGGTCTTTTAAAAATTTATAGTTTCAGAGACGACAAAGAATCAATGACTAAGATCCTAGAGGAAGCTGAAAAAATCGGTGTAAAGATTGTGAAATGATTTAGTGAATATGCGCCATGATTACAATCGTTATCGTCTCACCACCATCAAGATGATAAGCCCAATATCCCTCTTTTTTTAGTGCGAGTTCAATATAACGCACTAACTCTTTTTCTTGGCTTGGCACGTTTACATAACCGTTCTTTTTTGCATAATTTACATAATTTTGTATCTTTGCTTGCCTTTCTTCAGAGCCTAGTTTAACCGGAACCAAAGTCGAATCAAACCTCCTTTCTTTTCCCACTTCCTGAGCAGTTGGCATATTTTCACCCAAATCTTTATGTTTTGTGAATACACGATTACAACTAATAAGGCATATAGTGGCTGAGACCATTGCAACGGTTGCCAATCCTTTTAATATCTTATACGCACTCACAGGTTATTTATGCTTAAAGCAATATTTAAGTTTTTCTACCTCCATCTTATTCGTCGATTTCCCTGATTATATGGCAATTCCCGAAATCAATAGGTTCAGCAGCGCCCAGGATGCAATTAGAGAAATAATATAAACAGTAAATCCTACAAAAATATTCTTTGCAATTGTGTAAGCCCTCCCCACCTCATCGTACCCTTGCTTTATTCCGCTCTCAAACATTCCGAGTATCACAAGCATTTCAAGAACATAAAATCCGATAATGAACTGCATATCCACAGAAGAAAAAGCAGCCCCCCCGAAAGAGAATATTCCGAACCCTTCGGCTCCATGAGCTTTTTTGCTCATCACAAGTATAAACTTTGCAATCAGGTCTCCGAAAGCCACAGCAACCCCCCCTACAAGAGGCATGATGAACGTGCTCATCATGGAAACCGTGTTCGTGATTTCCGAAAGCATCTCGTTTACGCGCGCGTTTATCTCAAAAGTTCTGTCCAAATACTCAGCGGCTTTTATTGTTGATGCTGCCGTCTGACGTGGGCCCTTCTCAGCGCTTTCTGAAATCACATAAAGTATATCCGAGATCATCACGCTCGGGTAGTCTTTTATCACCCCTTCCCTTCCGAATATTGCCCCCTTTAAGGTTTTCCCCTCAACCTTTATCTTCTCCAAAATTTTCCCCCACAAATCTACTGCCCCTTTTCTCAGCGTTCCGATTTTTCTTCCCTCCTCGACCATCATCGCAACCGCGTTCTCTATCGGGATGTTCTGCCTGAGCACGACAGCGAGCTCCTTCAAGCTCGACCTGAAATCCTTCTCCATGTCGGAAATTTTGTTCCTTATATCCATAAGCCCGTGTGACCTGCCGAAATAGTATATCCCGATGGCTATCGCCGCTATGTACACAACCGCGGCGCTCTCAAAAAGCCCGAAGTTCAGGGCGAGAAGGCTGAGAAAAGGAACGGAAATGACAAGGAAGATTGCAACGCCGGCAATCGGGCTGAAAACATTTTCCCCTATCCTTATCCCGCCGTACTTTTCCCTTATCTCAGGCGTTATGTGAACCGCGAGCGTTCCGGGCCTTTTTGCAAGAACGGTCGTGACATAGTAGTACGCAACGAGCGGTATTGTTATGTTGAACACTATGAAAAGAAGGGATGGCGGAATCTCGCCCCCCAAGAATATCCCCACGATCGGGATCATTATCAAAAGCATCATCGGGAATAGCATCAGGAATGAGAAGATCAATTTCACCGGGTTGGAGATCGCCTCAACATACCTCTGCATTTTTTCGTTCGTTGCTGAAAGCTGAAGCCCGAGGGCCTTGTCTATTATATCCTCGAACCTCGCCCCCTGCTTTTCGCTTATGCTCATCTTCAGCAGTTCAAGCACCTTAATGAAAGTATCATCCAGCTCCCTCAAAACAGAAGCGTGCCTGTCCAATGCCTTTTCAACATTGCTCTCCTCCCTCATCTCAACGGACCAGCTCACCCTCCGTAGAATATCCCCCACGATCCCCTTCGCGCTCCTTCCGGCGAATTTTACAGCGCCTTCAAGGTTTCTGTTGATCCTTATGTATATAGCAAGCAGAAGGGATGCAAAAATAATCTCGTTCTGCGCCTCCATCGTTGCCTGCGTCGCCTCAACGCTCGCCTGGCTGTATTTGTAGTAAAAGCCGAAAACAGCTACCAGAATGGAGAGAAGCGGAAACCCGAGGATGAGAAAAACAGGAAAGGAAACGATAAAGGAAAAAACCGCGAAAAGAACCGCCGCGTTTACAACCGCTTTCGGTTTTTTTCCGATTATTCTGCACTCCTTTTCTATGCTCTCCTCAAACATCGTAAGCGTCGGAGGAAGCCTCTCCCCCAGAGCGTAGAAAACATCCATCAGTACAACCTCTTCATCTCCTCAAGGGCCCACGTCTTCCATTTTTCAAAAACCCTCGTTGCGTCGATGCTTCCGTACTCCCCCCTCTCGTTCTCCATTATTTTGTGCAGGGCTGAGTTGCTTGCGACGACAAAAGGCGCTTCAAGGACCTTCTCAATATTGTAATTTTTGGCGAAGTCAACGAGCGCTCTCTTAACCTTCGCCTTTAATTTTATGTTTTCCATAATTTTTGAATAGTCATTCCATCCCGCAACCCTTTCCCCGATCGCTTTCAAAACCTCGCTCTCTCCGCTCAGCAGGGCGTCCGTGGGCACGAGCGTGTCCTTGTTCGCATCGTACACCATCAAATCCATGAACCCCATCTCCTCTACCGGGTCGTTTTTCCAGTGCTTCCTCACCTCCGTAATCCTTGTCACTCTTCTGAACTTCTCCAGCCCGTCCGGTGTTTTTATCGGGTTCGCGATCACGATCAGGTCTATCGCCTTGAAGGATGTCGGCGGCACCTCCAAATCATTCACAACCCTGTCAAAAATTCCGTACGGGCTTTCTCCGTGTATCGTTCCAGCGACAACATTGGCAAGCGCTCCGACCCTCATCGCTTCATAGAGCGCCTTTGCCTCCTTGCTCCTCACTTCACCGACAATCAGGCACGAGTCGCCGAGCCTGAGCGCGGCCTTTATTCCATCTTCAGCGCTCATCTCGCTCCCCTCCACGCTCAACGCGCTTTTCACTTTGAGGGAAAGAATATCATACCCGAGCCCCTCCAATGCTTTTACAGGAAGCTCGGGCGTATCCTCCAGCGTAACTATTCTGTATTTTTTCATTATCTCGAGCATGCTCGCGCCCAAGAGGGATGTTTTCCCCGCGCTCCTAGACCCTCCGAAAAGGATGCATCTCCCGTTGTCTATCGCAAAGCTCAGAAGCCCCGCAGCCATCTCGTTCATCATCCCCTCCCTTATGAAAAGCGGGAATGTCCATGGGTTCTCCCTGTGCTTCCTTATCGCAAAAGCAAGCCCGCCGATGCTCAGCGGTTTGTGGACAGAAGCGATCCTCGCGCTCAGCCCTGGAATGTTGATGGTTGTGTCCAGCACCGGGTTCGCCTGGTCCAGAGGCCTTCCGCTCTCCAGCTTCAGCTTAGTCGCCCAGTTCACAACCTCCTCAACATTCGGGATGATGTTGCTGTCGCATTCCTCCCATTTCTCGTGGAATATCGCTATGCTTCTCTCCCCGGGGTTTATGTTCACATCCTGAACATAGGGGTCGTGCAAAATGGATTCAATTACGCCAAAGCCGATAGTCGCCCTCGTGACTATGCTCGCCAGCTTGTCAGCATCCTCAACCTTCAAACTCAGCTTCAGCTCTTCTATTTTCATGATTACCTTGTCCCTTACATATTCGTATATTGCCTCCCGGACTTCCGTGCTGTCCAGCATCTCTGCTTTCGGGTCCTTTATAACCTCCTCCCTTATCTCGCTCACGATTCTGTGCTCCATGTCCCCAAGCGTTATCTCGGGGGGAGTGAGGTGGTAGTAGTACTTTATCTCATTATCCATCTTGAATATCCTCACCTTCGCTCCATCCCTAAGCTCATACTCGTCAACAAGCTTCCCGTTTGCCGGAAAGGTCGTTCTGAACCTTGTAAGAGAGAATGACGGCCTCTCTGTGGGTGCGAAAACATACAGATATAACCCCCGGTCTCCTGTTCTGTACCCAACAAGCCCCTTCTTCACCTTTTTTATCATCTCCGTTTCCTCAAGCCTCTGTACCGCCGGATCTATGAGTTCATCAATAATCCATCCTTTGCACGAGCAGCTTCCTATTTCAACCCTCTGCTTGAGCCTTTTCAGGAAAACATAAACGCCTATTGGGTCGTCTGCAATCTCCCTTGCTTTGTTGAAAAACACCCTTATCTCTTCGCAGGAGCAGTCCTTAGGAGGGCTCTTCCCCCTAAGTTCAGCCGAAAGCGTTTTTATCTTCCTCGCCAAGTCCTTTATGAGCCTCGTGTCTTCCAGCCCGTACTCTACGATCGTCTTCCCCTCTATAATTATCTTCGTTGCGCCGAAATCCTTCGCAATCCTGTCGACAACCTCTCCGAATAATTTCGCATCCTTCTCGATTGTTTTCCCGCTTTCGGTTGATTTGATTATTATTTCCATGGCCTCCCCCTTACTGCAAACTATTTTTTGAGCGTTGTTAATTTAAATGTTTCTTTTTCCAAAAAGATTTTTAAACACTTTCTAATACAATTCAAAAATGGCAAAGAGGGGGGCGGATGAGCAGAAAAATAGGGGCAAGGGATCTTCCATATTCTTCTTCTTATGACCGAGACAGAATGCCGATGAGCAGGATTATCGCCCTTATTTTGAAAACAAAGAAAGCAGGGAGCGATGTGCAGATTGATGATCTGAGCAAAAAAGAGATTGATGATGTTTATTCCCTGGACAGAAGGAAATGGTACGAAACAGCAAGGAGCGCCGGCTTCTTTCATCTTCCTGATAATGGTGTGTTCCTGTTATACTCCCGGCTTTATGAAAGAATAAAAGAGAAATACGGGGAAAAAAGACGCTCCCTGCACCATTCCCACCTTCCCTACTGGCTGCCCTACTTTTATTTCCAAAAAAACAGGGCTCTTTTTCTGAAACCAGAAGAGGAATGCATAGAAATTATGAGGGGCATGCCGTGCCCTGTTTTTGACGATATAAAGAAAAAATTTGAAAAATCAATTATCTACGCCTGTTTTTTAGATTCGCTGGGGTCTTACATCGCCAACCATTACGGAGATGAAAAAATTTCTAGCAGAGAGTTTATATCCCTTGCGCTGTCGGCCGGCTACACACATGCCTTTATTGAAAATTATGAAAACAGAAACCGTATTATTAAAAAGCTGCGCGAAGACGGACTGGAGATAAAAATAATCAAGGCACGCGATAGGATAAATAATTTGGTTTTCCATGAACTTCAAGAAAGAGAAAAAAAGTTCGTGAGCAGCTCTGAGCTCAATAAAATAATAGAAAGCTTCAGTTTTGTAATCGGAAGGATGGGTTGGGGCATACTTGCCGATGTGCGCAGGGCTGCTGCTGAAAAATATCTCATAGTGCAAAGCGACGCCTTGGCGCGGGTTTTGGAAGAGGCGTGCTCGCTCTCCAGCAACGGAAAAATAGAAAAAAGTAGAGTTGAAGAAATAGTAAAACAGCACTATTCCTGCTTTCATCCCAGATTTGTGGACCGCGCGTGCAGGGCTTTGGCCGGCTTAGGAATCTTTGTGAAATAGACATATGTTTTAATACTTTTCTACACATAATAATAAGCGGGTGGGCAAATGGCCGATCTGTTTTCATCCTCAAAGAAGTCGAAGTACGAAGACCCGTACTCAAGCCTCAAAGCAACGGTAGAGCTTCTGCTCGACAGGATAGCAAGCTGCGAGAAGAAGATAGAAGCATTAGATGAAAAGCAGGAGCTTATTTTCAGGGAGCTTTCTAAGGTTTCTGACGAGGTGGACGCTTCCAAGAAGCAAAGCACCAGTAAGCATGACGAACTCAGCGGAAAGCTGAAAACGCTCGGGATCGAATATGCGAACCTTAAATCTACGATTCTGGAGATAAAAAGAGAGCTTAACGAGAAGGCGAGGATAGATGAGCTTGAGGAGATAAAAAGCTATATAAGCATTAAGAGAGGGGGAGAATGATAGAACTTATTTTGGCGGGTATTGGGGTTGTGGGGGTTGGATACGCACTCTACAAAATATCCGAGATTGAAGGAACAACAAAAAAAATATCCGCGCCCATAAATGAGATGGAGCAGCTTGAGAAAAGGCTGATAAAGCTCAGGGAAGATTTCAACAACCTTCTTGCGGAATACGGAGATGTTGGCCAGGTTTCTGTGAGATTAAGGAGGCTTGAGGACAAGCAGCTGGAGATAAGCGCCGAATTCAAGGAGTTCGATGGAAAGCTCAACTCATTTGCGGATGAATTTTCAAAAGTGGAAAAAATGTTTGAGACCTCCGGCGACAGGCAGGGGGAGACAGAAGGGAGGCTTTCTGAACTGGAAGCAGATATCGCCCAGCTCAGCCAGATAGCTAAACGGCTTACTGCCTTTGAGGAAAGCGTGATGCGACTTGAAGCGTTCAACGCGCAGCTTTCTGATGAGGCGAAAAGGCTGGATTCCGACATGAGGAACATGAAGGACAAGCTGGAGGAGATGAAGTTTATCGTCGGAAGCCTGCAGTCGTTCAAGAAGGAGCTCAGCGAAACAACAACCGGAATCGCGAACAAGACGGGCGAGCTTGAGAGAAGAATGCAGAAGATAGAGGCGTTTTTCGAATATGCAAAGGATATAGAAAGAAGCGTGCGTGCGATGAGCGCGAAGTTCGATGCCTTTGACAAGTCAAAAAGTTTAATGTTCGACCTTCTTACAAAAACAAGAGAGGAAGTGAAGGAGACGAGCGAGCAGATGAAAGCCGTGAGGGCGCCTGTCGTGTACAAGCTGCTGAAGAACATCGAGAGCGATGTTTCAAAACACGAAAGGGCGGTGAACGACCTGTCCTATGAGGTTTCGCTCATGAGGGCAAGGCTTCATGAGATGCAGGCGAAATATTCAGAGTTGGTAAGCCCGGATGCATTCCAGCTTCTTACATACGAGAAAGACCTGCAGAGGCTCGGCGCTCGGCTTGACGACATTCAGAAGACGCTTGCGGACATAGAAGAGGATGCGAAAGAACTTTAAGCGCTTAAGGCTCTTCTCGCACTCCCTTCTTGCCTTTCCTTCGCTTAAAAAATAAATAAAAAACACAAATAATTAAATACGCTATCCTACATAAATAAAATCATGGAAGGTAAAGCAATTGCAAGAGGCACCTCAAAATTAATCAAGCATTTTTCCATGATAGTTCCATTACTCTTTACTCTGAATTGTTTTTCCAACCATAAACCCCCTCCGGAACCGATAGAAAGCCCTAAAAGCAATACCGTTCAAAACTCAAATGATAGTATGGTTGAGGCCCAGAAACTAGAGGAGAAAGATACCACTTCCTTAAAAGGTGCAGTTCCAATTCGTGCGGAGGGGGTAAAAAAATTCGAACCCGCGACCGAGAAAAAAATAGAAAACTATGTTAAAGAACTACTAAAAGCAGGGGGAGTTGGGATAGAGTTACCTTCTCAAGACGCATGGATGATTAAGGAAATTCAAGAAAGGTTGAAAGTTCCAAGAGAAGGATATTGGTATATTGTAGCTATCTATGGACCTAACCAATACGGAAATTTTAGATTATCTATTGTTGCAAGGATGCGAGCAGGCTCATTTTGAATATCATTCGGGCCATTTTTCAGAAATTTTTTTTCTAATTTCATCGGCTTTTTTTAAATCCATTTGTTTCTCATATACGGATTCAAGAATCCAATAACCACTAGCAAATTCAGGATAGTTTTTCGTAAGATATCCCCCAACTTTCTCTGCTTCCTTTAAGTCTCCTGCCTCAATAGCTAATGTGGCTTCTAACCACAAACTCAGTTCATCTTTATTTTTAATTCTACCCAAATAAGCCAAAGATAATACTGGTGGCTCGTTCAAATAGTACCAACTAAAATATGCAAGTCCAAAATAAACATAATCTGCGTTATATCCGTCTTCTAAAGCTTTCTCTAGCCATTCTATATTTTCATAAGCTCCTCCAAATTCCGCCATGTAAAGTCCTTTAACCTGGTTATCTTCGGAAGATACATAATAATTTCCGAGTAGATGATACCCTGGAAATATCTCTCTGACATAATTATTTAAAATATCATCCAACTCTCCTTTTTTGAAATCATATGTAGACCGAGCCCCATCAATGATATAATAGCCGTCAGTAGCTTTGCAAACACAGAAACTATGACCAATTGGTTCTAAGGACCCATCTTTAAGAGTTTTTGCAACCCTCATAGAAACAACATTAACATCCAAGTCCAATTCTTTTCCAAGCGCATAGGTTAAGATAGTAAACTCGGTGCAGTCGCCCTTTCTTCCTCTTTCTTTTGAGAACAGGAACTCTTCTATCGTTGCAGGAGGGAGTCCCTCTTCCCACTCAAGGTTTAATTTTCCTCCTTGTTTTATAAATTCCCATAGAATTCCTATTTTTTCTTCATAACTTTTTTCTTTATATCCTTCCAATTCGTTTTTCAAACTTTCCGGCAGGCTCAGTAATTTTTCTGGTTCTGGCTTTTGCCCTTCTTTTAATTTCTCTTTTGTTTCTCCACCCAAGCTCAAAGCCAAGCTCCCAACTTCTATTTTTGTTCTTAATTCCGGTTTTGAGCTGATATAAGCTGGGAATTCTCGTTCCGTTATTCTTTTCGTATTCAATTCCGAATTGACGCTATACAAATAGATTCCATCCTCTTTAACAACCATCAAAGGAAATTCTTTCTGCTCTTCGTTGTAAAACCAATAAAACAAGTGATTTCTATTGTCTATTCCAAGTTTTTCAAACAGCTTACCCTCCATATTTTTATCCATTAAAATTGGTGGAGTTCCCTGGATCATTTTTCCCGTTTCTCCCTGTTTTCTTTTTACGGTTAATTCATAACCATCAAAAGCAGAAAAGTGAACTTTGAATTTTTGTATAGGCGGCGAGATGGGTTCTCCTGGCTTTTCTTTATATTCTGCCATGAATGTATTAAGCTATCTGGATTAAAAAAGTTTTATTTCCAGTTTTTTTCTTTCAAAATCTCCACAGCCCTCTTTATCTCAAGAAGCTCATTTCTTGTTTTCTCTAGCTCTTCCTTGAGTTCCTGTATTTCCTTCTCCCTCTTCCCAGCCATGCTTTCACCCTACTTTGTTATTTTTTGCCCTTCTTTTTTTCAAGCTTCTCGCTTATTATCTTGCTAACGCTTTTCAGCTGGCCGTTTATCTCCCCGAGCCTTTTGTTTATCTCCCCAAGCTCCTCCGCAGAGCCCATCTTCTGCTTGTCCATGAGCCTCTTCAGCTCAGCCATGTCGGCTTTCAGCTCGTTCTGCGTTTCTATCAGCTCTGCCTTCAGCATCTCCAGCTCGCTTATCCTCTTCTCGTACTCCTTGAACTTCTCTACGATCGCGAGTTCAGTAATCCTGTATATCTCATCCTTAAGCTCCTCTCCGATAAGCTTCTGCAAATCCTTGTCAGCCATAATTCCACCCTATGTTAAGTTTTACAACAAAACTAATTTAAATCCATCCCCTCCTCCCGTTTGCCTGAATAGAAAAATTTATAAATGTTCACAGCAAAGTTTAAAAATGATCCCCTATGCCGGAAACCGAAAAGGAGTGCGAACTCTATAGATTAATTGTAATGCGGTACAAAGAAATTATAGAAAAAAGCGAGGACAAAACAATAACCGAAATACGGGCCATGGTTTCTCCGTACAATGATTTTGTGCAGAAAAAGAAGGCCGAGATCCTTTCGGACTTCCCCTCCTACGACCCGGAAAAGGACTTTTTCTCTGCTGTGCAAAAAGCGATAGAGTACATAAAAGGCATAGAAAATATAGAGATGCCGATAAAATTCTTGCTTGATTTCGATGAACTAGACAGGCTTAAAGCCGGCAACGTATACAACCAAGCGCTCCTGCTCGCATCCCTGTTCCGGGCCCTCGACGGGAAGGACGTTCTTGTCTACTCGACGGAAAGAGGAAATTTTTATGTTGGTTTTTCGTGGCAGGGTCTTAGGTA
>Ga0185342_1001134_pt1 | contig 11595 bp, 12 predicted proteins | sample ConPoolayeEmetaG_FD_128045 | JGI IMG/M metagenome (GOLD analysis project Ga0185342, IMG submission 128045) | Hot spring microbial mat communities from California, USA to study Microbial Dark Matter (Phase II) - Cone Pool mat layer E metaG... ...
TCCCAAAATTTTTTAATTTCCTTATCCATATAATCCTCCTATTTAGAAAATTTTATCATACACGCCATTTAAAAAAGAAAATTTTGGAAAGTTTAAAGTTTTTGACATAATATTTTGGAAAGGTTAAATTTAAAAAATATGCGTGAAATATATAAAGTTGTTTTTAAGATAAAAAAAGAAGAATTTGTCCTTTTTATAATTACTTTTTTGTACATTTTTCTGAAGAATCTTTTTTTTGAAAAATTAAGTTCACTTTATTTTTTGATTTTTTTATTTGAAATTTATTTCACAATCTCTATTTATTCCGGGATAAAAAAATGTGTTTATAATGAAGATTTTATTTTATCCTTTATTTTCAAAGATGGTTTATATTACCTTCCTTCAATTTTACTTTACAATCTTTTTATAGGGTTTACAGGTGGAATTATTTATCTGATAGTTTCTGGATTGATCTCTTCAATAAAGACATATTCTATTTTTTCCTTTTTTTTATTTGTTTTAATAATTGTATGGGCATCTTTTCCTTTGTTTTTACTTCTTTTAACTCTTTATACTCCATTTATAGTAATGGCTGATGATGAATTGTTTTTTGACGGAATAAAAAAGAGTTTCATATTTGTGAGGAAAAATCTTGAATATTTAATTCTTTTATTTTTCCCTTTTTTAATTCTTTGGATTTTTTTCTTTACAATTTTTAAAAAATATGATAAAATTTTTATCTTAAAAAATTTTTTGCTTTTTTTAATTGTTTTTTTGGAAATTTTGACAGTTAAATTAATTTTTCTATTATATAAAGGATTGAAAAATGGAAAAAATATTTGAAATAAGATGGCATGGAAGAGGAGGACAGGGAGCAAAAACAGCTGCTTTGCTTTTTGGAGATGCGTGTCTTTCCACAGGTAAATATATTCAAGCATTTCCTGAATATGGACCTGAGAGGATGGGAGCACCTGTTGCTTCATTTAACAGAATAAGTTCTTCTCCTATAAGGATACATTCTGGGATAGAAAATCCTGATGTTGTGGTTGTTCTTGATTTTACCTTAATTGATCAAATTAATGTTTGTGAAGGTCTTTCTGAAAAAGATGGGATTTTACTTGTGAATACTCCTTTATCTCCTGATATGGTGAAGGAAAAGATAGGATTTTCTGGGAGAATTTATACTGTTGATGCTTCAAGGATTGCTATTGAAACGATAGGAAGAGATATTCCAAATACTCCAATGATGGGTGCCCTTGTGAAAGTTACAGGGATTTTAACACTTGAAGAACTTTTACATGATACAAGGAAAAAACTGGAGGTAAAATTTAGGAATAGACCTGAAGTAATAGAAGGTAATTTAAAAGCTATAGAAAGAGCATATAATGAAGTGAAAGGAGATTAAATGGAAAAAAAACTTACATGGAGGGAATTAAAAGTTGGAGATGTTCTTGAAGGAGGGACTTCTTTAAAATTTAAAACAGGAAACTGGAGAAGTAAAAGACCTGTTCACATACCTGAGAAATGTATAAACTGTTTAATGTGCTGGATAAGTTGTCCGGATGATGCTGTTATAATTGATAAAGAAAAAGGTAAATTTGTATCTTTTAACTATGATTACTGTAAAGGATGTGGAATATGTGCTTATGAATGTCCGAAAGAAGCAATAGAAATGAAAAGAGAGGTTGAAAAATGAAGAAAAAAATTTATTTGATACTGATATTATTTTTATCTGGATGGATTTTTTCAGGTATTCAGTATATAGTTTTTAAAAATGAAAAGGATAAACTAACACAAGAAATTACAAAAAAAGAAACAGAGTTGATTGCATATAAAAATCTTTTAGAAGATATACAAAAATCTCAAAAAGATATTGATGAGATGGTTAAGGTTTTAAATAATCTAAAACAGAAATTGCAAACAATAGAGGATAAAATAAAAAAAGGGGATACAAATGGGAGTGAAAGTAGCAAAAACAGCCAATGAGGCCTTTGCAGAAGGGATGAGACAGATAAATCCTGATGTAGTTGCTGCATATCCAATAACTCCTGCAACTGAGATTGTTCAAATATTTTCTCAATTTGTTGCTGATGGTCTTGTAAAAACAGAGTATATAGCAGTTGAAAGTGAACATTCTGCAATGAGTGCATGTATTGGAGCAAGTAGCGCAGGAGCAAGGGCAATGACAGGGACATCTTCTCAGGGACTTGCTTTAATGTGGGAGATGCTTTATATTGCTTCCGGTCTTCGTCTTCCTATAATTATGGCAGTTGTAAATAGGGCATTATCTTCTCCGATTAACATTCACTGTGACCATTCTGATACATTTGGAGCAAGGGATTCAGGATGGATTCAGATTTATTCAGAAAATGTTCAGGAAACATATGACAATTTAATTCAGGGAGTTAGAATTGCAGAACATCCAGAAGTAAGATTACCCTGTATGATTATGACTGATGGATTTATTTTAAGTCACTGTCTTGAAACTATGGAAATGCTTTCAGACCAGGAGGTTAGAGAATTTATTGGAGAGCCACCTGAAAGAGAAAATTTAATAAAATCAGCAATAGAAGGTAATTCTATAACTATTGGAGCACTTGATTTACAGGACTATTATTTTGAACATAAAAGACAGCAGGCAGAAGGTATGAAAAATGCATTAAAAGTTATACCTGAAATAGGAAAAGAATTTGGTGATAAGTTTGGAAGATATTATAGTTTTGTTGAAAATTACAAAATTGAAGATGCTGATATTGGAATTGTTGTTATAGGTTCAACAGCAGGAACAGGGAAAGAAGTTGTTGATAGATTGAGAAAAAAAGGGATAAAGGCAGGCCTTTTAAAAATAAGAATTTATAGACCTTTTCCTGTAGAGGATATAAAAAACTCACTTAAAAATTTAAAAGTTGTTGGAATTATGGAAAGAGTTGAAGGAATGAATGCTTTTTGTAGTCCTTTGTATTCTGAAATTTCAGCATGTTTATATGATCTGGAAAAAAGACCAATTTTAACTAATTTTGTTTATGGACTTGGTGGTAGAGATGTTAAAATTGAAGATATTGAATTTATTTTTAAGGATTTATTAGATATTCTTGAAAAAGGTAAAAAAGAATTCACTTTAAAATATATTGGTGTAAGAGAATAAACTTTTGATAACAATAATTTTTGTGAAAAGCGGAGGAATAAATGCCAAGTATAAAAGAACTTGCAAAAAGAGAAAGTAGATTTGTTTCAGGACATCGTCTCTGTGCTGGATGTGGAGCTGGAATTGTTATGAGACTTGTATTACTTGCTATTGATAAACCTGTAATTGCTTCTTGTGCCACTGGCTGTGTTGAGGTTGCTTCTTCTATATTTCCTTATTCTTCATGGAAAATTCCATGGATTCATTCTGCATTTGAAAATTCAGCAGCAACGATAAGTGGGATAGAAGCAGCATATAAAGTTTTTAAAAAGGAAGGTAAGATTGATAAAGATATTTTTTTTGTTGCATTTGGAGGAGATGGTGGAACATATGATATTGGTTTTCAGGCATTAAGTGGTGCTGCTGAAAGAGGGCATAATGTTTTATATGTTTGTTATAATAATGAGGCCTACATGAATACGGGCATCCAAAGGTCTTCTGCTACTCCTAAATACTCTTCAACTACAACATCTCCAAGTGGTAAAGTTATTCCTGGAAAATTACAGTGGCAAAAAAATCTTACTGAAATTATGGTTGCTCACGGTATTCCATATGTTGCGACAGGTATTCCAGGAAGATGGAATGACCTTGTGAGTAAAGTTGAAAAGGCAGTTAAAATAAATGGTTTTAAATTTATTAATATTCTTTCTCCATGTCGTCTTGGATGGCCACATGAACCAGAATTAACAATGGAAATATCAAGAGTTGCAGTTGAAACATGTATCTGGCCTTTATATGAAGTTGTTGAGGGTAAATATAAATTGACATATAAACCGAAGGAGAAAAAACCAGTAGTAGAATGGTTTAAATTGCAGAGAAGATTTGACCATCTTTTAAAACCAGAAAATATTTCTTTACTTGAAGAGATACAGAAAGAAGTTGATAGAAGATGGGAAGATTTGCTTAAAAAATGTGAAAGTTAAATTTTTTAGAAATATTTAAGGACCTTAAAATGAATTCTGTAACAATTGCAGGTTTTGGATTAATTTTGTTTATTCTTTTTTATATCTTTTATGGAAGATACCTTGAGAAACTCTGGAGAATTGATAAGGATAGAAAAACCCCTGCATTCACAAAAGCAGATGGGATTGATTATATTCCTGCAAAACACTGGTTAATTCTTTTTGGGCATCATTTTTCTTCAATTGCAGGTGCTGGTCCAATTTTAGGTCCTGTTATTGCTGTATGTATTTGGGGTTGGGGTCCTGCGTTATTATGGATTGTTCTTGGTTCTATTTTTCTTGGAGGAGTGCATGATTTTTCCTCTCTTGTTTTAAGTGTTAGAAATGAAGGACAGACAGTTGGTGAAATAACAGAAAAAGTTCTTGGTATAAAAAGTAAATTCATTTTCTCTTTATTTTTATGGTTCTCTTTGACTTTAGTAGTTGCTGTATTTTCCGCTGTTACTGCCAAGACATTTATAGAAGAACCACAAATTGTTTTACCTACATTTTTTCTTATAATTGATGCATTAATTTTTGGATTTTTGATTTATAGAAAAAATTTTTCTATTTTTTATGCTACAATTATATGCCTTTTTTTACTCTTTCTGTTTTTCGTTTTAGGAAAAGAATTCCCGATTGTTTTAAATTTAAAAGAGCCACAGAAATTATGGATTCTAATACTTCTAATATATTCTCTTTTTGCAAGTATTCTTCCTGTAAATTTACTTTTACAGCCAAGAGATTACCTTTCCTCATTTATACTTTTTTCAGGCCTTTTAATTGGATATATTGGTCTTTTAACATCTCATCCCCAAATTAATGCACCCTTTTATATTTCATTTTTTCATCAATCAAGTGGTTCTTTATGGCCTATGATGTTTGTTATTATTGCTTGTGGTGCTATAAGTGGATTTCACGGTCTTGTTTCAAGTGGAACAACTTCAAAACAAATTGCAAATGAAAAGGATATAAAAAAGATTGGTTATGGAGGTATGCTTACAGAAGGATTTTTATCAATTCTTGCTTTATTGTGTGTTTCTGCAGGGCTTTTCTGGAAAAGTGAAATACCAAACCTTAATTATCCTGATTTGATGAAAAAAGGTGATTGGATTGGAACTTTTGCAACTGGATATGGACAGATTGTAAAAAGAATATTTGGCCCTGAAATTGGGAAATTATTTGCAATAATTATGATTAACAGTTTTGTTTTAACTACACTTGATACAGCAACAAGAATATCAAGGTATATTACACAGGAATTATTTGGAGAAGCATTCAGAATTAAACCTTTTAAAAATAGATATTCAGCAACAATTCTTGTAATAATTTTTGCTGGGTATCTGGCTTTTGGGAACTGGCAGAAAATATGGCCTGTATTTGGTGCTTCAAATCAACTTGTCGCTGCGATTATTCTATTTTTATGTGGTTTGTATCTTTTAATTAAAAAAAGAAATTCTCTCTCTGCTATAATTCCTGCAATTATAATGTTTTTGACAACAATGACTGCTCTGAAAATTCAAATGTTAAATTTTTATAAACAGAAACAATTTCTTCTTGGGAATATAAGTTTGATTTTGATAATTCTTGCGATTTTTATAGTAAATGAAGGGATAAAAATTCTGTCCCAAGTTATAAGAAAAAGGAGGATGTATGAGGAGATTTGAAAAAGAAAAACTTTCACCAGAAGATATTGAAAAATTTGAAAATTTAAGGAAAGAATGTATAAGAGATATTTTAACGATGACAACACTGGCAAATTCAGGACATCCAGGAGGAGCAATTTCATCTCTTGATATTTACCTTATTGTTTTTTCTTATGCTAATATTTCACCTGAAAAAGTAGATAGTCCTGAAAGGGATAAAATTGTTATAAGTCATGGTCATACTTCAGCAGGAGTTTATTCAGTTCTTGGAAGATTGGGATTTTTTGATATAGATATGGCAATAGCAACTTTTAGAAAAACAGGAAGTATTTTTGAAGGTCATATTGTGAGAAAGGTTCCTGGGATTGAATGGGGAACAGGTAATTTAGGTCAGGGACTTTCTGCTGGATGTGGATTTGCCCTTGCTGATAAATTGCATGGAAGGGATTCTTATACTTTTGTTTTAATGAGTGATGGAGAACAGACAAAAGGACAGGTAGCAGAAGCCAGAAGGTTTGCGATTAAATATGGATTGAATAGATTGAAAGTTGTAATTGATTATAATAAAGTTCAGATAAGCGGCGAGACAGAGAAAGTTATGCCATGTAGAATTAAAGAAAACTATCTTGCTGATGGATGGGGGGTTTTAGAATGTGATGGACACAATTTTTCTGAAATATATGATAGTTTAAAAAAAGCAATAGACATAGATAAACCAACCTGTATAATTGCTCATACTGTGATGTGTAAGGGTATTTGTTTTTTAGAAAATGATTATAGATATCATGGAAAACCGTTGAATGTAGAAGAATATATAAAAGCAATGAAAGAAATTGGTCTTGAACCTGTTTTAGAAAAATATAAAAAATTGAGAGAAAAAGAATGGAATTATCCTGAGAAAAAGTTTTATTTCTTTCCTAAAATAGATAAAGGAAAACCAATAGTTTATGGAAAGGATGAAAAAACGGATAATAGAACTGCATATGGGAAAGCACTTTTAGACCTTGCCAGAATAAATAAAGATAATAAAGAATATCCAATAGTTGTTTTTGACTGTGATTTAGCAACAAGTGTAAAAACAGATTTTTTTGAAAAGGAATTTCCTGAAAGATTCTTTCAGGTAGGGGTTCAGGAACACAATGCAGCAACAATAAGTGGAGCAATTTCAACAGATAAATTTATTGCTTTCTTTTCTGATTTTGGTGTATTTGGAGTTGATGAAACATTTAATCAGCAGCGACTTAATGACCAAAATTTTACAAATCTTAAACTTGTCTGTACCCATCTTGGACTTGATGTTGGAGAGGATGGTAAGACCCATCAGTGTATTGATTATATTGGTGTTATAAGAAACCTTTACGGATTTAAAATCATAATTCCAGCAGACCCAAATCAAACAGATAGAGTTATAAGATATATTATTGATAAAGAAGGTAACTGGTTTGTTGGAATGGGAAGAAGTAAATTACCTGTTATTTTAAAAGAAAATGGCGAGGTATTTTTTGATGAAAACTATAAATTTGAGTATGGTAAGGCAGATTTGATAAGAGAAGGTAAGGATGGATATATTTTAACTTATGGATGTATGGTTTATAGAGCAATTAAGGTATATGAAAAGTTGAAATCAGATGGAATAGATATAGGTATTTTAAATTTTAGTTGTCCAACATTGATTGATGAAGAAAAAATAAAAATTGCAATAAATACAGGACTTTTAATTACATATGAAGACCATCATATAGATACAGGTCTTGCTTCAACAGTAGGTTTATATCTCTCAGAAAAAGATTATAGTGTTAAATTTTTAAGATTTGGAATAAAAAATTATGGTTCATCCGGTAGTCCTGATGAACTATTTAAAAAAGAAAAAATTTCTCCTGAAGATTTAATTTTGAAAATAAAAGATATTTTAAAAAAGTAATTCCTTTCTTTTTAAAAAGGGTTGACAGGAAGATTTTTATAAGGTAAAAAGTTTAATCAGTAGAATAAAAATGGATATAAAACTGGAAACAGAGGCGGATTTAGATTTATTTGGAAATCCTGCAAAAATTAAAGTTGTTGTTAGTGAAGGGAAACTGTCTATTATTCCTGAAAGCGGATTTCAGGAAAAAGTTTCTTTTGAGTTAAAAAGAATAGAAGGTTTTAATATAAGACAGACAGTTGGAAGTGCTTTTTTACAGATTAAAATAGATGGTTATTATATAGATATTGTAAGATTTACAAATTCAAATAGATATAAATTTTCCCGTCTAATAAAACAGTTAGAAAATTTAAAATCAGGACTTCCTGTTTCACAGGAAGCATTAAATCAGCCAAATCCTCTTTTATGCGAAAAGTGTGGATTTCCTTTACAAACAGAAGAGTCACAATGTCCTAACTGTTTGAAACAAGGAGCAATTTTGTCAAGAGTTTTTTCTCTCCTTTCAGACCATATGGGATGGATTTTTATAATATTTTTTCTCATGGTTATTGGAGTTGGTTTAAGTTTAGTTCCTCCAAGAATTACAAAAATTCTTGTTGATGAAGTTTTGACAACTAAAAGACATATTGATTGGCTTCCTTATCTTGTAATGATTTTAATAGGTGCTGAATTTTTCCGTGTGCAAATAAATATGCTTGTAGGAACAATTTCCACATCTGTGGGAACACTCATTACAAATAGTTTAAGGAAGAAATTATTTAAAAAATTGGAAGAATTATCTTTAAATTATTATGATGTAAATTCTATAGGGACAATTATGACAAGGTTTTCATCAGATGTAGAAGCATTTCATGGATTTGTTACACAAGCAGGACATGGATTCCTTCTCAATATATTCACAATTGCAGGGATTGGAATTATGCTTTTCTCTATTAACTGGCTTCTTGCTCTTTATGTTATGATACCGATACCCCTTGTTGTTTTTGGGACATTATTTTTCTGGAGAGGAATTTATCCTAAAAATTTTAAAGTTTGGGATAGTCAGGCAAAACTTTCCTCTTTTTTGAACAATGTTCTTTCGGGAATAAAAACAGTTAAGGCATTTTCTCAGGAAGAGAAAGAGTTTGAAAGATTTGTGTTTTATGCTGATAAACTGAAAGATGCAGTAAGAAATGTAAATATGAATATAGCAGTTTTTAATCCACTTATGAGTTTTCTTTTTGGTTTAGGAGGTTTAATTGTATGGTATGCTGGAGGTAAAAATGTCCTTGAAGGAAAATTAACTCTTGGTGAACTTATGGCATTTTTAAGTTATATTGGAATGTTTTATACTCCTTTAACCAATCTTACTCTTTTGTCAACATGGTTCAGTAATTTTACTACAGCAAGTCACAGGATTTTTGAAATTCTGGATGCAGAACCACAGGTGAGAGAACCAAAAAAATTTGTTAAACTTACAAAGATAGTAGGAGAAATAGAATTTAAAAATGTAACTTTTGGATACGACCCCTATCAACCTGTTTTAAAAAATGTAAGTTTTAAAATTGAACCAGGGGAAGTTGTTGGTATTGTCGGTAAAAGTGGTAGTGGAAAAACAACGATTATCAATCTATTATGTAAATTCTATGAAGTTCAAAGTGGAGAAATACTTATAGATGGGAAAAACATAAAGGAAATCCCTTCGTCTGAATTGAGAAAACATATTGGACTTGTTCTTCAAGAACCATTTCTTTTCAGAGGTACAATCGCTGAAAATATTTCTTATGGAAAACCAGATGCAACTTTTGAAGAGATAATTTATGCAGCAAAAGTTGCTAATGCCCATGATTTTATTATGAAACTTCCAAATGGATATGATACATTACTTGGAGAAAGGGGAGCTGGACTTTCAGGAGGGGAAAAACAGAGAATAACTATAGCAAGAGCAATTTTATGCAATCCTGCAATTTTAATTCTTGATGAAGCAACTTCTTCTGTTGATACAGAATCAGAGAAGAAAATTCAGGATGCATTATCCATTCTCTGGAAGGAGAGAACCACGATTGTGGTTGCACATAGACTTTCAACATTGAAAAATGCAGATAAAATACTTGTTGTTGATAATGGAAGAATAGTTGAATCAGGAACACATAGAGAATTAATGGAGAAAGAAGGAATTTATTATAACCTTATTATGATGCAAATGCAACTTGCAAATATTGATGAGGCATTGATAAAATGAATGACAAAATTGAATATCTTACACCAGAAAATATAAAAATTATAGAAGGTAGATTTGATACAATAGATATTCTTTCACTTAAAACCGGTTCTATTTATAAAGGTGTTTTTGCGGTATCCTGTTTTCCTATTAAAGCACCCTATAAATTTATATCTTTGTTCTATCAGAAAGAGAATGGAGAAATAGAAGAAATCGGTATAATTAAAGATGTCTCGGTTTTTTCAGAGGAAGAGAAAAAATTGATATTAAGTACATTAAACAAACATTATTTTTCATATGAGATAACCAAAATAATTGATATAAAATGGAAGTTTGGATTTCTTTTTTTTGATGTAGAAACAGACAAGGGTAAAAAACAGTTTTATCTTAGATGGGAAAGAAGTAAAGCAGTTGACCTTGGGGAAAAGGGAAAAATTTTAATTGACATTTTTGAAGATAGATATGTTATAACAGATATTGATAAATTGAGTCCTATGGAAAAAACTTTATTCACAAGATTTATTTACTGGTAGAATTCTATTGAGAAAATATAGGGGAGAAAAAAATGAAAACCCATACTGAATATTTATGGTTCTGTACTGAAAAAAGGATTCAATTTATAAATATAACAGATAAAGTTGAAGGAGCAGTTAAAAAGAGTGGAGTGAAGGAGGGACTTTGTCTTGTAAATGCAATGCATATAACAGCAAGCGTATTTATAAATGACGATGAAAAAGGACTTCACTCTGATTTTATTGAATTTCTTGAAAAACTTGCTCCTTACAGCTCTTCACAATACAAACATAATTTAACAGGCGAGGATAACGCAGATAGTCACATAAAGAGAACAATAATGGGAAGAGAAGTAGTTGTTGCTATAACAAATGGGAAACTTGATTTAGGACCATGGGAACAGATATTTTATGGAGAATTTGACGGTCAAAGAAGAAAAAGAGTTCTAATAAAAATAATCGGTGAATAAAATGGAAGATAAATTGGGTCCATACAAAATTAATGAAATATATCTTGGAAATGCTTTAATTTTAATGAAAGAAATACCAAATGAGTCAATTGATTTAGTAATAACAGACCCACCTTTTGCAATTGATTTTAAAGCAAAAAGGTCTAATTATAATAGAACTAAAGATAGAGTGATTGAAGGATATAACGAAATCCCAAAAGAAAAATATTATGAATTTACATTAAATTGGATGAGAGAAGCATATAGAGTCATTAAAGAAACTGGAAGTATGTATGTTTTTTCTGGCTGGACAAATTCTAACAAGATATTTATAGTTAGTTCTGTTTTAGACCAAGGACCGGACCTTGAAGGAGTGAGAAATCTTTTAAAAAGAGTTGTGAATTCTTTATATGAAAAAGAATATGGTATAGGTCATTTAGATGATGGTCTTATTTATATTGGGACAAATTTTTGTTATAACCATGAAAATCCGAAATGTATTGAATGCCCCATTAGAGAACTTTGTCTTGCTAATAAAAAGAGAGATTTAATCTACAATTACAGAACTTAAAATTTCAAATTTAATTTATTCATTCTTTGGTTCTTGTGTGTTTTCTTGCATTTGTTGAAGTTGCTTTTGATACATTTCTTTCATTTTTTTCTCATATTCTTCCATTTGTTTTTGATATTCTTTCATCTGTTTTTCTGCTTCTTTTTGCATTCTTTTTAACTTTCTTTGATAGATAGATAACTTTATATTACC
>Ga0185342_1001135_pt1 | contig 11595 bp, 8 predicted proteins | sample ConPoolayeEmetaG_FD_128045 | JGI IMG/M metagenome (GOLD analysis project Ga0185342, IMG submission 128045) | Hot spring microbial mat communities from California, USA to study Microbial Dark Matter (Phase II) - Cone Pool mat layer E metaG... ...
CTTCCAGGTCGAGCGTGACGGTGTCGCTGGAGCGCATGCCCAGCTTGTCTTCTTTCTTGCCGACGATGAACCCCTTGTCGTCGCGTTCAACGATGAAGGCGGAGATTCCGCGTCGGCCGCCCTGGGGATCGGTTCGGGCCATGACGACGAAGATGCCGGCGCGCTGGCCGTTGGTGATGAACTGTTTGTGGCCGGTCAGTCGCCAGCCGGAGCCGTCGGGTTCAGCGCGGGTGGTAAGCGCCGCCGCGTCCGAGCCGCAGCCCGGCTCGGTCAGTGCCCACGAACCGAGCATCCGGCCGCTGGTGAGCTTGGGCAGGTACTTCCGCTTCTGCTGTTCGCTGGCGGCGAGGTTAAGGTGGGACAGGCACAGTCCGTTGTGGGCCGCGACCAGCAGTGCTACGCCGCCATCCTGCCGGGCAAGTTCCTCGATGATTACCGCGTTAGCGAGGTAGCTCAGCCCGGCTCCGCCGTAGTTTTCGGGGGTAAGAATGCCCAGCAGCCCGAGTTCGGCAAGCTGGGAGACCAGCTCGTCGGGGACGTACTGGTCGCGGTCCCAGTCGCGCGCGTAGGGGCGCATGGCTTCGGTGGCAAATCTCCGCACCACGTCCCGTAAGGCGACGATATCTTCCGGCAGGTCGAAGTCCATGGTGCGCTCCCGCTCGTACGGTAAGGAGGGACAGGAACTCGCTGGGGGAGTTCCATGCTCAGGCGGCATTATAGGCCGATGGTCCCGGACAGCAATAGGCACAGGAAGGCAAGTCCGGCGTGGCAGGGCCGCAGTGGCTGGCGGCAGGTAGCGCGACTATACTGAAAGTTTACGGATCGCCGGATCAAGACTCACAGGACTAAAGCGCATGCGATTAACCGAGATTCTGACCCCGCAGCGAATCCGCGTTCCGCTGCAGGCCCAAGATAAGATCGGTGTCATTACCGAGCTCATTGATCTACTGGATGAGACCGGTGGCTTGGCAAATCGGGACCTGGCGCTAGAGGCGGTTCTCAGGCGCGAGCAGGAGCGGACCACCGGGATCGGCTACGGTTTGGCGATTCCTCACGGCAAGAGCGATGGGTGCAAGACGCTGGTGATGGCGGCTGGTAAGCCGGCGCGGCCGGTAGACTTTCAGAGTCTGGACGGCCGGCCGGTCACTTTCGTCGTGTTGCTGGTCAGTCCGCCGGATCAGACCGGACCCCACATCCAGGCGCTGGCCAAGATCAGTCGGCTGATGAACATTGAAGATTTCCGCAAAGCGGTGGATAAGGCGGCCAGCGCACAGGAGCTGTACGAGGCGATCGTTCGCTACGAGACCGACGGGGACATCGGCCGGCCGTGAGGGCGTGTTGATCGTCAGGCCGGCAGCAGCTCGCGGATCAGTTCACAGACGCGGGTACTGGCTTGGGAGTTTTCCAGCGGACGGACAAGCTCGTCGAGCTGGCGGATCATCAGGTTGCGCCAGACCTGGTCGCGCAACAGATCGGCGGCGACTCGCGCCACGGGGGCGGTGTCGGTTACGAAAGGCATGAACTCGGGGACCACCCGCGCCTCGGCCAAAATGTTAACCAGCGCCAGGTGGGGGATTTGCAAAGCACGTCGGCCGAACAGCCGGTAGAGCCAGCGCAGCAGCCGACCCGCGTCGTACATCACCACCATCGGTCGGCGGTAAAAAGCAACCTCCAGGGTGGCCGTACCCGAAGCGACCAGCACCAGATCGGCGGCGGTCAGCAGACTGGCATTGTCATTGAGGATTACCGGTCCTCGAACGCCTGCGGCGTTCATCCAGCGGTTGATCTGCTCGCGGCGGGTGGGTGCGCCAGACGAAACTGCCACGCGGACCGGCAGGCCGTTCTGTTGCAGGCGCCGCACGACTTCGAGCTGCCGCGGCAATACGGCGTCAATCACGTGCTGGCGTGAGCCGGGCATCAGAGCTACCAGCATGCCGTTGTCAGCCCCGAGCTGCCGGACCAGCGCCGGATCGGGACTTTGGTCGCGCAGTTGCTCGAAGAGGGGGTGACCTACGAACTCGGCGTCGATGCCTGCGCTGCGGAAATAGCTTTCCTCGAAGGGCAGGATGCAGGCCAGCTTGGTCACGTCGCGGGCGATGCGCCGGTTGCGGCAGGCCCGCGCGGCCCAGGTCTGCGGAGCAATGTAATACAGCACCGGGATTCCAAGCCGTCGGGCCTGGGCGGCCAGCCGCAGGTTGAGCTCCGGCGAGTCTAGCAGGACGACGATGTCGGGTGGGGACTTCTGCCAAGATTGGCGTACCAGCTTCAGCACCTGGCGGGCTTGGCCGAGGATGGAAAACACTCCGGCCAGCATGGCCGCGTGCGCGGTGAAGTCGTAAAGCTGCTCGGCGCCGGCGGCGCGCATGTGCCGGCCGACCAGTCCGTAAAACCGGCAGTCAGGCAGCAGGGAAGCCGCCCGGCGGATCAGAGCGGCGCCATGACGGTCGGCCGACTCCTCTGCGGCGGATATGAAGACCCGTTTCATCGCTGCCAACTATTTCAAACCCCTCAACTGCGCGAATCAGAGCAGCTCGCGCAGCGCGCGTACGACGCGGTCTACTTCCTGTTCGGTAAGCCGGTTATGAAACGGCAGCGCAATGGTCCGCGCCGAAAGGGCTTCCGTCAGCGGAAACGCACCCGGCTTGTACCCGAAGCGTTCACGGTAAAACGGCTGGAGGTGGATCGGCGTGAAATAGTTGCTGCACCCGATGCCGCGCTGGCGCAGCCGCTCCAGAATCCGGTCGCGCTGTTGCTGCGTGTAGTCGTCGGTGAGGCGCACCACGAACACGAACCAGCTCAGCTTCACGCCCGGAAGAAGTTTCTGAAATTGCAGCCGTTTCTCGTCGCGCAGGCGCTCGAGGTACCAGCCGGCGACCTGTGAGCGCCGGGCCAGAATCTGATCCAGCCGGCGCATTTGCTCGATGCCGATGGCGCAGTTGATGTCGGGCAGGCGGTAGTTGTATCCCAGTCTCACGTGACTGAGCCAGGCGCCGTCGGTTCCGCGGCCCTGGTTGCGGAGCGAGCGGACCAGCTCGGCGATCCGGTCGTCGTTGGTGACCACCATTCCGCCCTCGCCAGTCGTGATCTGCTTGTTCGGGTAGAACCCGAAGACGCCGACCTCGCCGAACGTTCCTGCGGGCTTGCCGTTATAGGTAGTCCCCAGAGCCTCGCAGGAATCCTCGACCACCCGCAGACCCCGCCGCCGGGCGATGCTCAAAATGGCGTCCATATCCGGCATGGCGCCGAAGATGTCGACCGGGAGCAGCGCCCGCGTGCGCGCGGTGACCGCCGCCTCAATACGATTGGCGTCAATCTGCCAGGTCTGCGGATCAATATCCACGAAAACCGGGACGGCCCCCTCAAACAGTATGGAGTTGCTCGAGGCAATGAAGGAGAACGGGGTGGTGATGACCTCGTCGCCGGGCTGAAGGCCCACTGCGCGCCAGGCCAGATGCAGGCCGGAAGTGCCGCTGTTGCACGCGATCGCGTGCTTGACCCCCAGCCGGCGTGTGAATGCCGCCTCAAACTCCGCAACGCGCGGTCCGAGGCTAAGTTGCGGGGTGCGCAACACGTCAACGACGGCGGCAATTTCAGCCTCGGTAATATCTGGTCCTGAAAGGCTGATTTCCTCAGGCACAGTTTTCTCCGTTGTCAGTGGTTGCAAGCTTTCTTGCCGGGGCAGCCGGAGCTGAGCCGCACACCAGCTCGCCTTCCCGGCTGAGCCGCCGGGCAGGTATGATACCGCTTCAGTGAGCGGCGATCGTTCGAAGGCGCTGTGGTTACCCAACTTTCGGCGTTCGTTGACCTTTCTGCGCCCGCATCAATGGCCGCTCATTATAGGGCTGTTAGCTTCCATCGGCGTGAGCCTTTCCTATGCTTGCAGCATTTCGGCGATCGTACCGGTGCTCAAGATCATCCTGGCCTCTCACGAGACTGTCGCCGACTGGCTGGCACGAAGGGAAGCCGAACGGCGAATTGGAGTAGTCTTGGGCGCCGATCTGCCGGACGACCCGGCGGGGCTGCGGATCGTGGATGTGCGCCCGGTTGTGGCCGTCGCGAACCGCCTTGGCCCGGGGGACGTCATCTCTGCGCTGGATGGTCGGCGGCACAGTTCCTACGCGGCAATGGCATTGCTTGCGGGCTGGCGGGCAACGACGGTTTCCGGCGAGGTTGTTCGCGCTGACGGGCGGCGGGAACAGATAGAGCTGGCGCTGCGGCCCTACCGGTTCTGGCACGACGAGCTACGACGGCTGGTCGGTCGCCTGCCGCGCGGGGCTGACCCGCGCAGCCGGATTCTTACCCTCGCCGTCGCGATGGCCGGACTGGTTCTGATCTCGCTGGTGGGGGGAGTGTGCCGCTTTGCGAATGACGGTCTGGTGGCCGTCGCGGTGCAGCGGGCTATGCACGATCTGCGCAGCCGAATCGGGAGGCACGTGCTTGAGCTGCCGATGAGCTGGCATACCGGGCAGCCGCCCGGTGATACGCTGGCGCGGCTGGCTACCGATATCAGCAAGGTCGAGGTAGGGCAGGTCACGCTGTTTGGCAAGCTGGTGCGCGAGCCGCTCAAAGCGGCTGGAGTTTTGGCACTGACGCTACTCATCGACTGGCGCCTGCTAGTAGTAGCGTTGCTGGGGGTGCCGGCAGGGGTGCTGGTAGTGCGAGCTTTTGGGGCGATCGTGCGGCGCGCTCAGCGGCGGGCATCCGAAAGCTGGGGCAGATTGCTAGATCACCTGGGTGAACGCCTGAACGGAATCCGCATCGTCAAGGCATTCAACATGACCGGGACAGAGGGGCAGCGCTTTGCCCGGGAAGACCGCACGCTGACCCGGGCTCAGACGCGCATCGAGCTGGTCGACGCGGCTACCAACCCGGCACTCGAGACGCTGGCGATGCTGGCAATCGCAGCGTTTGTTTTCTATGGAGGTGTGCGGGTCTTCCGCGGGCAACTGGAGCCGCACCTGTTCTTCGCAGCGGTCGTATGCCTCGGTGGGGTTTTCGATCCGATCCGCAAGCTCGGCAACGTGAACAATCGGCTGCACGCAGCCGAGGCGTCAGCGCAGCGGCTGTTTGAGCTGCTGGATCTAGCGGCTGAGCCCGCGGACCGGGAAGCTGCGCCGACGGACACCCGGCCGATAACTTTCGGGCACGCCATTGAGTTTCGCGACGTATGGTTTTCATACGCGCCAGCCGCCCCCCCGGTTTTGGCGGGAATCAACCTCGTCGTCGAGAAGGGCACCGTAGTGGCGGTGGTGGGGCCGAACGGTTCCGGGAAGACCACGCTCATTTCGCTGCTGCTGCGATTCTTCGAGCCGACACGTGGGCAGATTCTCATCGACGGACGCGACATCCGTACCATCCCGCTGGCGCAACTGCGCGCGATGATCGGATTGGTCACACAAGATGCGGTCGTGTTTTCGGACACGCTGCGGGCTAACATCGCCTACGGCGCCGACGGCGTTCCGGATCGGTGTGTCGTCGAGGCGGCACGCCTGGCGCGGGCCGACGAGGTCGCACAGGAATTGCAGGCTAACCGGGGCTGCGGCGCGGCCTCGGGCTACGATGTGGTGGTCAGCGCCGCGACGCTCTCCGGCGGTCAGCGCCAGCGCGTCGCGCTGGCCCGGGCGATTTTGCGCGACCCGCCGATCCTGATCCTCGACGAAGCCACCAGCCAGGTGGACAGCGAGTCCGAGCGCAAGATCCAGGAAGCGCTGGCCGAGCTCACGCGGAACCGTACGACCTTCATCATCGCCCACCGGTTTAGCACCATCGCCCGGGCGGATCGGATCGTGGTCCTGAATCAGGGGCGGATCGTAGGCTGTGGAACACATCAGGAGCTGCTGCGCAACTGTCCGTTCTACGCGGAGCTGTGTCGAACGCAGTTTGCCTGCCCGGAGGCTGAAGTGCCGACGGCAAAGACATAGTAGCCCGGCACCCATCCGCTCAGGCGGGCAGCGTAAGATTGCGCCCCTCCTCGTCGGAAGCAAAGACGTGGACGCGGTGCATGTCCACCTCGAGTTCGGCAGCTTCGGCCTCGCGTACCGGCGTATGCGCTGGCAGCCGGCAGACAATCCGGTCATGACGCGACGTGCAGCCCACCACGTCCATTCGCTCGCCAAGCGGCTCCACTACGCGGACGGACAGGCGCAGCCGACAACCGTTCCCCAGTGTTCCTGCCGGCAGCAGATGCTCCGGACGGATGCCAAGCATCACTGTCTGGCCAACCCACGGCAGGAGGCGTTCACGGTGGTCAGGGCATAGCCGTAGCTGGTTGTCGCCCTCGTCGAAGTAGAGGTCGTGGCCCTTGCGGATGAGCCGACCGGACAAGATGTTCATGGGCGGGGTTCCAATGAAGCCTGCCACAAAACGGTTAACCGGGAAGCGGTAGACCTCAAACGGGGTGCCGCACTGCTGGATCCGTCCGTCTTTCATGACCACCACGCGGTCGCCGAGCGTCATGGCTTCTTCCTGATCATGCGTGACGTAGATGGTGGTGGTCTGGACCTGACGGTGCAGCGCCTTGAGCTCCGCACGCATCTCAACGCGCAAGCGTGCGTCAAGGTTCGAGAGCGGCTCGTCAAAAAGAAAAGCCTGCGGACTGCGGACGATTGCCCGGCCCAGGGCCACCCGCTGGCGCTGGCCGCCGGACAACGCTGCGGGCCGTCGGTCGAGCAGGTTTTCAATTCCCAGGAGGCTGGCGGCGGCGCGGACGCGACGGTCGATTTCGGCCCGTTCGGCCCGCGCGGCTCGATAACGCCTGGGCCACAGCAGCAGCCCGATCGGGTTGTCCCACCGCGCATACCGGCGGCGCAGAAGCAGTCCGAACGCCAGATTCTGGTACACGCTCATGTGGGGGTAGAGCGCGTAGTTCTGGAAAACCATGGCGATGTTGCGGTCCTTGGGAGGAACCTGATTGACCACCTGCTGGCCGATCTGAATCGTCCCGCTGGTCGGCTCCTCCAAGCCTGCGATCATTCGCAGTGTGGTCGTCTTGCCGCATCCGGATGGCCCCACCAGGACGATAAGCTCGCGGTCCGCAATGGTCAGGCTGAGGTTGTCCACGGCCCGGATGCCGCCCGGATAGACCTTCGTGACATTCTCCAGGACGACTTCGGCCATTGGGTTGAGGTCAGGGCTTCCACTCGGGCAGCTTGGCGTCGCCGACGGGCTGCTGCCCCGGCATACCAGGCACGTAGGCAGTGAAGTTGCTGCCGCCACAATTGGGGCAGGTCGGATTGGGCGGCAGTTCAAGCCTGCCCGTGGTCTCATTGCGCGCCAGGTGCGGCACGAAGCGCAGCCGGCAAATTCGGCAGTACAGCCAGGGGTATACGGCTAACTGGCCGGTGTCTGGGCAGCGGTAGGGTGGAGTTTCGTCCAGTCGGTGGTGGACGACCACGTCCTTGCCGGTCGCCAGGCTGACGCAGTAGGAGACGTGCTCATGCGGCAGCTTAGGTGTGCCTCGTGTAAGTCCGCCGAAGCTTATGTAGCCGGCCACTGCGAAAAGCCCGGCCGCTATTAGCACCAGTGCGATATTTCGTTGACGGCGGGTCATGCTTATCTTCGGCCTTGCGGGTCGTTGGGGAGCTTACGCCAGGCATGGTTGTCGGTCCGCCAGGCGGCGCTGAGCTCCTCGGGGAACCCGAAGGGGTGATAATTGTTGTTGCCGCCCAGCACCTTGTACCCGCCCGAACTCCAAGCGGTTACGAACTCCGGCAGAATCGGATCCGGGGACTCCATGTATTGCTGGATGCCGTACGGGTAGCTCGGATCCTGGTTGTAGGCGTCGCGGTAGTTCCGGGAGGGGTTTTCGCCGGGCATCCAGGTGAAACTGATGGTGGTATCAACGGTTCGCCAGAGCAGGTCTTCGATTGAGCTGGGTATGCGCGGTTTTATAAACCGTACGTGTCCGTCGCGGTAGAGGGTTTGGGCGCCGTAGTCGCGATGGCGCCAGCCTACGTGACTGCTGGCAAAGCCGCCGGGGAACCAGAGCGGATTCGGCGGCGGGTTGATCCCGACCTTTGGGGCGAGCACATACGCGGCATTCAGCGAGCCGAACCAGGTCCACCAGCCGTCAATCGCTCGGACCTGACGCGAGGCGTCGGCTTCGCGATCCTGCGGGAAATTGAAGTGGAGAATGCCGTTGAGGGCGTAGCTGGTTCGTACCCCGAAGCGCTCCTGCTCGCCCATCCCCATGTTTCTGACGAACTTTCGGGGTCGGCCGACGCCGCCGGCTCCCCGGGCTAGATATTCGCAGATTTCGTCAGGCCGCCGATCGGTGGGACAGATTCCTGCCTTGGGATCGTCCAAATAATCCAGGTCGTGCAAAACATCGACCCAAGTTAGCATCCACTCGACCGAGCCGTTGATCTGCGGGCTGCATTCGCCGTCGTCCCAGGTCGGGCCGAAGCCGTTGTTCTCGGTTTCACAGGCCTGGAAGGCGATTCCAATCTGAGAAAGGGCCGTTCCGCAGCGCGTGATGCGAGCTTGCTCGCGGGCCGTGCCCAGCGCCGGCAGCAGAATCGATACCAACAGGGCGATAATCGCCACGACGACCAGCAGCTCGATCAGCGTGAACCCCCAGTGGCCTTTTCTTTCAGGACTGGACATGGCAGCCACCTCCATGGGCGTATGGCGCGGCGCCAGCCACTTCATTGTAGCATGCCGATGCCGATTTGGGCGCGCAGCGCGCAGAAGCCGGCCGCCACAGGCTTGGCGCGAACAGACTACCCCGGGCCGGGCCCCCATCTGGCATTGCAAGGGCCGCCGCCAAGGCGGTAACATATCCCGTGGGCGGAGCCGAAAAACGGGTCCGCGCCAGGGCGGACGGAGAGAAGCAGCAGTTCCGACGCGAAAGGGCAGTTCGGGTTCGGCTGACGGGTGAGAGCGTGTGGGGGGTTGCTTTTGGGCGTCGCGGATGCAGGGTTGCAAGAAAGGAGCGTGAGACAATGAAGCGCCTGGTGGTCTGGGGGCTGGCCCTGGTTGGCGCAAGCGCGATGGCTCAGCCTATTGTCGTTATGGACGGCTCGGCCGCGGACGTGCTCTATCCTACCGCGGCTCAGGCGATTCAAGATACGGCGACCGGCTTTGGGGATTCCAATCTGGGCCGGCCGGATATCGCCAATGGCTCAGAACTCGACGCGGCATACGCGGTGGTTAACAACGCTACCGGCGATCCGTGGCTGTATCTTGTCCTGGCAGGGAACTTCGAAACCAACGGAAACAAGGTCGAAATATTCTTCGACACGCGTAGCGGCGGCCAGCAGCAGCTTTCAGCGAATAACCCGCCAGTTGCGGGTCTACCCCGTATGGGCCCAGGCGATGAAGGTCCCGGCCTCAAGTTCGACAGCGGCTTTACCGCCGACTTCTACATTTCCGTCAGCGCCTACGGGCTGCCGGCGACCATCTACGTGGACTACGCCGAACTTTACGATCCGGTCAACGCTCCCAACCCCGCGGGCTACTACTGCGGTGCGGGCTTCACCAAGTGCGAGACCTCGGGTGGGCAGCTTAGCGGCGGCGATCCGGGAGCACCGCTGATCTACTGCACGATCGACAACAGCAACATCGCCGGGGTAGATGGCGATATCGTCAACCGTCCCTATCAGTACAACGGCGGAGCCGGTGTGCGGACCGGACTGGAGCTGGCGATCCCACTCTCGATCATCGGTAACCCCACCAGCAATTTCCGCATTTGCGCATTCATCAACGGCATCAACCACGACTGGGTTTCGAACCAGTCGCTGGCCGGGATGTTCGGTCAGGCCCAAAACCTGGGTGAGCCGCGGCTGGTGGACTTCACCACGATCGCCGGCAATCAGTACTTCACCGTGCCAGTAGCACCGGTCCGTCGCGGTGCCTGCTGCACCGGCAGCGGCACGTGCAGCATCACCACGCCGACCGGCTGCGCGGGAACGTACCTGGGTGACAATACGAGCTGCGACGGCAACCCCTGCGATCAAATCCCGGCCGGCCGATGCTGCCACCAGGGCAACTGTTACATCCGGACCCAAGCCGAGTGCACGGCCATGGGCGGGGTGTGGTACGGCGCCGGCACCGACTGCACCGGCTGTCCCTGCCCACCATTCGGCGCTTGCTGTTTGAGCGATACCAACTGCGTGTGGATTGACCAGGCCGGCTGCGCTGGTTTGGGTGGCGATTATGCGGGCGATTACACGCGGTGTCAGACGAATACCTGTCTGCCGCAGGTCTGCTGCATCAGCAACGAGTGCTTCCTGCTGCGGCAGCACATCTGCGCGGCACAGGGCGGAACGTTCGTTGCGGGTCTTACCAGTTGCGCGGGTGATCCGTGCAGCCCGGCGATTCAGAACCCGCACGTAGCGGGCGACTTCCAGGGCTGGAACCCGACTTCCGACCCGATGACGGAAACCTTCCCCGGAAGCAATATCTGGGTCCGCAGCTATGCCGGCTTGGTGCCGGGAAGTCCGCACCAGTTCAAGATCACCAACGGGCTGCCGTGGAGCGATCCGCTGCATCGCAACTTCCCGCCGGCCAACAGTTGGGTGTTCGCTGACGCGCAGGGGACTATCACGATTACTTATGATGCCAACGTGTATGGCGATGGCTGGGCACCGAATATCAACCGGCTGCCGCTGCCGGCGAGCATGGTGCCAACGACCTGGAACGCTCCGGGCAGTTACCAGTCGCAGATTGGCGGCAACAACTGGGATCCGAACAACCCCAACACGGTGATGGTTGAAACGCCGCCCGGCAGCGGAATTTACAAGTTCGAGGGCAGCGGCCTGACGCCCGGCACGTACTACTGGAAGGCGGTCTGCTACGTTTCGCCGCAGGGCGACTGGTTCTCGTGCAGTTGGGATTCGCGCAGCGTCAATACCGCCAATATGGAGTTCGTCATCGGCGCCAGCAGCGACGTATTTCGCCTGTGGTGCGATGCACTTACCGGCGTGGTGAGGGTTGAAGTTATCAGCAATCCGTGCGCGAACCAGCTTCTGGCGGATGCCAACTGCGACGGACAGGTCAACGCCTTCGATATCGACGCTTTCGTGCTGGCGCTTACCAACCCGGCGGCGTGGGAAAGCCAGTACGGGGCCAATTGCGACCTGATGTGCGTTGCGGACTGCAACCAGGATGGCGAACTTAACGCCTTCGATATCGACCCGTTCGTGGACATCTTGACCGGTGTTTGAGAAGTGGCGAACCGCTTGCGGCACGCAGAAGTGCTGAGGGCGAAGGAGGAGAAACGATGACCAGGTGGCAGTTTTCGGTTGCCGGGGTGCTGGCTTTTCTGGCCGCGCCGGCCCTGGCAGATTACTACGTGGCCGGAGATTTCAACGGCTGGAACCCGGCCGGAACGCCGATGGTCGAGGGTCCGCCGGGGACGTGGTCCGCGCTGATCACCGGCGCCCCTGGCCGGCACGAGTGGAAAGTTACCATCGGTGACTGGAGCCAGTCGTGGCCTGGGGATAACGCCCGGGCGGATTTCGGCGACGGTACCATCACGCTGTACTTCTATCCGGGTGCGCACGCCGACGGCTGGTTCCCGCTGGAAAACCGCGTGGGCTATCAGGACCTGGGCATTCACGGCTGGGAGGTGATGGGTTCGTTCAACGGCTGGAC
>Ga0185342_1001136_pt1 | contig 11594 bp, 12 predicted proteins | sample ConPoolayeEmetaG_FD_128045 | JGI IMG/M metagenome (GOLD analysis project Ga0185342, IMG submission 128045) | Hot spring microbial mat communities from California, USA to study Microbial Dark Matter (Phase II) - Cone Pool mat layer E metaG... ...
CTTAGGGAAACAATGAATATCATGTAGATTCCCAATGTTCCAAGTATGGCTATGATCGTGTAGCCTTCCATAAGCATAGCCATCCTGTCGCCCATTGCCTTTATCCTTATGGCCATTCTTTTGAACATCAACTCTGTTTGACTGTAAAGATAATGGAGAATGTCGCCTCCTGTTCTCATGGTAGAAGCGTAACCGAGCAGTAGCTCCTTATATTCCTTTAAACCTAAGGTTTTGGCAGCTTTAGCCATTGCTGACACGGGGTCCATGCCGCTTGACAGGATGATTCTTTCAATTCGCCCTATCTCATTTTTAAGCTTGGGAAGTAGCTCCGTGTCTCTTAGTCTTAGCAAGCTGGCGTACGGTGTTAAACCTCCGCTTGTCATAACGCTTAGGTACATCGAAGCATAGGGAATCTCATTCTTCAATCCCGAAATTTTGTTTGACGCTATTGCTTTTGGAATAACAGCGCCGATTAGCATCACAACAAGTGGCGGCATAACTATGATCGGTGCCATCAACGGTAGCGGCAGAAAGATGGGGAAAAGATTTAGCGCCAAGAAAATTGCCGTGACCGCTGAGATGTTTGCAGCGAGGTAGACGACGAAGCCGACCATACTTAAGTAGACTTCGGGATGTAGCCTCATGTTTGCTGCTTCCATGTCGTTCTCTATTCCTTTTAACAGTTTCATTAGGCCTCGGCCAAGGCCGTTAAAGTGTGCGTAGCAAAAGTCTTCCAGCATTAGTTCTTTCCCCCATATTTTAGCCGCTAGGCATTTTTGACATATCTTTCTGCCGCGTCATAAGTTGCGCTTCGAGTTTCCTCGATTTCTCTTCGGACATTTTTCTTTTGTTAGAATAGAACTCTATGATTGCTTGTGTGACGTCTTTTTGGCTTCTTTTTCCTGACTTCAAAATCTCGTTCAGCACCCTTTCTCTTCGCTTGACTTCTAACAAGATGTCAGTTTTTGATATTCCTTTTTTCGTTGCGATTTGTTCGAGGAGATGGCTTTTTTCGAGGTGCGTATAAAAGACGTCTTCGGTTGGCGACCATTCAGAAATCAGATTATATTTTCCGTATTCGACGATTTCCCAGATGTTTCTCGCTCTTCTGCCGAACGCCAGCCCCATCTTCTTCTTTGGAAGCTCAACCCTTGAGATGTATATTCCAACGTTCATGAGCGGCACATAAACCTCTGCTACATTCATGGGTGGCGACGTTAACCGCTTAGCAGCATGATCCAAACTGTCTGCGTGCATGGTGCATATGCCGCCGTGACCTGTTGCAACGGCTTGGAAAAGAGCGTAGGCTTCTTCCCCTCTAACTTCTCCGACAATGATGTAGTCTGGCCTGTAACGTAGGCTGAGTTTTACGAGGTCGAATAGGCTGATTGAGGTTTCATCTGCTTGCCCAAACTTGAACCCTTGTCTGCTTGTTAGCTGAACCCAGTTTTCGTGCAGCGTGCTTAGCTCCGCGATCTCTTCAACTGTTACTATTTTGTCATGCGGCTTCATCAAGCTAATGAGCGCGTTCAACGTGCTTGTTTTTCCAGCGCCTGTTCCTCCAATGATCATCATACTCATCTTGTTTTCTAATAAAATCCAAAAGTACGCTGCAATCGTTGCGTCGATTGTTCCGATGTTGATAAGGTCAATAATTGAAAACGGGTCTTCGCGGAATTTTCTAACACAGAAGCTGCTTCCAAAGGTTGATACCTCTCTTCTAAAAGTTGCGGCAAGCCTGTGTTTTCCAGGAAGCATGGCGTCAAGCATTGGGTGTGCACTTGAGATGTGTTTGTCTCCCATGTGGGCAAGTTTCACAATGAAGTTGTCGTAATCTGATTCCTGAGTGAACTCAAGGTTTGTAGGAATGCTTTCGTATTTTCTGTGCCAAACATAGATAGGCCGGTTTAACCCATTGCATGAGATGTCTTCTATGTTTGGGTCATTCATTAAAACGTCAAGGGTGCCATACCCAGCTAGGTCGCGGATCACGTAATAATAGATTCTTTGCCACGATTCGGGCCTAAACTTGCCTATGCTTCTCTTGTATTTTTTAGATAATCTCTTGGCTTCTGAAAGGATATATGTGTTGATGTCTTCAGATAACGATTCAGGAGACGCAAGCTCCTTCGTAATCAATGCCACAATTTTTTTGTAGGCTCTTTCTTCAGCGGAGCTAAGCTTCACCTCTTCAGCGATGTACTTCATTCCGCTTTCCGACGAAGCAATCTTAACCTTTGCGTGAGGATTATGAACCCAATAAGTCTCAATAACCGAGTATTTAGAATCCATATTTTCTTTTTCTTTATCTTGGCTCAAAGGCTTCTCAGATTCGTTTTTTCTTGAAAACAACCTTGTGAAGAAACCAAGTTTTTTAGGCTTCTCTTTTGTAGATAATTTTTTCTTTTCAAGCTTACCTTGAGCCAAAGTTGGCATCACCTGTTTTTCTCTCTTTCTGTGCATCTTTTTTGAAATTGAGAAACCTTCTTTTCCTGTTTTTAGCGTACTGTCTGGCATGGAAGAGCTGAAATTACAATTGATAAATGGTTTATGAATAATCTCTATGTATCTGAAAATCATCTTTAGTGTTCAGAACATCAATGAAGATGTTGACCTTTTATGGGTAATAGTCTGTATCGCTTGTTTCCACGTTTTTGGATTCGTCGTAAATCCAGCCTGTTTTTTCGATTTTATCAACTGTGAAAGTGAAAGTCAATTTCCCCCACCACCAGCCTCCGCCTCGCCAATAGAATACGTCTTCCGAGTAGAAAGTCACCTTGCCATTTGTTCCCGTCCAGCCGTAAACGTTTCCACTTACTGAGCCACTCCAGTGGCCATAGACTTTGACTCCTGCAACATGCTTGTTTTGAGAGTCAACAACTGTGACGGTGGCTATTCCGTAGATATAGAACCAGTGGTGAGGGATTGTGCGAACATCTACATCTAGAATGTGCATTTTTTGATAACTTGCATCTGTTACGGTCAGAACTATAGAGCTAAAGTTTCCCCAGTTTCCTAAGGAGTCCATTCCGTGAACGTAGACGGTGTAATTTTCACTAGACCAGCCGGATGTGTCTATTTGTACCTTGACATTTTCTATCACAGAGTCAAAATAGCCATCTAACGCATTTAACTGAGTCCCAGATCCGTTTTCTCCGCATACGTCAATAAAGTACTCAGCACTCATTATGTAGTTGGCTCCAGTGCTTGTATCATCAATCGTGGCTGTTAAAGTCACCATGGATTCTTGGGGGCACGGATTGGGATTACACATGACATTCATCGTAATAGGGCCAGTTTGGTCAGTTGGGTCACTTGGTAGTTCGCTGATCAGTGTTCCATTCTCAGGGATAGCTGCGACCACTATTCCTCTATTATCACGAAGAATCATCTTTATGCTGGTTCGTGGTTGTTTGCATCCAGGAGCGGAAAAAGATGCGTTATAGACTCCATTGCCTAGGTACACCAAAGTTGACAGGTCTGTTTCATTGAAGTTGTTTTCTATGCTTCCCTCTAATGCATAGAGGATTTTTATGAATGAGGAATCAAGGTCAGTTACGAGAAGACCGTTTTCTTTAAGCAGCTTGAACACTACAGCTACATTTGTGCCTGATTGTTTTGAATTTAGAATTTCCAAACTTAGCTTTGAAGTCACGTTTTGTGTCAATCCGTAAAACCCGTACGACCGAATGTCCAAGTTTAGAATTGCTGATACTTGCGAGTAGAATCCAGAGTTGTTCCAGTTGCACTCAAAGTTAAGGTTCGTTATACTTAGGTTAAGAGAGCGCCCTGCGTATTGCTGCATAATCGTGTTGTACCATGTGGCTAACAGTTTTTCGCCATAGGTTTCCGCCTCCGGATACTCCTCCAGAGTTGAGTAGCTTGTGTAATTGTACAAGCGGGATCTTAGCTCTAGCTCGTTGGAAACGTCGGCGAGGGCTAAGGTTAGGGCTCCACGGAAGTTTGAAACTATCTGCGTTGCGTCTTTTCGGAAGTCGTCTCTAAGAAGTTCAACATCTGTTAATGTGGTTGACGAAAGCGTGAAAGCAACGGAAATAAACAATATAGCAATTAACATGGCTGAGGCGACAAGAAACTGGCCTTTCTTGTTTCTGTAAATTTTCTTCATGTCTTATCCTGCTCCTAGAATGTTCAATTGGATGATGACAATATCGTACCTAACTTGCAGAAGAATGTCTTTGGAAATTGCTATGTAGATTGATTCCAATTGGCCAGCCGACGGAGCATAATAGTATTTGCTTTCGTCAAAAGCAATCTGCTGCAAAAGCTCTACATCTATGTCTGAGGTTGAACCTAATCCAATCGTGTAGATTCTTACTCCCTTACTCTTAAGGGTTTTTGAGCATTCAGATTGATTGACAGCATATTCTCTGGCATACGAACAATTTTCACGATGTTGTGGGTTATGCGGACATGGTCTATTAGCTTTTCCGTCTGAAAGGAGAATCATTACCCAAACTGCATCGGATCTGCCATGGTTGACAAATTCTTCATTTGCCTTGCTTATTCCGCCTCCAATGTTCGTATAACCATCTGCACTTAAGGCGTCAATTTGAGACTTGATTTTTGTCGCGTTATTTGTGAGGCTACATCGAAGCGTTGCCTCTGTCGAGAACGATACGAGACCAACCCTATCTCTAGTCATGTTAAGTTGATCCACAAAGGTTTTTGAAGCATTCTTTGCAAGATCCAATTTTATTTTACCACTGTCATCTTTCTCTCCCATACTTCCTGAAACGTCCATTACGAGCATGACATCAACTGGCTGGTATTCTACTTGAGAGAGAGGCAACGAGATTGTGAATGTTCCAGTGCCTGAGAAGGCGTTGTAACTCGTAAACGAGCCTGAAACAATGTTTGTCGCGTCCATTAAGGTGCCGTTTGTCATGGAGCTGTCAAAGGACACAGTGAAAACACAGTCTGAGGGAAGAAGGGTTGAAATAAGGGTCTTGAGCTGAGATTCTGTGAACTCTCCGCCTTCCATTATTCTTTGAATTGTTTCGGATTTGCATAGCAAGTCGAAAATGTTTTCTCCGGTTTCTTCGATGCTGCTTTCGTTGACTGAAACGTTGACTCTTGCGAGATAGGTGGTTGCTGAAAGCCCAGCAATTAGCAATATGCATGCTATCATCGCTTCGATTACTCTCATCTGTGCTTTTTTTTCGCGGATCGTTTGCTTGTCACCTCCAAACCTCGAGCTCAAAATAGTAGGTGAAGCCATCGATCTCTACGTATCTGGCTGCCCAATCCGTGCTTAGACCGTAAAATTTCCCACTAGTATAGTTGAGAGACGTGATAACTGGGACTTCGCTTGGAACCACTTGGTTACCCTCAACCTTGACTCTTAAGTAAGGGGGGTCTGTTTGCATTGTCTTGATGCCAATTAAGTCAGCACAAACAACTAGGTAGTAGCCATTTATTTTTTCAAGGGTGCATGAACCGTCTATTCCTGTTACGTTTTTTGCTGAATTCTCTGTGCCATTGGGTCCAATCAACTCTGGCATATAGTAACCAGTTATGTTGACGTTGGCTAAGGGCACTCCTTTATGATTTTTGACGGTTATCTTGTATTTTTCGTTGCTCAATGATTCGATGCTGATGTTGAAGATTGGCTTAATTCTTATAACGAGATTAATATCTGATGAGAGTCCCAGAAGGCTTCGCAGCTCTCCTGGTGAAATCCATGGATAGTCTGTGTGGGTCTCGTCAAACCTTATGACCTTTCTGGGATCTAGAACGTACGTTCTTGTTGCTTCTTGTGCCGCAAGCCCGAAAAGGGTTGGGGTGGTTGAGCCCCAGTTCGCTGGGTTGCCTGGAGACAGCAGTATCATGTCGATTAGGCTTTCAGCCATGTTGTAGTCTTCTTCCATCATCAGGGCTGTGGTGTTCGCAATGAGGGACTGTAGGTTAGCGTGAAGGGCGACCAGCATTACAAACATCATAAAGCCAGCGAGAATATACTCGTATATTGCGTTCATTGCTCATGCATCCCCTTTCTCGGTTCTTGTTCCAAGCCCTATTGTTATTTGGTCTCCAGCTCTCTGGCACCAGACCACTATGCCCTTTTCTAGGTTGTCAACTGCGAATCTTGGCGTAAGATTGCTTGGGTAGGTGCCTGAACCGTCGTAAACTTCGATGTTGCTCTCCGTTGACCATGGAAGAGCATATTCCCCATAGACATAGGAGTCTGAGATCAAATAAACGCGAACAAGTAGGCTTTGTCCGATTTCCTCAATCGTGATGTTGTACCCATAGGCTGTTAAGCCTGATGGAAGAGTGACATTTTTGATTAGAAATTGGTCTTGGTCGCCTAAGTAACAGAGCGAAACAAGGTCTACTATGTCTGAGCCTATGTAGTTGGCGATTTTGCTTAGCTGAACTACGATGATGTCGTTCTTGAACGCAGCTATTGACATGGAATAATAGGAGCCGACGGAAATGAAAATCAACATCAGCGACACTGTTCCAATGATGTGGGTTACGGTTGTGGAAACCAATTAACCCCCTCCGAGAACAGTAATCTTAAAGTCAACGATGGTAAGATTAATCAAAGTTGGCAATGTCGCGTTTCCGCCTAAGTCTGTTAGGGACACAGACTTTTCTTTACCAAGAAATTGAACTTTGATGCTGAAGTCGCCTATGCCTTGCAGGATCTGCTGTGTTTCAACTCCTGTATTCTCTAGTATAATTCGCGATGTTTCGAAGGGGCTTATTTCGCCTGAACTTAACCTGACAACCGTTATTTCCAGCAGGTTTCTAGTGCTTGGCTCCGATATGGAGCCATTATAATAGTTCATTACTCCACAATAGATGCATCTAATCCTGTTAAAATCGAGTGAAACCCATGCTCCTTGATCTTGATATTTTTTCACGCAGCTCAGTGAGCCGTTTAAGTATACGATCTGTAACGAATCGTTGCCTACGAAGCAATAGTCTGTAGAAACGCCTGCACGGGGTCCTCCTTGAATCTTGAGACTGTTCATAGAAACTGACGCTATTGTGAATGAGCCTGTTGCGTTTAAGATAACGATGTTCATGGTTCCTTCTTCGACAACATAGGGACACGTGGTCACAAAGCTTGTCTTAACAATCCCTGTTGACAGAGGTTTGAACATGATTTTTTTCGCTATTTTTTCCAGACTTAAAACAGCGTTGACGGACTGGTCAAATTGGACGCTTTCAACATTGAAGTTAAGAGTATCATTAGCGAAATAGGAGGCAGTAACAATTATTACAACCATGACGCTGGTTAAAATGACCGTTGAGACGATTTCTGAAAAAGCAAACTTATTGCGAAGCCAAGATGAACATCTCAAAGTCATCAACTACGCCTCCCACATTAGACTAGGGGAATAAGAAAAAATAAGAGGAATAGAGGGGCTAGACTATCTATGGCAGCTTTACTGACGTTGGGTAGTCCTTACCAGCAGCAGTGTGCAGTTTTATTTCAATTCTAGTGCCTGCTGTAAATCCTTGTGCAGTATCTTGTCTAAGTCCAATGACTAATGTCACTGAATTACCTTTGGTGATAAGTACTCCGGGTGTTTTGAGTGTTGACTCAACATCTTTTCCGTCTGCTGTAATAGTTACGTTTGCTGCTGCGTAATCACCAAGTGGTATGGAGTTAATGAAGACATTGTTAAGTGTCGCGTCAGCTGAACCGGTGTTTTTCAATTCAATAGTGATATTCCAGCCATCCCATGGCGAAGAAGTAGCTTTTGCATAAATTGATGGTAGTTCTATTTGTTCGAATGCTGTGTATCCGCCTGCTATTGCGCCCATCCAGTAGGCTACTGAGACTGCGACGACGATTGTGACCGATATCAGAATGACGGTGGCGATTACTGGACTTAAAGCCCTCTTATCTCTTTTCATGCTTTTTGTCACTGTTTTTTCACCTTTGAAACAACTTGTGAGCCAACGATTGATAAATGAGTTATGAAGACATCGTCTGTCTTTCAAGTATGTATTTCCAAACCATTTTTGCAGACTCATGCTGGCCAAGGGCTTATGGTTTTTGAGTCCATAAACGAAATATTGCTGCCACAAACACACATCAAACGGAGTAAACCTCATTGCTAACTGCTGAAGTAATCTTGATGTTGTGGGTGAAAACAGATGATGAACGAAGTGCTTGAAGCCTCACGAGTGTTGCTTAGCCTCTTTTTCCTCGTTCTTTCGTCGTGGCAAGACCTTAAAAAACGCGAAGTCTCCAACAAAGTGTGGGCAACCTACGGTCCAGCCGGCTTAGTTCTGCTAATAATGCAGTATTTTTTTAACTCCAGCTCAGTTAGGGAAGGCGACATTATACTCTGGTTTGCTTCTATCGGGCTCACGACGGTTATAGCACTTGTTCTTTTTTATACAGGATTCTTCGGAGGGGCAGACTCAAAAGCCTTAATTTGTTTGGCCATAGCTTTGCCTGTTTACCCGTCCTCCATAATGAAACATGTGACAACGTACGTTTTCTTCTTTCCATTGGCGGTACTTGTAAACTCAGTTCTAGGAGCCTCACTATTAACAATTGTAATCGTATGCTACAATTTGTCCCAAGTCTTAAGAAGAGAAAAACTGTTCGAGGGACTAGAAAACGAGTCGTTCTTGAGCAAAGCAGTCGCGTTCGCAACTGGCTTCAAAGTTCGCACCGAAAAGATGAAGGGCAGCTCCTTCTATTTTCTGTTAGAACAATTCTCAAAGGAAGAAAACAAAGGCGTTGTTAGACGCCTGAAACTAACACCCCGTTTAGATGATGACCCCCAAAAGGAAGCTCAGCAAAAAGAACTTTTGAACGAGCTGAATGGAAAAATTTGGGTTACACCTGGGCTTCCATTTCTAGTGTTCGTAACAGCAGGGTTTGTCGCTGCTCTCGTAGCTGGCGACTTTACATCTTGGCTAATCCTAAGAATAGTTTCACCTTAGAAAGTTTCTTACAAAAACAGCCACTCTTTGAACAATCTATGGCATTATTGTTTTTTCTGTTTTTCTCAGATCTATCAAAACTGTTTCTGCCAACTCGAATTGTTTCAGAAATTCTTGCCCCTTTTCTGTAATCACTAAAGTCCTTCGGGTTCCTCTTTCAACGGTCTCAATTAATCCGATGTTAACAAGCGTCCCAAGCATTCTTTTAAAAGGCGTCCAAGCTAAGTTGCATTTGTACATGACGTTTGTTGGCTTGTTTACACCAGACTTCAAGGTTTTTAAGACTTCAACGTAAATTTCGATTTTCGACCTTTTCCTTGTCATCATAATCTATATTAGAAATATGGAATTAGAATTTTATTTTTGTGTCCCCACGAAGAGCCTCTGAGTGGTTACTAGAAATCGCTAAAGACCGCCCGCAAATAAGAAAGCAACATGAACCATCACACATTATCTCTTGAAGTTCCATTCCTTCGTCGCATATTTCTCAATTATTAACCTTGAGGCGTTTTGCTCTTCAAAATTTGTAATCGTTCCATTCACCAGTTTTATGTCAAAGGCTTCCTCGAACCCTTTTATCAAAGACTCTTTAAGTTCATCAAAACCTACATCTCTTTTTAGAACTCTCTCTAGGCTTGTGACTCTTTCCTCAACCGTTTTCACCATTTTATCTCGGATTTTCTCGTTCGGAACCTTGAGAACAGTAAACATCAATGAAGGGTCAACCTTCAAAAGTATGGTTCCATGCTGGTGAACCACGTTCATCCCACGAGTTTGGGCGTTTCCAGAAATTTTTTTGTCTTCTGCAATGATGTCATTGATTGGTTTAAACTCAGCCGGAACACCTAACCGCCGAAGTCCAAGCACAAGTCCCAAGCAAAGAGTTTCATAGGTTTCCTGAAAGTCCGGCGAAATTAGCCTATGATCTTGATTCATAATTATGCTGTAGGTTAGTTCTCCGTCTCTGTCGTGGTAGACTGCTCCGCCGCCCGTTCTTCTCCTCACATAGTCAATGCCTTTTTTGTCGCAAGTGACTGTGTCAACTTCTTCCTCCATACTTTGGAAGTACCCTATCGAAACGGCGGAAGGTTCCCATCTGAAAAACCTTATGGTGTTAGGCACCAGATTTCTTGACCTTGCAAGCACAATGGCCTCATCTAACGCCATATTATAGAACGCGTCATGAAGGCCCGTGTCTAGGAGACGCCAGTTTTCAACCATTACCAGCACCAGCCATAACTATGCATTTAGCAAAGTCTTCAGGAGAAGCACCAAGCAACACGGCTTTGTTCTTCAAAATAAATTCTCTAATGCGATCGGCAATAACCGTTTCGTTAAGCAACACTCCTGTAACAGATGTTTCTATGTCATCAATTAGCTCCTCCGGGTGAAGAAAAAAGTCTCCAGTAATTTTAACCTTCTTTATTTTGTCATCTTCGGTTTCAAGTTGAACCTTAACGAGCTTTCCGCCCTGGACCTTTAGTTGCGCTTTGTTCATGCGACTCTTTTTCTCCATGTATTTTTTGGGATTCGTTTATCATTTGCGATGAGGTCATTTATCTATTGCCATTGACTTTTTTAACCATTTTGTCTATAACCAATTTTAAAGCTTCATACACTTCGTCCTTACTAAGTAGGTTCACGTCTAGAATAAGCTGAAAAGGCTCGTAGTCTTCACCTAGATTGAATCCATAAAGTCTAGAGTAAATTTCTTTAGTTTTTGTTTCTTTGTCTCTAAGAACTTCAAGGGCTTCTTCTGGGTCTAAACCATCTCTTTCAGCTAAACGTTTAGCCCGAGTCTCTTCTGAGGCATCAAGCCAGATTTTGAATCCTTTTTTCAATAGCCAAGGCATCGCCCAGCTGTCTAGGACTACGCCACCTTGGTCAGCCCATTCGAGAAGTTTTTCATCAACTTTTTTGTCTATTTCAAGATTGTCAAGTCTCTGTTGTAGGAACCTAACGCCCTCAGGAGTCTCCCACCAGCCTTCCCCTGTTGTCTTGAAACCCATCTCCGCAGCAACAGCTTTAAGTGCGTCTCCTCCGGAAAAATATTTGAGCCCATAATATTTTGCGAGGCGCTTGGCAACTGTGCTTTTTCCAGAGCCTGCCATTCCCGAGATGCAGATAACAAGCTTTTTCTTTTCATCAATTTTTCCCGATCCTTGTTCCATATGTGGCCCTCTGCAACCCTATTTTTGGGTTTGAGGCTGGACGCCCATTCCCATGCTTATTCCAAAGATGCGTTGAAGTAGTGTGCTGGAGAAGAAAGAGCAGATCATGTACCAAAAAAAGATTGGCATCTCATAGAATGTTCCTTTATCCACTGTTATGAAAGGAATAAAAAAGGGCGAATAAGCAACCGTTTTGTCAATGATGTAGGAACCTAAAATCTGCCAAATCGCAAAGAACAATACTATAGTCACAACCATGTTGATAAGCTGCCCCTTCATCATCTTACTTTGAATCTGAGAGATCCGTTTTTCCTGTTTCCGCAGCTGGGCATAAAGTTTTTTGTCACCTGTTTTTTTTGCTCTCTCTCTATCTGAATTATAGTTTCTCAGCTCTTCTTGGAACTTCGCATATTCTTGCGGATTAGCGAATTTAAGCCTTAACAATATGGACGCAATCGACATGAACGAGGAAACACCAAACAC
>Ga0185342_1001138_pt1 | contig 11580 bp, 9 predicted proteins | sample ConPoolayeEmetaG_FD_128045 | JGI IMG/M metagenome (GOLD analysis project Ga0185342, IMG submission 128045) | Hot spring microbial mat communities from California, USA to study Microbial Dark Matter (Phase II) - Cone Pool mat layer E metaG... ...
ACGACGCAGAGATGGGTCGTGTTGCCGGGATCAATTTTCTTCTCCGGGACGGGGTTCGCCGGATAGAATTCGAGCCGCCGATCGGGACGAATCTGCCGCGCCATGCGCAAGGCCATTGTTTTGTCCAACAGGGCGTCGACCGGAATGGAGAGAAATTCGGGATCTCCAAGATAGCGCTCTCGGTCGGCAAAAATCAGATCCAGGGCCTCGCTCAGATGATGAACATAGGCCGGGGAATTCAGCCCCCAGACCCGGACCGGCCAGTGCTCGCAGATGTGGAGGAGCTGGAGAAGGTGGAGCCCGCCGGAGGCGGGGGGAGGTGCGGTGACGATGGTATAATTTTTATATGTTCCCGTGAGCGGCGTAACCTCCTTTGGCCTGTAGGAGGCAAGATCCTCCGGGCTCATTACTCCATCGTGGGCCTTGACCGCGGCGAGGATTTTCAAGGCGATCACGCCGCGGTAGAAAACGTCGGTCCCTTGGCTCGCAATGAGACGAAGAGTGGCCGCCAGCTCGGGATTGCGAAAGCGGTCGCCGGGTTCATAGGGCAGACCTCCGTTCAGGTAGCAGGTATCCGGGCCCGCGTTTTTGAGCAGTTTCTCGTATTCTTCTTTGTTGATATTGCTGAACGTCAAGCTGACCTCGAATCCCTGTTCGGCAATCTCAATGGCCCTCGAAGCGGCATCAGCCAGGGACCGCGTGCCGTAGCGCCGGAGGGCCAGATCCCACCCCGCCAGGGCACCCGGTACGGCGACGGCCAGGCCGCTGGCGTTCCGCCATTCGGTTTCCTCGTCTCCTTTTTCCCGAAACATGCGGGGCCAGGCCGCCTGCGGAGCTTTTTCCCGGTAGTTGATGACCGTAGATTTGTTTTCTTGCGCCGAATAAATGACCATGAATCCCCCGCCGCCGATTCCCGAGGCAAAGGGCTCGGCCGCATTCAAAGCCAGGGCCGCGGCGACCGCCGCATCCACCGCATTTCCTCCGGCCTGGAGCATCCTCAGGCCGGCGTCGGCGGCCAGGGGATGGGCCGCCACGACCATCCCCCGCCTGCCGATGTAGCTGTGCGGCGCATGACGGTCGGACGGAGCCGGTCCGGCCTGAAAGGGTGGGATGTCGTGGGGACGGCAGGCAGACTGAATGAGCAGGGCGAGACAAGCGAGGCTGAAGGAGACCCAAGATCTTGAGGTCCGAATATCATTCGGACGCACTCTGATTCTCCTCTCCGAGAAGCTTGGCGATTTCCTCCTCGGTCGGAAGATCATCCAGGCTGTTCAGGCCGAAGTGGGTCAAGAACCTCTCCGTCGTGCGGTAGATGAGCGGGTTTCCCGGACTTTTCTTCCGACCGGTAATCTTGATGAGCTTCTTTTCCAGCAGATTCTTGACCGTATAGGAGGAATCCACGCCTCGCAGGGCCGATATTTCCGAGAGAGTGATCGGTTGATGATAGGCGACGATGGAAAGTGTTTCGAGCGATGCCGAAGTCAACTTGCTGCGCTTGTCGATCTTGAGATGCTTCCGGACCCAGGGATCGCACTCCGGCCGGGTGGTGAACACATACCCCCCGCCGCTCTGGATAATCTGAATTCCTCTGCTCCCGGCCTCGTAGCTGGCGATGAGTTCCTGAACAGCCGTCTCCACTTCGGCGGGGTCGAATTCGGACAGGACCGCTTTGATTTTCTCCAGCGACAGAGGCTCAAGAGAGATAAAGATGAGGGCTTCGATGAGGTCTTTGAGCGCCGGCGTCATGCGTGGTTCCTTCCTTAGTGCTCACGGCGGAGCCAGACTTTAATCGTCTGGAAGAGCTGTTCCTGGACAGCGATGACCCGCCGGGACTTGATCAATTCGAGCAGGCTGAAAAAGGAGACCACGGCCTCTTCAAGGTTTTCCTGCCGATTGAAATAATCCAGGAAATCAAGGACGGTTTCTTTTTCCAGAAGGAAGACGATGTCTTTCATTTTTTCTTCAAGAGAATAAGTTTTTCCTCGAACCAGCTGGAAATTTTCAGCTGCCTTTCTTTTCATTAGTAAAAAAAACGTCTCGGCGAGATCGAAGAGGGAGACTTCGACGAGCTCGGCCTCCCCCGGTTCGGGAAAAGGCGGAGGCGTTTCCCTGGTCCAGAGGCTGAGTTGCTCCTGTTCTTTTTCTTTGAGGATCGAGCAGGCGACCCGGATTTTTTGATGCTCGACAAGCTGGTCGACAAGAAATCGGCGCGGGTCGTCCTCTCCGATCTGCGGCTCCTCACGGGGCAACAGCATTTGAGATTTGATATGGATTAAGAGAGCCGCCAGGAGCAGGAATTCGGCCTCCCGGTCGATGTTGATCTGTTCCTTGCGCTCCAGATATTCGAGATATTCGCGGGTGATGACGGCGATCGGGATGTCGTGGATGTCGATCTTCTTTTTCCGGATGAGGAAAAGAAGAAGATCGAGAGGCCCCTCAAAAACCTCGAGCCGGACCTGATAGCCGGCGGTTTGTTCCGTGCCTTCCACGATGCGTCCTTGATTCAGAAGCCGATCGCCGCGCGGACGTCTTGCATCGTTTTTCGGGCGGCCTCTCGGGCTCTTCTGTTTCCTTCCTCAAGAATCGTCCAAACCCGTCCGGGATCCTTTTCGAGGGCCGCTCTTCTCTGCCGGTAAGGCTCCAGTTCTCGGAGGAGGCTTTCAATCACCACCGCCTTGCATTCAAGACAGCCGACGCCGGCTTTCCGGCACTCCCGGGCGAGTTCTTCCCGCTTCGCTTGATCGACGAAGGCTCGGTGAAGAGTGTAGGCCGGGCAGTCTTCCGGCTCACCGGGGTCGGACCGCCGCTTGCGTCGTGTGTCGGTGACCATGGTGGAGATTTTTTCCCTCACTTCTGCCGGATCGTCTTTTAGATACACGGCGTTGCCGAACGACTTGCTCATTTTTCTGCCGTCCGTCCCGGCGAGCCAGGGAGTTTCGGTCAGGAGCATTTGCGGCTCGGGAAAAACTTCTCCGAAGAGCCGATTAAACCTCCGGGTGATTTCCCGGGCCAGCTCGAGATGAGCTGCCTGGTCTTCGCCGACAGGAACGATATCCGCCCGATAGATCAGAATGTCCGCGGTCTGAAGGACCGGATAGCCGAGATAACCATAGGTGTTGAGATCTCGGTCGGCCAGCTCTTTCTGCATGTCTTTGAATGTCGGGACGCGCTCTACCCAGGCCAGAGGCGTAATCATCGACAGGAGGAGATGAAGTTCCGCATGTTCCTTGACCTCGGATTGGATGAAAAGGACGCACTTTTCCGGGTCGAGGCCGATGCTTAACAGGTCGACGGCCATCTCAAACGTGTTTTCCCTGATGGTTTTCGAATCCTGGTACTCCGAGCTCAGGGCATGCCAGGTGACGATCGAATAAAAGCAGTTGTACTTGTCCTGAAGACGCAGCCAATTGCGCATCGCACCGGCGTAGTTTCCGAGATGAGCCGGCCCGGTCGGCCGGATGCCGCTGAGAACGGTTTTCTTTTTATCTTCGTTCATTGTTTTCAGGCAAAAATCAGACGGTAGATCAACATCTCGATCGGCCGGATGATCAGCCGGAGAAAACCCAGGTAGATCAAGCCGAGGATGATCATGAAGCCGTAGGGTCTCAAGCGGTCGTATTTTTGGGCGTTTTCTTCAGAAAGGAATCCCATCAGGACGCCACTCCCGTCGAGAGGGGGAATCGGCATAAGGTTAAAGACGGCCAGATAGGAATTGACCAAAGCGCCAAAAAACAAAATCAGAGAGAGGCCTTCCAGGGGATAGAAACCCGCTGGAAGCCCGGCTCGACCGAGGAGGAAGTTTCTCAAGAAAAAGCCGACGGCGGGGCTCAGGGCTTTGAGGACGGCGATGCCGGCTAGCGAGAGGACGGCCGTGGCCAGATTGGCCGCCGGTCCGGCGGCAGAAATCCAGAGGTTGTCGCGCCGCGGGTTTCTCAAATTGAAAACGTTCACCGGCACGGGCTTGGCCCAGCCGAAGACCGGCGCTCCGACGATGACGAGGAGGAGGGGGAGAAGCACGGTTCCGATCGGATCGATATGAACGATCGGGTTTAAGCTGACCCGGCCCAGGTTCTGGGCCGTGAAATCCCCGAACTTGGCCGCCGCCCAGCCGTGGGCCGCCTCGTGGATGGTGATGGCAAAGAGGAGGACGAACAGGCTGATGACGATGGTGATGAAATTCATTTCCAATCAGGGGCTATTTATAGCACATCGGTCGCCGGAGGTAAAGTGAGCGGTCCGGAAAATCCAGAGCGCTGTCCAGAAAGGAAAAGTTTCGTCTGCCCGCCACTCAGAGGAAGGGCAGATAGGTTCTGATTTCGTAGTCGCTGACCTGCTTGTCGAACTCGCCGGAGACGCTGGCACTGTAATCTTTGATCTCCTTATGCTTGTTGGAGACGAAGGTGCGAAAGATGTGATCGCCGAGGGTTTCGCGCACCAGCGAACTCTTCTCCATGAGTTTGACCGCCTCCTCGAGGTTCCGGGGGAGGACGCGGATATCGAATTTCTTTTGTCGGGAGTTCGACATTTTGTAGATGTTTTCTTCCACTGGATCGGGAAGAGGGTATCCTCCCCGGATGCCGGCCAGACCGGCCGTCAGCATGACCGAAAACGCAAGGTAAAGGTTGCACGCCGGGTCGGGGGAGCGAAGCTCGATCCGCGTGGCCGCTTCTTTTCCCGGCTGATATTCAGGGACGCGAATATAAGCCGAGCGGTTTCTCTGACCCCAGGCGATGTAGACCGGCGCTTCGTAGCCCTCGATCAGGCGCTTGTACGAATTGACCCATTGGCTAAGGACGGCCGAGATCTCGCGGGCATGGCTGATTAGGCCGGCCACATAATGACGGGCGATGTCGGAAAGATGATACGGATTTTTCGTCGAGAAAAAGACGTTTTTTCCCCCCTTCCAGAGCGATTGATGGACATGCATTCCGCTGCCGTTTTGGCCGTTGAGCGGTTTGGGCATGAAAGTGGCGTAGAGGTGGTGCATCCGGCAGACTTTTTTGACGATATAACGGAAGATCATACCGATATCGGCCATCTCCAGCGCGCTGGAGTATCTCAGATCGATCTCGTGCTGACCGTGGGCGACTTCGTGATGATCATACTCCGATTCGATCCCCATGCGTTTGAGCCGCAGTTGAATTTCTTTGCGAATCTCGCCGTTTCGACCGCTGAAGAAGTAGCCTCCGGTATCGCTGCAAACGGGCTCATTTTCGCTGGGAAAGATAAAGAATTCAAGCTCCGGACCGACCATGAAATCCTCCAGGCCAAATTCTTTCCGGGCTCGTTCCATGGTCTTTTTGAGGACATAACGAGAATCCCCTTCGTAAGGCCGGCCCTCGGGAGTGAGAATATCTCCGAACATCAGGCCTTCCCGCCAGGAGATGTCTTCGGAGAATCCCTTGTATTCCCAAGGGAGGACGCGGAACGTTCGGGCCTCGGGTCGGATGACGAGATCGCTTTCTTCGATCCGAACAAAACCCTCGATGGATGAGCCGTCGAAGCCTTTCCCGTCGCGGAAGGCATTCTCGAGCTCGGCGCTGGGAAAGGAGAAATCCATCGGCCGGCCGAGGATGTCCGGAAACATGACTCGGATGAATTCGATTCTGTTCGCCGGATTCATGACGTAATCAAGGACCTCCTGTTCGGTCCTGAAACCGTATGTCCGGCTCGTTGGTTTTGCCGTTTGGGGCATCATTTCACCTCCTTAAGAGAACAGGCTTGACGAGGAACGGGACTTTTCCTAAGATGAAAAAGAACCGACGCTCGCAGTGGCCATTTTTCATAACGTCTTTTTTTATAGCTAAATTTGTGCCAATTGTCAATATAAAAATAAAAAAATATAATAAATGTACTATAATTTATATATAAATAAAACATTAGGAGGGCGCCATGATCGACGAATTGGATCGCAAAATCATCCGGGCGATGAACGAGAACGCCCGGCGCAGTTTTCGCGATATCGCCAGGGAGGTTCAAACTTCTGTCACCGCCGTTATCGCCAAGGTCAAAAAGCTTGAAGCTCAGGGCGTGATCAGCGGATATATTCCGCTCGTCAACCCTGAGTATTTCGGCCTGGACCTGATGGCGATCATCGCTCTCCGCATTTCCAAAGGAAAACTCCTCGAGACCCAGCAGCGGATTTCCCAGGATCGACGCGTCACGGCCGTCTATGATATCACCGGCGAATGGGACTCTCTGGTCGTCGGTCGGTTCAAAGGCCGGGATGATCTCAACGATTTCATCAAGAGCATCCTGGCTTTACCCAACGTCGACCGAACGGTGACTCATCTCGTGCTCAACGTGATGAAAGAGGAAAAAAGAATCGAGGTGTAAATGCTCCTTGACAGCTGTGGCCTGATGGCCTAACGTAATAACTGATCAAGGAGAGAAGGAATGGCGAAAGAAATTCATGAGACCATCGGCCATCATTATATCGTCGAGGCTTCGGGCTGCGATCCCAAAGTGATCGGCAGCATCGAGAAAGTCCAGCAGATTTTAGTCAAGGCGGCGGAAGTCTCCGGAGCCCAAGTCTGGTCGATTTCTTTCAGCCGCTTCCCGCCCAACGGCGTCAGCGGCGTGGTCGTGATTTCGGAATCTCACATTTCGACTCACACCTGGCCGGAATACGGCTATGTGGCGATCGATATCTACACCTGCGGCAAGCAAGTCGACCCGGAAAAAGCGGTTGTCTTTGCCGTCGAGGCCTTCGGATCTTCAACATCCCATATCACGGAAATCACCCGCGGTATCGACGAAGGCGACTCGGTTTACTACCACAGTTTCGTGACTTGGGAAGAGCACTTTCGGAAGGGCGTCGCCAAGAATAACGGCCGGCCATAGGAATCCATTCGCCAAGCGACCGGATGGGAGAAGGGGGGCGGCCGCGTAAACTTCCTTTATATCGACCATTCTCTGGATAGGGAAATTATTCGTCTTTTTAAGGCTCTTTCATCGTCGTCGCCAGAAATCGGATTGGCACAAAACATGCTGATTATTGAAAATGATGACCAGCTTCGAAATTGCACCGTCTCTTGCCATAGGAATCCGATGGTGGTGTGACCCATCGGTCGCAGGGCGAGGGTTCAAGACCCGGCGGTTATTTCCAGGGACAGCGGAGAGAGCGTTTGCCGATGTCATTCAACCCCTTCACCCCCTTGGAGAATTAAAGGGGGAGAGAAGTCGGTGTCTCGGGAGAGGTCGGAGGCCCGGAAAAGGGATTTTTGGTATAATATGAAAGTGAAGAGTCGGCTTTCATCCCTCCTTTTCATTTTTTTCTTCCTTGCCGGACCGGCGTTTTCTCATCCCCCGGAGGGGGAAGGCATCGAAGAGTTCATTCTCCGGCTGGAAAGAAACCTTGCTTCACGCGAATTCGATTCCTATCTCGAGGCTTTTTCTCCGGAACTCAGAGAGAGCGAGCAGCTCGAGATTGATCGCCGTTACGGCCGGCTCGGAGTCGAAACCGCTCGTCTCTTTTGGGCGAACAAAGGTCGCATCGACCGTGAGAGGCCCGATGTCTTTATCCAGGCGATTTACGAGAATTCCCATCTTGCCGTCATCGAGACATGGACGCTCCGACTTGAGGGCCGGGACGGCCGCTGGCTCATCGCCCAGAAAACCGTCAGGGAGGGGGCCAATAAGCTTTATAAAATCCGCCTGCCTTCCGAGCGCGTCGAACTCGCCGAGCGAGTCGAGATCAGCCACGCGGACATCAAGCTCAGCTTCCGGAACGCCCTTGTGTTCTACGATAATATTCCCCAGATCGAGACGGCGCTCCTCGTTCTCGGGACGGGAAGAGTCCTCTTCACGCCCTCGGATCTGAATGAGGAACACCAGCTGGAGATCATCTTTAAGACAAGGAGAATCGACGACTCCATTGACTACGCTTTTTTACGGTTTTCCGACTCCTTTTTTGAGCGCCATGTTCGAATTACCAATGCTTCTTCGCCGCCGGTCGGCGTCGTGGAAGCCGCCAGAATCAAAGCGCATTCTCTTTTTATAAAGCACTACCCGCGCTATTTTGCGATCGAGAGTTCCTGGAGTCCTCAGATTCTGTCCTTTCTTCCTCAAGGAGAGGAATCGGTCATCGAATTCCGTGGGAAAAAGGTCGGCGATCTGTCCTACATTTACTCGCCCTTCGCCGACGAGGAAATCACCCTTTACGATCAAGCCAAGGAACGCTTCCTCAACCTTTATTCTCCCCGCGGTGCGGCCGGCGAGAGGCGGATGATCATTTCTCTCGGCCGGGCTTCGGATATTCAGGACTACGCGATTGAGCTGGATTTCGCTCCCCAAAACTTCTTTCTCTCAGTCAAAGCCAGAATCGGGATCGTATCTCTGGCGACACGTCTCGACATGGTCAAGTTCAAGTTCAACCCCAACCTTGAAATCCTGCGCGTTTATGATCAAGATAAAAGAGAACTCTTTTTTTCCCGCGATCGAGCGAGCCGGGCTCTTTACGTCTATTTCCTCGAGCCCCTCCGGGAGGGTCGGAGAGCGGAGTTGGAATTCTTCTACCGTGGGCGTCTGGAACCTCCGGTCCAGCTGACCGACACGGTGATGGGCGGTCAATATAAAGACCGAATCCTGTTGACGGATCTCGGCTATCAGACCTTTCTCTTCAGCCAATCGGCTTACTGGTATCCGGCTTCTCCGGCTGATGATTATTTCACCGCCCGGGTGAATATCATCGTCCCTCCCCAGTACTCGGTCGTTTCCAACGGGAAACTCGTCGGCCGCGGGATCTTGAACGGAATGCAGGGAGTCACCGAGATCGACAAGATCGGGCATTCCTTCTTGATTTTTGAGACCAAGACTCCGGTCAAGTACCTTTCTTTTTTGGTGGGCAAGCTGTCCCTTGTACAGAAAGAGATGAATCCGATTCCCATGGCTTATTATCATTCCGCCGACTCGAGATGGCCGAGAAAAGGACTGCTCGAGGATGCCCGTGAGATCGTCGAATTCTACCAAAGCCGCTTCGGCCCCTTTCCTTACGAGAATCTCAATTTCGTTTATCGGCTGTGGGAAACAAGCGGCGGACACAGCCCCGCTTCCTTTGTTGTCCTGAACGATGTCCCGAAATCGCCCGATGATCCGTTGGTCTTAAACCCGAAGAATAATCCGATCAGCCCGGTGGACCTTTCTCAGTGGAAAGAATATTTCCTGGCCCATGAGATCGCCCATCAATGGTGGGGACAGGGAGTGACCTGGGCAAGATATCGGGACCACTGGCTCTCCGAGGGAATGGCCCAGTATGCCGCCGCCTTGTTTCTTGGATCGAAATATGGCCGGGGAGCGTTCGTCAACATTTTGAAGAAATTTTCGCAGTGGACAAGGCAAAAGACTTCCTGGGGGCCGATCATTCTGGGCTCAAGGTTGAGCTTCGTCAATTTCACGGCCTACCAGGCGATCATTTACAACAAGACGGCTCTCGTCCTGAACATGCTTCACGATATGCTCGGCGAGGACGTCTTTTTCCGGGGCCTGAGTCTATTCTTTTCCCGCTATAAGTTCACTCCGGCCTCGACCGGTCAATTCAGGCGGGTGATGGAAGACGTCTCGGGCAGGAGCCTGGAATCATTTTTTTCCTCTTGGTTCGAATCCCACCTCCTTCCTCAGGTCCGGGGGAGCTATCATGTCGAAGCCAGAGCCACCGGTCTCGTTCTCAAGCTCCGCGTTGAGCAGACGGCCGCGCCGTTCGCCTTTCCCCTGTGGGTCGAATGGCGGGATATGGACGGGACTCTATACCGTCAAAAAGTCCTCGTTGAATCCGCAAGCCAGGGTTTTGAGCTTCCCCTGTCCGCCGTGCCGAAGAAAGTCAGAATCAATCCGGACGACGCCGTCCCCGGCAGATTCAGCCTGAGGGCGGATTGAAGATATCGCTTACGCAAGATCGTGGAGGTCGATTCCCAGCCTCTTGATCATTTCGTTCAGCGTCGTGGGCTTGAGTCCCAGCGAGCGGGCCGCCTTCTTCTGGACGCCTTTGGCGTTACGCAGGGCGGCGAGGATGATCCTCTTTTGGAATTGCCGCGTCTGGTTTTTCAGGCTGAGATCGGCCTCTGATTCCTGGTCGGCCCTTTCTCCTTCCCTGCGACCGAGGAGAAAAGGAGGCAGATTGCTTCTCGTGATCACCTTCGTCTTGGTCAAAACGACCGCCCGCTCGATCAGATTCTCGAGTTCCCGGACGTTTCCCGGCCAGTCGTAGGCCTCAAGAATTTCCATGGCGTCTTCCGTCACCCCCTCGATCGTCTTGTTGTTTTCCCGACTGTAGAGGTTGATAAAATGTTTGACCAGAAGAGGGATATCCTGTTTCCGCTGGCGGAGCGGCGGGAGCTCGATCTTGATGACATTCAGGCGGTAGAAAAGATCCTGGCGAAAGGATCGGGCGGTGATGAGATCTTCCAGGTCGGTATTCGTGGCGGCGATAATCCGGGCATCCACCTTGATCGTTTTTGTATCTCCAAGTCGCATGAATTCCTTGTCCTGCATGACCCGGAGCAATTTTGCCTGAGTCTCCAGGCTGATCGTTGAGATTTCATCGAAGAAGATTGTTCCCCGGTCCGCGGCCTCAAAGAGGCCTTTTTTGTGGCTGATTGCTCCGGTGAATGCGCCCTTCACGTGGCCGAAAAGATGGCTTTCCAAAAGGTCCGGAGGGAGAGAGCCGCTGTTGACCACGATGAACGGCCAATGGCGGCGCTCGCTGTGCTGATGAATGGCCCGGGCCACGAGTTCTTTGCCCGTTCCGCTCTCGCCTTGAATGAGGATGGTCGAACGCGTCGGGGCGGTTGCTCGGATCAGCTCGAAGACGGTGAGCATGGGCTTGCTTTTTCCGACAATATTCTCAAACCCGAATTTCCGGGAGAGCTCGTCCTTGAGGCGGATGTTTTCATCCTGAAGCGTTTTGTGCTCAATGGCCCGCTTGATCGTCAGAAGGAGATCGTCGTGTTTGAAGGGTTTCTGGATATAGTCATAGGCGCCGATTTTCATCGCCGCGATGGCCGATTCGACCGAAGCATAGGCGGTGATGATAATGACGACGGTCTGAGGGGCGATTCTCTTGATTTCCTTCAGGACTTCAATTCCGTCGAGGCCGGGCATGAGAAGATCGAGCAGGACGACATCAAAATCTTGGGAGGAGAATTTGGTCAGGGCCTCTTCGCCCGAAGCCGAGATTTCCAGTTCATATCCTTCCCCCGTCAACAGCTGGCTCAAGATATCGTGGATGACCGGTTCATCATCGATGACATGAATCATTCCTCCGCGGGCCATGGTCAGCCTCCTGGCGACTTGGAATTGAAAAAGCCTTTTCTTATATGAAGATCCATCGGGATGGTGATCGTGAAGCACGTGCCCTTGTTCCATTCGCTTTCCACGCTGATGTCCCCCTCATGCTCCTTGATAATGGCGAACGAAATCGAGAGGCCGAGCCCGGTTCCCTTGCCGATTCCCTTGGTCGTGAAAAAGGGGTCAAAAATATGCGGCAAATGCTGCTTTTTGATCCCAGTCCCGGTGTCCGTGATTTTGATCTCCACCTGGCCTTTTTCCAGTGCCGCCTCGATGCGCAGCTTCCCCCCCTTGGGC
>Ga0185342_1001139_pt1 | contig 11566 bp, 13 predicted proteins | sample ConPoolayeEmetaG_FD_128045 | JGI IMG/M metagenome (GOLD analysis project Ga0185342, IMG submission 128045) | Hot spring microbial mat communities from California, USA to study Microbial Dark Matter (Phase II) - Cone Pool mat layer E metaG... ...
GGTGTGCCAATTTTGATCGTTGACGGGTCCTTGGTATTGACGCCGAGTATCTGGGTGCTGATACGGGGGCCCTCGTCGAGCTGGATGACGCCGGAGCAGTAGGGGTTGTCGCGGTTGTACCCCTCGTTGAGCATATTGGACGGACCGACGCCGATGACGGTGAAGGAGAGGATTTTGCCCTTGCCGGACAGGGGCGTCCACTCGAGCTTATCACCCAGGCAGTTGATGCACAGACCGCGCGGCGGGACCATCAATGTACCGCACTTCTGGCACCTGACTGCCATGAGCTTCTTTTCCGAGCAGAACTTGTCGAAGGAGGCACTGTTGAATGGTAGCTGTTCCATGGTTATCCTCTCCTCTCGAAGATGTGTATGACGACATCTGTGCCATGAGCACCGACATTGTGGGTCATGGCCAGGTCAACGTCCATTTTAACCTGACGCGGCCCGGCCTCTTTCCTCATCTGATGCCAGATTTCGCCGACCATGCCGGCGCCGGAAGCACCGACTGGGTGGCCCTTGCACTTGAGACCGCCCGAGGTGTTGATTGGCTTGATGCCATTGAGGGCCGTCTTGCCTTCCCGGGCGGCGGTGGCGGCTTCCTTGCCTGGCTTGAAGAATCCGAGGTCGGCAATGGCCATGACCTCGGCGATAGTGAAGCAATCATGGACTTCGGCAATCTTGATATCTTGGGCGGTGACGCCGGCCATGTCATAGGCCTGCTGGGCGGCAATCTGGGTACCCGGAATACAGGTAAGGGTGTCGCGGTTGTGCAGGGCACGGCCGCTGGTCTGAGACATGCCTCTGATATAGAGCGGGTGGTCGGTGAAGTTTTTAGCTATCTCTTCGGCGACAAGCAGGACGACGGCGGCGCCATCGGTGATGGGGCAGCAGTCGAAGAGACGAAGGGGATAAGCGACCATCGGATTGGCCGAGTTGTCATGGAGAAACTCCATCTCGTCCTTCCAGGTGGGGACAGGCTTGCCGTCCTTGGCCGCTTTCTGCTTGCGCATCTCCATCCACTGGGCAATTGAGTAGTTCATCTGGGCTTTGGGGTTAAGGGCGCCGTTGGCATGGTTCTTGAGAGCCACGTACATCAGGTCTTCCGGGGTCGTGCCGTACTCGTGCATATGGGCGGTAGCCATAGTGGCGTAGAGGCCGGGAAAGGTGTAGCCGGCGTAGCTCTCCCAGGTTGCATCGGCGCCAGTGGCCAGTACCAGGGTGGTGGCTTCAGTGGGCAGAGTGGTCATCTTCTCGGTGCCGCCGGCGAGGACGATATCGTACATGCCGGAGGCGATGCCGAGGATGCCGTTGCGGATGGCGACCGAAGCGCTGGCGCAGGCATTGTCAATCGTCGTTGATGGTTTGGGGACCAGACCGACCCAGTCGGTGCACCACTTGCCGACGCCGGCCTGGGTTTCCCAGTTCCAGGCGCCGCAGCAGCCGACGTAGTTAGCTTCGATGTCTTTCGGGTCAATGCCTTTGTCTACCGACTTCAGCAGTTCTTTGAAGGCATCGACGAACATGTCCCGATTGGACTGGCCGGGCAGGACGCCGAACTTGGACATGCCGAACCCGACGACCGCTACCCCCCTTCCGAGTTTTCGTTTCTTGATTATGTTAGCCATAACAACTCCTTAACTAGTTTGTTGCTTCGACCATACCGGTCGCGCCCGCAGGACGCTGGGGCGCAAAACCATGGAATTATACCATAACCAGCTAATTCGGACTGTACCCATTCCTGCCGTCTGACCGGGCCGCCCAGCCACGCCAGATTTCTCGCTATGCTCGAAATGGTGCGCAGTGTGGGTGATTTCTCGCTACGCTCGAAATAGCAGCCCGTACCACCTCGAACGCAGTGAGAGGTCTGTGGGGTACTGTGTCGCTACGAAAACCGTAGCGAGTTATCACCATGGTAATGATGGTGATCCTGATATATATACCAGTTAGTTTATATCTCTCTGTTCCCTCCATCATCACCATATATGCGCTACACTTTCAGTAGTGAGAGTCGCTACACTTTCTGGAGTGACATAAGTTTGGAAATTGTGGCTTCCGGCAAAGCTGGCTTACGTTTGGCGGAAACCGGCCAAACCGGCCCGGAGGTCACTCCATATTAGATAGCGACACCCACTACATTTTTCGTAGTGACATTTTGCCGGGTCGCTTCGGTTTCTGGAGTAGGGGTCACTACAGTTTTAGTAGCGAGTTCCCCCCAGTTTCGAAAGCGGTCAGGGAAACAGGGACAAACCTATTGTCGCCAGTTCGCTGTCAAGCCGGAGTTCGTGTTGGGGCAATATCACCGGCCACGGCAACCCCGCACAGGCCCTTTGCCTTGTTGACCGCCCGGATAACCGCCCGTTTCATGGCCTCGGCGCTGGCTGCGCCCACGGTTGTCAGGTCGTTACTGATTTCCCCGCAGGAGAGGGCAAACAGGGTATCGCCGTCGAACATCGTGTGACAGGGATTGATAGCTCTGGCCAGGCCGTCATGGGCCATCTGTGCCACCTTGTTGGCCTGCTCTTTGCTGAGACGGGCGTTGGTGACGATGGTGCCGATGGTGGTATGGCCGGGCGCTTGAGATTGCACGGTAACGCCGGTCTTCATCAGTTTATAGATGCTTTGAAAGCCTTTCCCGCTGGCATTCCGGACGCCGGCGATAACCCGGTTCGTATCCGGGTCGATGACGTCACCGAGGGCATTGACGGCGACTATGGCCAAGACGGCGATGCCGCCGGACAGGGTCTCGATTGACACTCCTAGACCGCTCTTGGTCGCCCGTGACGGTCCAAATAACTGTCCGACCAGCGCCCCGGTGCCAGCGCCAACACAGCCCTCTTCCGGCCAAGACGACTTGGCGTTCAGGCATGCTTTGTAGGCCTCGGCCGGGCCCGGCCGCACCCTCGGATTTCCGATTGAGAGGTCAAAGAGCACCGCGGCCGGCACTATCGGGACAACGCCGCCGGATGTCTTGTAACCGATACCCCGCTCTTCGAGATAGCGCATCACCCCGCCGGCGGCATCCAGTCCGAAGGCACTGCCGCCGGAAAGCAGGACGGCATGCACCCGTTCTACCAGGTTCATCGGCCGGCACAAATCGGTTTCCCGTGTCCCCGGTGAGGCGCCTCTGACGTCAACCCCAGCAACGGCGCCTTTCTCGCAGAGGATTACCGTACAACCGGTCGCGGCTTTCCGGTCCGTCCAGTGTCCTATCTTTATGTCTTCGAGGCCGGCTCCTAAACGACGCATAGTTACCTCCTGTTTCCTGCTTGAATACCAAGCCGCCCGCCACCATCAGGATAGCGCCAATCGGAACGATACTGCTAAGGAAAAGGAACAGTATCCCAGCCCGGCCTTAGGGTCGCAACCTGGGGCATTTGCAGGGCCGACACGCCGACCATCGAAAGCAGGACGGCGAGAGTGGTCATGGTGTGGGCGAACAGAGCGCCGAGGGCAAACAGACCGATTCCCAGCCATTTGTGCGGCATAGCCATCTCCCATAGTCATTCTGTCCTTGTTCATTATAACACCGGCATGGAGGACTATCGGCTGTCCGTATTCACCGTATCTGTAATTGGTGGTGGCTCAATTATCTTACAAGCCGCCGAAAGCCCGCAACGACAGATACGGTAGATACTACGCTAGAGGTGGCTGTTGGACCAATCGCCAACAATCCTTGCCTCAGAAGGACTCTTTTAGCTCTTTGAAGATTGCCGGCGCCAGGGTCTTCAGGGTGGGAATGACCGGTGAGTTAGAGTAGGTGATGAGGGCGGTTACCGAGATGAGGTTCTGGTCCATAGCCCAGCGGTCGGTGCCTTCGGCCTGTTTCCACTGGGGCCGACCGCGCTCAATCCAGTAGGTGTTCTTCCGTCCGTCGTTTCCGGGCTTGATGCTGAAGTTGAAGACCTGGTCGGCCAGCTTGGTGACAGCGATGCCGGCCATCTGCTCAAGAGGCACATTCGGCAGGTTAATGTTGAGCAATATTCTCTTTGGCAGGTTGCCCTCACTGATGTGGCGTCCGAAGATTGCGGCTAACCGCGCTGCGGTTGCAAACTGAGGGTTGTCAATGCTGACGGATATGGCAATCGACGGCACACCGAGAAAGTGCGCCTGCATGGCAGCGCCGACGGTGCCGGAAATGAAAACGTCATCGCCAAGGTTGCGGCCCTCGTTGATGCCGGAGACTACGAGGTCCGGCTGGCTACCGTGGACTACCTTGAGGCCGAGGATGCAGGCATCGGCCGGCGTGCCTTCAACCGAGTAGGTCTCGATGCCTTCAACATGGGGCCTGACTTTGACGATGCGTACCGGGTGATGGAAACTGACCGAGGCACCCATGCCACTTTGCTCGCGGTCGGGAGCGACTACGGTTGCCTGACCCAATGAAAGCATTTCCCGGGCCAGGACCCAGAGGCCAGGGGCGTGAATGCCGTCGTCATTGGTGACCAGGATTTTCATCGAACTGTTGAGTTTACCATTAAAGATTGATACGGGCAACGCGGTTTACATGGTGTCTGCGGGCTATGTTATAATAGCCGCCAATTCGTATTCCCAAGCAGGTGGTATCGGGAGGTCAGTGAAATTATGGCGTCAGCAAGCAACCGGCTTACGTTCATGGAAGCGGCTTTACCCCGCAAGGGCGTGCTTTATAATGCCGTATTGGTAGTGGGCTTCAGCCTGGTCACGGCGCTTTTCTCTCAGTTCAGCATCTGGATTGGTCCGGTGCCGGTTACCGGCCAGACCTTTGCCGTCCTTCTGGCCGGCGCTATGCTCGGAAGCCGGCTAGGTGCACTCAGCCAGCTAACTTATCTGGCTATCGGTGCTACCGGCGTGCCGTTCTGGTTCGCTCTCGGCGGACCGCCGGGAATCGCCAGGATTGTCGGCCCGACCGGCGGCTATCTAATTGGATTTGTTGCGGCAGCTTTTGTCGTCGGCTGGCTGGCGGAGCGGGGTTGGGACCGGCGCATCTGGACTACCGGCGCGGCTATGGTCATCGGCAATGCTGCCATCTACATCTTTGGCCTTGCCTGGCTTACCCGTTTTGTTGCCGGCGATGCGGTTCTCAAAGTTGGTCTGTATCCATTTGTTGCGGGTGATGTTATAAAGATCGTCCTGGCGGCTATGGCCCTGCCGGCCGGATGGCGTCTCCTGAGGCATTTCAAGAATACTATTTCCTGAAGGTGGAGTTACTTTGGAGATAACCTGGCTCGGTCATTCCTGCTTCCGTCTCAGGGGTAAGGAGAGTTTGGTCATTACCGACCCATGTCCTCCTGAAACGGGTTATGTCATCGGCAAACAGCAGGCCGATGTGGTAACGGTAAGTCATGCTCACCCCGGTCACAGTTACATTGAGGCGGTGACGGTGAGCGGTAAAGTCCTGAACAGGCCTGGTGAATACGAGGTGCGCGACATACTGGCTATTGGCTGGGATACATGGCACGATGAAGTCCAGGGGAAGGAACGCGGACGGAACATCGTTTTCCACATAGAGGTTGACGGTGTCCGAGTCCTGCATATGGGAGACATCGGCCACGTTCCTGCCTGGGAAAAGATGCCGGAGGCGAGCAGTGTTGATGTCCTGCTTCTGCCGGTCGGCGGAGGCCGGGGTGTTCCTGTGGCTACAGCCGCTCAGATTATGAGGCACCTCTCTCCCAGGATTGTTATTCCCATGCACTACCGCACGCCGGCTACGAAGCGGCAGTTGGAGCCGCTCGACAGATTCCTTAAGGAAGTTGGCACCGGAAGCAAGGAAACTCTACCCAGGCTTACGGTACACCGCGCGACTCTTCCGACCAACGGCACGCAGATAATCGTACTTGCCTATCCCCAGAAGTGAGGCGGCCCTTGCTTATGCTGAAGGCCGCAGGACGGATGTGACGTATCGATGAACAGCAGACACCTGTGGGAGCTTCAGCAAATCGACCTTGAGCTCGAGTCCAGCCGCGTCGAGCTCGAACGTATTCGCAGTGAGCTTAAGGAAAGCGACATCCTCATTGCCGCCCGCGCTCGTCTGGCTCAGGACAGGGAACGTCTAGCAACCCTTGAGAAACGGCAGAAAGAGACCGATGCCGAAGTGGAGGACTTGAGGGAGAAGCTGAAGCGTCTTAACGAAAAGCTCTATGACGGCAAGACCAGGAATCCCAAGGAGCTGATGGGGTTTGAACAGGAAGCGAAGTCAGTCGCGGCACTGGTCAGGACGAAGGAGGATGCTTTGCTTGACCTGATGTCCGAACTGGAGAAATATCAGGCAAGGCTGGTTGAGGACATGAAGGGGCTTGAGGAGGTTGAAGCTAGCTGGCGCAAAGACCAGGAGAGTCTCCGCCAGCAGGAGGCAGCAACGATCGTCCGACTGGACGACCTGGAAAAGCGGCGTGCTGCGGTGGCCTCAAGCCTCAGTCCGGATGTGATGGAATTGTACCGCTCGGCAAAGCCGGCCAGGGGGGCGGCGGTGGTTAAGATTGACCGGGGCCGCTGTCAGGGGTGCCGTATTTCGCTTTCGATGGCCGAACTTCAGCGGGCACGTACCGGCGTGGTGGTGCGATGCTCAAATTGCGGCCGGATACTGTATCTGGAGTAGCATGTACCTTGATATCCAGGTTGACGGTGCCTCCCACGGCAACCCCGGCCCTGCCGCCATCGGCGCAGTCATCAAGGACCGTCAGGGGAGGGTGCTGGCCACCATCTCCCGGGCGATTGGTGAGGCCACCAATAACCAGGCGGAATACCGGGCGCTGATTGAGGCGCTTAAGGAGGCGTTAGGGCTGGGCGTAACCTCCGGAACGGTCCGGCTTGACTCAGAGCTGGCGATGCGTCAGTTGTCCGGGCAGTACCGCGTGAAGAGTCCCTCGATCCGTCCTTTGTATGTCGAGGCGGCGTCGCTGCTCGAGAAGGCCAGTCTCAAGCTGGTCCAGGTGGGGCACGAGGGAAACCATGAGGCGCATGCCCTCGCCCAGGCGGCGCTGCGCGGCACCTGCCGTATGAAACAGTGGAAAAACAGGAGGGTCGGTGGTTATGACTGAGACTTTTGACCGCCAGCCGGTGACCGTGGTTACCGACAGTACCAACTGCTTGCCTCCCGAACTGCTGGAACAGTATTCAATTCGGGTTGTGCCCCTTCACCTCCTTATGGACGGCAGGGACTGCCGCGACCACCTTGACGTAAGTACAGGTGAGGTGTACCGGCTACTGGCTGATGGAGGGAAACTGCCGACGACCAGCGCTATCAACCCCGGTGAGTTCGCTCAGGTTTTCTCGGAACTTGTCACCGCATCCCGGGCGGTGCTCTACATAGCGGTATCACGGGCGCTCAGCGCTACTTACGAATGCGCTCAGCGCGCCGCTGACATGGTCAGGAGTGATAACCCCGGTGCCCGGATTGAGGTGGTCGATAGCCGGACATCCTGCGGCGCCATGGGGTTCGTAACGTTGGAAGCGGCACGACGGGCCGCCAGTGGTGGCTCGCTGATAGAAGCAGTCCGGCAGGCAGAAGCTCTTGTATCCCGTGTCAAATACGTGTGCGTCCGTGAGTCACTGAGATACCTGATAAGGATGGGCCGGGCGCCGGCGACGGCCGCCGAAACGCTCGATATGAGACAGATTACCGGCCTTTCTACGGATACAGGGCGCGTCCAGCTTCTCCGCAAGCTAAATCAGGATGAAGACCGCGTGGAAGCGCTTGGGGAGCTGGTAGTGGGGATGGTCGGCGAAGGAAAGTCGGTCCATGCTATCGTGCATTTCTCCAATAACCGTGATGAGGGGGAACGACTCAAGCGTCTCATCGCACGCCGCCTAGAGTGCGCCGAACTGTATATGTCGGAGTATTCGCCGCTTATTACCTGCGCCTCCGGCCCGTTACTGGGCGTGGGTTTCTATTCCTGAGGTCGGAACGGAGTTTGTGATGAAGAGATGGATTGTCATCGGTTTTTCGAACTGCAAAGACCCCCAGCGTGAGGCCGAGTTCGTCCGGTGGTACACGCAGGTGCGGCAACCCGACCTTATGAAGGCCGGGTTGGTCAAGACGGCGCGGCTCTATAAGAACGCGCGCGGTTCCGGGGAACAGCCGGCGTTTCTTGCTGTTTACGAATTAGAGGCCGAGGAGCTGTCTCCAGCCATTTCTTACCTGAGGCGGGAGACGGTAAGACTCGACCGGAGGGGGAGGGGGAGTGAGCTTCTTGACCTCGGCGAGGGTGGCGTTTACGAAGAAATCAGCTCTATTACCAGTTCCGTCTAGAGCATGGAGTGGCCGCCGTTGACGCTAAGCGTTTGTCCGGTGATGTAACCTGCCCCGCTCGATGCCAGGAAAACAACAGCGTGGGCGACATCTTCCGGTGTGCCAAAGCGCTTGATGACATGTTCCCTCAGATATGACCGTTGGGCCTCCGGCGATTGCACGAACTTCAGGATGCGACGGCCGTAGATTCCGGTCTCGGGGTTGAACATGCTCCCTTTGCCAGCATCTTCCTCAATGTGCGACGGAAAGACCGTGTGGGGACAGACGGTATTGACGGTAATTCCAAATTCTCCGACTTCCCGGGCGACCGACTTGGTCAGGGCGATAACCGCCCCTTTGCAGGCGGAATATACCGGGCGTTTGTGGTCGCCGATGCGGCCGGCTTCGGAGCCGATGTTGACGATACGGCCGTATTTCCGGCTTATCATGTGGGGTAATACCGCCTGGATGCAATAAATCATCCCAGTTAGGTTAAGGTCCAGCTGATGGTTTATTGATTCCCTGCTCTGGACCATCAAAGGGCCGTCTACTGGCCGGCCTACGTTGTTCACCAGGACATCAATCTGCCCGAAGCGGGAGATGCAGGCGTACGCCATGGTTTTCACTTCTTCGAAGCGTGTCACGTCGCACTTCAGGAAAAGCCCATTGCCACCTGCCTGCGTCACCAAAGCCGCGGTCTTCTCCCCCTGGGCTTCATCAATATCAGCGATGGTGACGCCGGCGCCTTCCTTGGCGAAGGCAAGGGCGATACCGCGGCCGATGTTGGAAGCTCCGCCGGTCACAATGACCGCTTTGCCAGCCAGTCCGGTCTCCATATGGCGCTCCTTGCGGTGCTGGTACGAGATTTGTCTCCGGCTCGTGGCAGCATAGAGAGCCGGTGTGTCGTGCTCGCAAAGCTAGCATACGGCCGGAGATAGTGTCAAGAGACTGGGGGCGGGCCGGTTTGTTTGACCTTTGCCTGACGTTAGTGTAGATTGCGATTGGGCCAAGCGGATGGGGTGACCGCCGCGGGCCGGCGCTTTCCTCGGAAGGTACCGGTCCGGGGAGGAAAGTCCGAGCTCCACCGGGTAGGGCGCTGGGTAACACCCAGGAGGGGCGACCCTACGGAGAGTGCAACAGAAACATACCGCCCGTAAGGGTAAGGGTGAAATGGTGAGGTAAGAGCTCACCGGCGGCCGGGCGACCGGCCGGCCGGGCAAACCCCGCCCGGAGCAAGACCCAATAGGGGGTGCGAGGACACCCGGCCTCATTCCCCGGGTTGGTCGCTTGAGCCTGACGGTAACGTCAGGCCTAGATGGATGGTCACCGCCCGTGAGGGTACAGAACTCGGCTTATACATCCACTTGGCCCGTTCGTTTCCAGAACCCTGCGGAAAATTCTTAGCTTTGTAATCCTGCCGGATGAGGTCGCAAGTCTGGAGAACATTGTCCACAAGGCATAAACAAGGCAGAACACGCGGTTTCAGCGCCTCTGACCGGGCTTGATTCCCTGTCGCTGCCAGCCTAAACTTCCCGCCCGTCGTCCGCTGCGGGTCCCCAGAAACCCGCAGGACTGTTCAGGATGGAGGTGGCGATGAACTCTCTTGATCCACGCTTGCGTGATTTCATTCTTTTCTGTGTTGAGAGACGCGGCAACAAATGGCCGGCGCTTTACGACGAAATGGCCAGGGTGGCCGGACAACGTCTCTACAAGGGACTGGGCTACTCCGAACTTAGACAGATGGGGCTTTCACTCAGTCTCGAAAGCGTGGATAAGACTATCGAGATGGTGAAGCAGGCGACAGCTCCACAATCACCCCCTGCGTCACCCGGGTCGTAGAAGCTCCTCGAGGAGCGTCCGCCATTTCCGGCGTACCCTGTGCTCAAGCGTCGCACCGGCCCTTGCCATCGGGTACCACTCCGCTTTCTGCCCGTAGGGACGGCAGGCATCGATAATGGCGCGGGAAGCGCGAAGCAGCCCCTGTCTCTTCTTGGTTGAAAGCGGGATGGCAGGGTCGGCCGAAGTGCTCGGGCAGTCCTTCAGGACAGTGATTGACCTGTCCGGGCTGGTGCGTGTTGCCACGGCCCACATCACCTGTTTCAAATCCGAGGGGTCGATGTCTTCATCGACCATGACGATGTAGCGGGCAGACCCGCGCGAGGCGTCCGAAGCTATACGCGCCGCCTCCATGGAATGACCGAAGTACCTCTGCTCGATCGATATTACGGTAAACAGCAGGCTACCCAGTTCTTCAGGTGCCCAGACGCCTTTAACACCGGGGATTCCGGCCCTGTCCAGGGCGGTCCAGACGCCGGCGGCCCTTCCCATTGAGAAAAGAAGGCTGTTGGTATTCGGCGGCAGCCCGGGGCTGGAGCAGGTCAGGATGGGGTGGTCGCGGTAGTAAACGGCCCTGGCCCGGACGACCGGTTCAGGGATTGTCTCTAGGCCCCGGTTAGCATAGTAGCCGTGCCACTCGCCGAACGGGCCTTCGTCGGTAAGCTCACCGGGTAGGCATTCGCCTTCGACCACGATTTCGGCAGTGGCTGGCAGGGGTAAGCCGGTGTATGCGCCTTTGATGACCGTGACCGGCCTGCCAAGGATGCCGCCGGTGAAATCGTACTCGGAGATACCTTCCGGGACCCGGATGCCGGCGGCAAAATGCAGTCCCGGCTCCATGCCGATGGCAATGGCTACCGGCATGGGCGTTCGGCGTGCCTGATACTTTTGATAGATAATCCGACCGTGCTGGTTCTCCAGCATGTGCAGAGCGAGGCGCCGCCGGTCAACCAGCATGCAACGATAGGTGCCGAGGTTGATCCAGTCCGACTCGGGATCTCTGGTGATGACTGCGTGGTCGGTGGCAAGATAGCGGCCGCCGTCAAGTTCGTGGACCCGTGGCGAGGGGAAGATGGAGAGGTCAATCTTGGAGCCGGTCATAACGTTGTCCAGTATCGGCCCTGACCTGACAGAGACCGGCGGTGTTAACTTGATACCCTGAGCCCTGTCTTTCCAGGCACGGACGAGTTCCAGGCGAGTTGATGATGTTCTGAGGGGCAGGCAGAGCGCCCGGGCGACCCGTCGCGGCGAGGAGAGCATGCCGAAAAGGGAGCGATGGTCAGGGTAGCCAGGGATATCCTCGAAAAGCAGGGCGGGCGCCGACTGACGGGCCTCATGATAAACGATGTCGGTTATGGCAGCCATCTCAAGTTCGGGAGAGGCGCCGCGGATACGCTTGAGTTCGCCGTCACGGGCGACCATTGTCAGCCACTGGCGCAGGTCATGGAAATCCATGTGAGGTGAGTCTATGCTCTTGCCAGCACCACGTCAAGGACGGCCGGCTGGCCCTCGCGGACATGCC
>Ga0185342_1001140_pt1 | contig 11564 bp, 11 predicted proteins | sample ConPoolayeEmetaG_FD_128045 | JGI IMG/M metagenome (GOLD analysis project Ga0185342, IMG submission 128045) | Hot spring microbial mat communities from California, USA to study Microbial Dark Matter (Phase II) - Cone Pool mat layer E metaG... ...
GCGCACCACCCGGTTCCTGTATTATAATTCACTTAGTGAATTCACTAACTAGTTTAACCGCGATATGACGGCGTGTCAATATCCAAAGGGTAGTGTGAATGGCGATAGCTTTGGCGAGTAGAGTACCGACGGTGATTACAGCCGGCCGGTATTGTCTTCTGAAGTATCAGGCTCGCTGGTCGTTGTTGGCTTTTTTGCACGCATGAAGCAGGGATAGTAACTGCAGGAGGAGTTGAGGATAATGGCGGATCGGCGCTCTGACAGTGACTACTTCGTCATCTGGAACCTGATACGCCTGGTTAGCCATGCGATAACCCGTCTTCGAAACGAGGAACTGGCCCAATATGGCATTACCAACCAGCAGTCAGCCATGCTCTGGATGATCGACAGGCTCGGAAGCAGAGCTACACCGACCGAGATAGCACGGCGCCTCCTGCGCGAACCTGCATCAATATCCAATATTCTGGCTCGGATGGAAAAGCAAGGTTTGATTTCAAGGGTCAATGATATCAGACGGTACAACCAGGTAAGGTTCAAACTTACTGAGGACGGCAAAAAGAAATATCATTTAGCTATGAAAAGGGAGACCATGCGCCGGGTGGTGTCTCGTCTTTCAAAGCGTCAGCGGCGTGAACTCAGAACGGCGCTTGCCGCGATGAGGGCCATCGTCCTGGAAGAATTAGGCGTTCCAGAGGACCAGCGAGCCATGATAGATCCGCTGAATGTGTGAGACTGACCCTCGCTTAGCCTGCGATTCGCCGGAGCAGTTGCCCGGCTGGTGATACTATGTCTATCGCTATCGGCATTTGGCCAAGCGCATGGGTAGAGCAGGAAAGGCAGGGGTCGTAGCACCGGATGGCTGCTTCCACACGGTTAAGAATCCCCTCCCGTATGTCGCCGTTCCTGATGTACAGCCGGGCCACCTCGTAGACGGACCGGTTCATGGCGGCGTTGTTGTGTCCGGTGGCTACAATCAGGTTGGCCTTGAGTATCTTGCCGGTCCTGTCAACCCAGTAGTGGTGGATGAGGGTGCCGCGGGGTGCTTCAATGACGCCAATCCCCTGTTCGTTGTAGCGGTTCGAAGTTACCTGGATATCCGTAGAGAGAATCTCCGGGTCTTCGAGCAGGGATTTGGCCTTTTCAGCAGCGTGGAGAAGTTCGATAAGACGGGCGAGATGGAAGTACATCGAGCCCTTGACCATTTCTTCCGTGTCCGGGGCGAGACGGCGGAAGCCGGCCAGTTCAGTGTTGGCCAGCGGCGTAGAAATGGCGTCAGCCACATTAAGCCGGCCAAGGGGGCCGACGCGGTAAATGCCGGCGGGGTAGCCAAGCTTACGGTAGTATGGGAACTTAAGAAATGACCAGTCTTCAACGCGCTCTTCAATCAGGGATAAATAGTCGGCCGGGTCAACACCGTCCTCGAGGACGAGTCCCCTGCGGTCTTTGAGCCTCAGGAGGCCATCGTAGAACTGCAGGTTGCCGGCATGGTCTACGAGGCCGAGATAAGCGGACTCGAAGCTGGCAAAGGTGTTGACCTCGTCCCGGTGAGCGGCGTAATAGCCTTTTATTAGCCTGATGCCAAGATTGATGACCGGGAAGACAGCATCGATATTCCGGAGGAGTTCATCTCGGTCTTTGCCGGATAGGGCCGCGTTAACGCCACCGGGGATGGCCCAGCTCGGATGAATCCGCTTGCCAGCAAGCTTCTGAATAATGGTCTGGCCAAAAGCGCGGGTCATGACTGCCTGCCGGGCGATGTCCGGCGCCGCGGCAATCAGGCCAATAACATTACGCTTGGCTGGGTCGGCGTCGAAACCGAGGAGGAGGTCCGGGCTGGCCAGGTGGAAAAAGTGCATGGCGTGCGACTGGATAAACTGTCCGAGATGGAGGAGTTCGCGGAGCTTCTTGGCCGGTGGAGGTATCTCCACTCCCAGGATGGCGTCGCACGCCTTGGCCGCTGCCAGGTGGTGGCTGACCGGGCAGATGCCGCAGATGCGCGGCGTGATGACCGGCATTTCCCAGAAGACTCGGCCTTCGACGAACTTCTCGAAACCGCGGAACTGGGTAACGTTGAACCTCACCTGGTCAACATTGCCGGCATTGTCAAGCTGAATGGTGACCTTTCCATGCCCCTCGATACGGCTGACGGGGTTTATCTCGATCTTACTGATGGTTTCTGGCACGCTGTTAGACCTCTGACTCAATCGAAACGCATCATCTCCACCGGCAGGGCAGGCATCCTGCCAGCGAGCAGTTCCTTCACGGCGTATTTGATGGCCTCCGGGGTCGGCGGACAGCCGGGCACATAGCAATCAACCCTGACCACCTGGTTGGCCGGCTTGACCTGTTCCAGCAGTACCGGCAGTTCTGGGGAAGCCGGGATCTTCCCCTTTACGGTACTTTCGGAATCAACATAGGCCCTTTTGAGGACATCCTGCTTGTCGAAAGGATTACGCATGGCGTTGACGGCGCCGAAGCAGGCACAGTCGCCGAGTGCAACCAGAATCTTGCAGTTGGCCCTGAGGTGCCTTATTGCCTCTTCCTCTTCAGTATTGCCGACGGCTCCCTCGACGAGGCCAACATCAACCGGAGTGAATTCTTTGATATCAGTGATGGGACTGCGCTCGAACTCGAGTATACGGGCGAGGTCGATAATGGCCTCGTCAATGTCGAGAAACGACATGTGACAGCCGGAGCATCCTTCCAGCCAGACGGTGGCGACCTTTACTTTACTCATGCCCGGGCCTTCCTCAGCGCTTTGCTCAAGCGCAGTGCAATGTCATTGATGACCGCCGCATCGTCGCTGATACCGCTGGGACTTCTCAGGACGGGATTACTTTTCACCCGTCTCCCGTCGAGTGTGGTGTAGCTCCCTCCGCGCTCCGCCCAGGTCGGCGCTGGCAGGACGACGCTGGCAATCTCTGTCAGCGGCGAAGCATAGCTAGTTTGCACGACGACGAAATTGACTTTCTTGAGACGGGCAATCAGGTCCTGACTGTCGACATACTCGTCGGCAGCGAAGACATAGGCGGCCTTGATTTTCTCCTGCCCGGTTTCCTCGAGGGCGCCATGCTCGATGTGAGCGATTCCAATCTCCCAGGCCCCGCGGCTGTTGCCGTTCGGCTTGAGACCGATAATGCTTGCTTTACCGTCCCTGATATTCCCGGTAATGGCCGCGAGATTGAGCAGGTCCGCTATCATCGATGGGCTCCTGGTGTCGAAAACCCCATCGCCATATATGATGACGGCATGTTTAGCGGCGGTAAGGACCGCGGCGGCGTTTTCAAGATCTTTCGGAACGATGCCGGAGAGCTGGCTAGCGCTGTTCACGTCGATCGAGGCGTAATATGAGGTGAGCGCGGCTCCCAGGGCTTCAGGTTTGCCCAGACCCTTCTGAATGATACTGGCGATGAGGGCTTTCAATGTCCGTTCGAGGGCTCCCGGCTTCGGTCTGATTTGTACCGGCGTCCGGTAGTGGAATGGGTCGGGCCGGCTGTCCAGAGTTATGAGCTGTGCACGGTTTCGACTGGTGGCCTGCAGAATATAGCTTCCGGCAACGGGATGGCTCTTGAGCGGCTCGGCGCCGACAATCAAGATGCAGTCAGCCTGGAGAATCTCGTTGATGGGGGCCTCTACAGAGAGCGTCAGGGAAGCGCCTGCGGCAGTGATGCCTTTGACTGCCGTGCGAAAAGCATCACCGTCCAGGCTGTCGAGCCGCGATGTGCCGATGACCTCGCGCAGCAAGCCGGAGAAGGCCCGCAAGGACTCATTGGTAGCGCGGCTGGAGGCGATGCCGGCGATGCTCTCGGGGCCGTAGCGCTTTTTAACGTCGCTGAGTGCCCGGGCAATACGGTTGGCAGCTTCTACCCAGCTTACATTGCGGAACTCACCCCGTGTATTGCTTATGGCTGGTGTGAGGATGCGTTCGTGCTTTTCATAAAGTTGTTCGAAGCGGCCTTTAACGCAAAGCTGGCCGCCGGGGACAGTAAGGTTCGGCGAATCAATGCGTACCAGCCCCTGGTCTCTGGTAAGGACATCGATTTCACAACCGAGGCCGCATTGTGAACAGACAGTCCTTACCGTCTGGCAGTTGGCGGCGTTGCCGCGATAAGCGTCAGTCTTGCTGAAGATGGCACCGGTGGGGCAGGCCTGGAGGCAGGCCCCACACGAGATACATGAGGACTCCCCCAGCGGCTGGTTAAGGTCGGCGCATACCATTGTTTTCCAGCCGCGCCGGCCGAAATCGAGCGTATGGTTGCCGACAATCTCGGCACAGATACGGATGCAGCGGCCGCAGAGAATGCACCGGTTATGGTCGATGATGATGTAGGGATTGACCGGGTCAACCGTCAGGGACGGCCAGGAATACGGGTAGCGCACGTGGTCCATCTGGTATCGGTAAGCCATAGCCTGAAGCTCGCACTCGCCGCTGGCGGCGCAGAAGGCGCAGAGATGGTTGCGCTCGGTGAACATGAGTTCAAGAATCATGCGGCGGTACTTCTCAAGCTTATCGGTGCTTGTGCGTACTACCAGACCTTCACGTGCCGGGTAGGTGCACGCCGGATTGATGCGTCTTTCGCCTTCAATCTCGACTACGCAGAGACGGCAGGAGCCGACATCGGAGAGGCCCTCCAGATGGCAGAGGGTAGGTACATAGATACCGTTCTTCCGGCAGACCGTAAGTATGGTATCGCCCTCGGTACCTTTCACGAGCTGGCCGTTTATTGTCAGGTTGATTTCTCCGGTCACTGCGGCTCTCCCTGAAGGTCGCATCGAAGGCATCTTGAGGCTTCCAACATAGCCTCACTGCGCGTGTAAGGCGCAACCGTCTCTTCGAACGTCGTCAGGCGCCTGGAGGGATCGATTTCGCTGATAGTGACACGACTGGTTGGCTTTAACTCCTCCTCGGTTGGCGGCTCCTGAGGTACCGGAACCGGTTCGCAGTCGCCGCGTTCAACCAGTGGCGATAGCGGCTTGCCCTCGAGGAAGCGTTTGATGGATGATGCGGCCCGCTGGCCGGCGGCGATCGCCTCGGTGACCGTTTGTGGTCCGGTGACGACATCGCCGCCGGCAAAGATGCCGGGGACGCCGGTGGCCAGTGTTCTGGGGTCGGCCACAATCGTGCCGCCCCGGCCGAGCTTGAAACCGTCACCGATGAGAAAGGAGGTGTCAGGGCTTTGACCGATGGCTTCGATAACCATATCAGTGTCCACGGTGAACTCAGAGCCCGGGATGGGATAAGGTGTCCTGCGGCCGCTACGGTCAAACTCTTTCGGCTCGAGACGAACGCATTCCATGGTCGTTACCTTGCCATCGCGGCCGATGAGCCTGGTCGGGAGTGTCAGGGAGTGGATATGGATGCCTTCCTCCTCGGCGGCAAGGACTTCTTCAGGTAATGCTGGCATATCAGTTTTGTCACGGCGGTAGAAGACGTGGACCTCGCCAGCGCCCTTTCTCAGGGCGACCCGGGCGGCGTCCATGGCCGAATTGCCGCCGCCGATGACTGCTACCCTGCGGCCGACCATCACTTTGTGGCCAAGATTAGCCTCACGCAGGAACTCGATGGCATCCAGAACGCCTTCGAGCTCTTCGCCGGGCATGCCCATTTTTTCACCGCGGTGGGCACCGCTGGCGATGAAAACAGCCTGGAAGCCGTCTTTGAGCAGGGCTGCCACGTCTTTGATGGGCGAGTTAAGGTTAACGGTGACACCCAGTTTGCAGATGGTTCCGATTTCATGTTTGATAAGGTTGCGCGGCAAACGGTATTCAGGTATGCCGACTGCCATCATACCGCCGGCCACGGGGAGCGCCTCGAAGACGGTTACAGAGTATCCTTCTACAGCAAGGTCCCAGGCGGCAGAAAGACCGGCGGGGCCGGCGCCGACGATGGCCACGTGCTGGTTCTTTTTGGGCTTTGCCGGAGGTGTGTAGTCAACGCCGTTGGCGATAGCGTAGTCGGCGGCGGCTCGTTTAAGATGTCGGATGGCTACCGGTTCATCAATCTGGCCGCGCCGGCACTTTCCTTCGCAAGGGTGGTGGCAGACTCGTCCACAGACGGATGGGAAGGGGAGGCGCTGTCGAATTAACCGGTAAGACTGGTCAAACTGGCCAGCTTTGATAAGAGCCACATAGCCGGGCACGTCAAGCCCGACCGGGCAGGTATGCTGGCATGGGGCGCGGAAGAGCGATTGGCAGACCGCAGCCGGGCACTTCTTGTCGATCACGTGAGCTTCATACTCCTCGCGGAAGTGGCGCAATGTGCTCAGTACCGGGTTGGGTGCGGTCTGACCAAGGCCGCACAGCGAGGCGGCACTGATAAGCTCGCCGAGTTCCGAGAGAAGGTCGATATCTTCGATGGTGGCCTGGCCGCGGCTGATCCTGGTAAGAATATCAAGCATCTTGGGGATGCCGGCACGGCAGGTTGTGCATTTGCCGCAGGATTCATCACGGCTGAACTGGAGGAAGAACCGGGCAACATCAACCATACAGTTGTCTTCATCCATTACGATCAGGCCACCGGAGCCCATGATGGCTCCCAGGGCGGTCACGGCCTCATAATCCAGCGGCGTATTCAGGTGATGTATGGGGATGACACCTCCGGAGGGCCCCCCGATTTGAACAGCTTTGAAGCGGCGGCCTTTGGGCATGCCGCCCCCGATGTCGAATACCATCTCGCCTATGGTAGTACCCAGAGGGACTTCGATCAGGCCGGTGTTATTGACCTTGCCTACCAGACAGAAGGTCTTGGTGCCTTTGCACCTTTCGTTTCCTACTGAGGCGAACCAGGCAGCGCCGTTGCTGATAATAAGGGGAATATTTGACCATGTTTCGACGTTGTTGAGGGTGGTGGGCCTGTCGAAGAGGCCTTTGTTGGCCGGGAATGGCGGACGCTGGCGGGGCATGCCACGCTTGCCCTCGATGGAGGCCAGCAGCGCCGTCTCTTCACCGCATACGAAGGCGCCGGCGCCGGGGAAGATATCAAGAGAGAAATCGAACCCGGTTCCCATAATATTGCTGCCGAGCAGGCCGTACTCATGGGCCTGGCGTATGGCGTTGCTCAGGGTCTCGATGGCCAGGGGATATTCAGCGCGGATGTAAGCGAAGCCCTGTTTGACATTGCCAATGGCGAAGGCTCCGATGGCCATACCTTCGATAATCGAGTGCGGGTTGCCTTCCAGAACAGCGCGGTTCATGTATGCGCCCGGGTCACCCTCGTCCCCGTTGCAGACGACGAACTTTTCGGAACCGCTGGCTTTTCGCACGAATTCCCACTTGGTGGCCGTCGAGAAGCCAGCACCACCACGGCCGCGCAAGCCCGATTTCTTGACCTCCTCAATCACCTGCTCCGGCGTCATGCCGGAGAGCACTTTGGCCAGCGCCATGTAGCCGCCCCCCGCAATGTATTCCTCGATGCTGGACGGGTCATGGTCCTGGTTGTGCATAATACGGATGACCTGGCGCTTGAAGAGCGGGGCATCAAGGTCCAGGAGCCACTCCCTGACCGGCTTACCTTCTATGAGGTGCTGTCGGATCAATTGCGGCACCATATCCGGAGTCATTTCGGCGTAGACCCATCGACTGCGGTCCGGTGTTATCACGGTCACGATTGGTTCCCGGGCGCACTGACCGATGCAGGCAGCCTTACCAATGGTGACTGATGTCAGCTTTTGCTGTTCGACCTCGCGTATGAAGGTCTCCAGCACCTCGCTGGCGCCCGACGAAATGCCGCAGGTGCCGAGATGTACCTTGACATGCGTGCCGTTTTCGCGTTTTTCGAGCGCGGCACTTGCAGAGCGCGAAAGTTCGGCGAGTTGGGTTGGCGATGTGATGCGGGGCACTTGGAAACTCACCTCATGCGTAGCTCTTGAGTACTTCCATAACGCTGGTGGGTGTCATACGGCGATAGACTTTTTCGCCGATGGCGACTACCGGGGACAGTCCACAGCACCCCAGACACCTTACGACCTCCAGTGTGAACTTGTTGTCAGAAGTGGTGCCGCCGGGTTCAATGCCGAGTTCTTTCTGCAAAGTGGCAAGTATTCTCTCTCCGCCTCTTACGTAGCAGGCCGTACCCATGCAGACCTGGATTATGTGCTGGCCGCGAGGCGCCAGGGTGAAAAAGTTATAAAAAGTGGCGACGCCGTAGACTTCGCTCAGCGGTACCCGCAGGTCCCGGGAGATTGTCTTGAGAATAGGGACAGGAAGATAACCAAGGATGCCCTGTGTTTCCTCGAGTACCCGGACAAGAGCGCCTGCCTGGCCCCGCGTATCCGACATTATCTTCTGGGTTTGTTTGAACACCTTGCCGGCATAGCCGCTGGCTTCACTTCCGGGCAAGGTCAAGCTGGCTGGTCTCTCCAAGTTTCTACTCCTTCAGTCGCATCCTCTAGCGGTAAGAGGGTGGGGAGAGTATCATCGGGTCGTTAAGCTCCGTGCCCCTGCGCACCAAGTGTCACTAACTGGTCTGTGTGGAGGATACCAGTCACTGTGTTCTCATGGTGGAGTCAATCCCACGTCCGAAGAGCTTTAGCTGGATGGGCTGGTTCTCCCCCCATCGCTTGTAGACGCGGCAAATCTCGCAGATACTGGTATCTTTGCCGTTGGTACCAGTCCTGTCCAGCTTGCAATAGGTGCCCTCGATTTCCCAGCAAGGATATGAGGTGTAGCGGGTGGCCGGGCATTCGTCTTTAATCACCTTCGGGCACTGGCACATCTCCCAGCAGGGGTTCTTGCCGGTCCAGAAATTGACCTCTTCGCCCAGAACAGCCGCTTTGGAGAATTCGGTTCGCTCGATCATTTTCGTCGTCATTGTGATACCTCCTCAGGAACATGTCCCTTGTGACCCTTCGCTGTCTGAACTTTACCATGTGCCGTCTGTGATACCATCCGTTCCCGTACTGAATCGCGGTGAGTAGACTTCGGGTAAATGATTGCTTGTGGCTTGGGATAATCAGTTAAGACGGTGGTCTCTATTCTGGTGAATACACCGTCTGGGTGCCACGGAAAGTACTTAGGCACGGGCCTGTGGATTCGGTTGATAGCGGGGGTGGTAGCTACTCAGCAGGATACCCCTGAACGCTGGCGACAAAGTCTTTGATAGCGGCGTAGTACGGCTTTTCCCCGACAAGCATGATATCGTTATGCCCGGCCCCGCTGATGGTCACCATCCGCTTGAGTGGTGAGGCCAGAGTATTGTGGAGGAGAAGTCCCTCCTGGTACGGGATGAGCGTGTCCTCTGAGCCATGAATGATGAGCGATGGCAGACTGATTGAGCTGACGAGAGCCAGAGCGGCTTTTTCAAGTGCCGCGGTCTGTCCGGTGCTAGTGTGGAAGCCCAGATGGGACAGGATGCGTGTCACGGCGGGGAAGCCGCTTTCGATCATAAGTCCGGCGAGCCGGTCAGCGCGGCGGCTGGCGATTGTCAGCGCCGACATGGAGCCAAGCGACCTGCCCATGATGAACGGCATGCCTTCTCTTGTTTCAAGCACTGTATTGCGGAAGAAGTCGAAGACTTTCAGCGAATCGGAGGTCATGCTGGCGATGGTTGGCTCCCCGTTGCCGCGACCGTAACCGCGGTAATCGGCGACGAAAAGGTCGAGTCCGAGGCGGTTGTATTCGGGGGCGAACCAGTCATAGTCGCAGGCTATCTCGCCGTTGCCATGGAAATAGAGGATGCAGGCAATGCTTTCGGCCGCCGGATAGAACCTGGCGGAGACATCTACTTCTTCCTCGACCGGGATAAGATAGTCCGTGGTGCCGGGAGGTGCCGGTGTCCAATCGTGCCTCGGAAAGAAGATGAACTGGAGGATTTCAGGGCGGTCCAGGCTTGAGTAGTCCGGTATGTCCGGTAGGTCTTTCAACTGAGGACTCCTTGGTATCTGCAAAAGCTGTGAACACCATCGGTGCTAGGGCAAATGGAAGACGCGCCGGGCGTTGGCGGCGGTTTCCCGGGCGACGGTTTCCGGGGATACTCCTTTGATTTCTGCCAGGGCCATCACGGTCACTGGCAAATATGAAGGCTCGTTGCGCTGGCCCCGGCGCGACTGAGGAGGTAAGAACGGGCTGTCGGTCTCAATGAGGAGGCGGTCCAAAGGAAGGGCTCGTATGGTCGCATGGCTGTTTCTGGAGGTTGGATAACCGATGTAACCACCCAGTGATATGTGGAAGCCCATATCGAGGTACTGACGGGCCGTCTCAATGCCGCCGCTGAAGCAGTGAATGACGCCGCGGATACCGTCATCCCGTGGCTTTGCGGAGGCAGTCCATTTTTTGAGCGTGTCTACCATGTCCGCCTCCGCCTGGCGAGAATGGATGACTACCGGTAAATTGCTCTCGGCGGCGACCTCTAACTGCCATTCCAGCACTTTATGCTGGATCTCGTGGGGGGAGCGGCTACGGTAATAGTCGAGACCGATTTCACCAATCGCCACGACCTTCTTGTGACGGGCCATGTCAATAAGCCTTCTGATGTCGGCCTTGCTTACAGAGGCGACCTCGTGGGGATGAAAACCGACCGCGGCGAAGACTCCGGGGTTTACCTCAGCAAGCTTGATGGCGTGTTCGCTCGACTTGAGGTCGGTCCCCACGTTGACGATGGCGACTACACCGGCTTCATGGGCCCTGTTAATAACTTCAGCCCGGTCGCGGTCGAATTGGGGCATATCCAGGTGTGCGTGGGTATCAATGATGGCGAGCGTCATCTACCGTCTCCTGGCCGGTAGCCCATTCTATCATACGGATTTGGGATTGTGGACATAGTAGTGGCGTGCTCTAGGAATACTCTGGTGTCCGGTGTTTACCCCGATGTGGCACGTGGTTTGTTATGCTGAGGCTCAGTGAATATACAAAACATACAAGTCTTGCCTATTGGCAAAGAAGTTTTTCCGTGATACCTTGTGGTTGACGACCAGGCGGAGGGTATACTATGGTTGCATTGCCGGTGCCGCGGAAGGACATCAATGTCCTGCGGGGTATTGAGGGGGTGGTGCCTGAGGGGAGGGAATATCCCGGGGTGCTTGTGCAGTTAGCTGCGGCTGGTTCGGGAATACACCCTGTGGTGGGGCTGGTTTTGCGGAACTGCACTGCCATCTGCCCGGAGAAGGGGGACAGGGTTCAGGTAGGGGCTGACCTGTCGCGGACTATGGCCATGTGGATCGGCTGACCGGGTTCTTTCCGAATTGATTTATAGAATGCATGGAGGTAGGTAGCGATGCCGGTTGACTTCGGTTCTCTGGGGATTCCCTTCTGGTTTGCCCTGGTGTGGTCGATGGTGTGGAAAGGGATTGCGTTGTGGAAAGCCGGGCGCAACGGCCATCTTGGCTGGTACATCGCCATGTTCATAGTGAACACCGCTGGCATCCTTGAAATCGTGTACGTTTTCGCCTTCGGCCGCAGGAAAGCGACAGCGGCGTAAAACGGCTGGGCCTGAGTCCTCAAAGTAAGTCTGCTCGTGTTCGGGTTGTGCTATAATTGCCGATACCCTTAGTGGGGGTGTTTCTTGCTCAAAGACCATAGCTGTGGCGAACTCAGGCTTTCCCATGCCGGTAAACGTGTGACTCTGGCGG
>Ga0185342_1001141_pt1 | contig 11557 bp, 6 predicted proteins | sample ConPoolayeEmetaG_FD_128045 | JGI IMG/M metagenome (GOLD analysis project Ga0185342, IMG submission 128045) | Hot spring microbial mat communities from California, USA to study Microbial Dark Matter (Phase II) - Cone Pool mat layer E metaG... ...
CGGCAATAATTCTGGCGGCGGCGATAAACTTGCCCTCGTACGACCAGTAGGGCCGGTCCGAGTATTCCTTGGCATTGACGGTATTCAGCGGCAGGAAATCAAGCGGTATCGGCACGACGCCGAGCTGGGCCAGCTTCTCCGCAATGCCCAGGTTGGCACCGGCGTCCTGGGACATATAAGCGCGGGCAATGAGGACCACGCCGCGCCGGTCGCTCCGGTGCAGTTGTTCCAGCAGCCTGGCACCGAGAGCCGCCCGATCGGCCTCATACTTCCGCTGGGCGGCGATGCCGGCCAGGGCCGCTTCCCTGCCCCTGCCGCGGCTGAACCCCATCTGGACAGCCGCCCCGGTGAGGTTCCTGATAACCTCATCGTCGCCGAGGCTGAAGTCGAGAATCGGAGAGATAAGCTTCCTGCCCAGGCCGAGCACCTCGCGCACGATAAAAGGTGAAGCCTGGACCAGCGGGCAGGAGTATTTCTGGTCCTCATCGCCGTCTTTTCTGGCAAGCCTGATGGCGCAGGGATAAAGGACATAATTGACATCTTTCAGAGCGGCGGCATGGCCATGGGCCAGTTTAAGCGGGAAACAGCTATCGGTATAGGCCAGCTCCACCGACCGTTCCATGATTTCCTTGTTCGTCCTGCTGGAGAGGACCACCCTGGCGTCCAGCGCGTTCAGGAAGCCGATAAGCAGGGGCGCGAAGTCATAGACCAGAAGCGCCCTGGGAATACCGACCACCGGCCCGCTGGCGTCGGCGCTGTCTTTCAGTTCCCGGAACAGGAGCTTTTCCCGTTCGTCAAAGAAGGTCTCCTGCCGGGCCCGGGCCAGAGCGCTGTCATATTTATCACAGCGGCTCCCGTAGAAAGTCGGCTTCTCGCCCGGCACTTTCATCTGGGTGATGGTGCAGTTGTTATCGCACGACTTACAGATGAAGGTGGAAAGGCTGGGCTCGCTGTCGATAACCTGCTGGAAGCCCTTGAATTTCGACTCCTGCCCGGACATCGCCTCCCTGGCCAGCAGGGCGGCGCCGATAGCGCCGCTGACCTCACGGTGCTCGGCCACGGTCAGCTTCTTACCTTTCAGTTGCTCATGGAAGGCGGCGACTACCGCCTCATTGTAGAAGACGGCGCCGGTAAGGATAACTTTATTGCCGAGCCTGCGCGTACCCACCACCTTGGAGAGGTAGTTCCTGGCGATGGAGTTGGCCAGACTGGCAGTAATTACCTCGAGAGAGACCCCTTCCTGCTGGGCCGAGGCGACGGACTGTCCCATAAAGGCGGCGCACCGCGTCCCGAGGTCGATGGTATGCGGCGCCCTGAAGGCAAGCCGGGCAAAGTCGCCGTTGGTAACACGGACGCCGAGCATCTCGGCCAGCTCATCAATGAAGCTGCCGGTACCGGCGGCGCAGGCCTTGTTCATCTGGTAGTCAACTACGGTGCCGTTCCGCTTGATGACCAGCTTGGAGTCCTGGCCGCCGATTTCGATGATATCGGCCTCGGGGTCTATCTCGGCGGCGGCCCGGGTCTGAGCCGTGATTTCGTTTTTGATGAGGTCGGCACCGATAAAGCCGCCGACCAGGTACCGGCCGGAGCCGGTAACCCCGACGCCGGCCACGGTCACGTTAGCCGCGCCGTCCTTCATCAGGTTGCGGAAGACCTGCCGAACGGCGTCAACCGGCCGTCCCGCAGTCATGATGTAGTTCTTGGCCAGAATCCTCGTGCCCGACTCGTCGAGGATGACCGCCTTGGTGCTGGTGGAACCGACATCGACGCCGAGAAAGCCTCGGCACGGTTCCTTAATCGCCAGACCGGCCACCGGCTCGGGGCTCACCGCTTTCTCAAGCTTTGCCGTCTCGAAATAGCGCTGGCCGGCCCCGCTGTCCGGCAGGAGACAGGCCCGGGAACTCTTACCGATTGAGAGTATCGCGGCGCCAAGGGCTTCGATATACCGGGCATTTTCCGGGACGATCACGCGGACTTCGTGCCCGTTTCTGGCCGAAAAGACATCGTTAAGCGCCCTGACGATGGCGCCGTTGGCGGCAACGCCGCCGACGAAGTAGACCGGCTCTTCAAATGTGCCTTTCTGGAGTGAGGCGACCATGCGGGCGATACTTTCGGAGAGCGCGTACAGCATGGCCGGCAGCTGGACCCCCTTCTGCTGGAGATGTATCAGGTCGCTCTTGGCAAAGACACTGCACCTGGCGGCGATGCGCGGCACGTTCCCCTGACACTGGAGCGCCGTCCGGGCGAAGTCCTCCATGCTGATACCGAGCCGGTATGCCTGCTGTTCCAGAAAGCGGCCGGTGCCGGCGGCACAGAGGGGATTGGAGGCCACCTTCCACGGCTTCTTCAGGCCGTCTTCAAGCTGTATGACAAACGAGCTCTGCCCGCCAATCTGGACAATGGTCTTGGCATCGGGATAACGGCTGAGAAGCCCCGAGGCGATGGCCAGAGAACTGCTGTACTCCGCCCATTTGAGCTCTTTCGGCACAACCTCTTTGCCCGTGCCCGATACACCGACCGCCGCAATCCGGCCGAGGTCGCCCGCCCGGCCAAGAACCGCGTTAACCGCGTCCCTGGCATTGGTGCTGATTCTCTCGCTGTCGAACCTGATTACTTCGCCACCATCGCCAACTAGGCACAGCTTGACGGCAACAGCTCCTATATCAATACCGGCATAGTAATTCATGTTCTTGAATACCGGTCAGCGGACGACGACCGGCCTGGACCATATTATACGAAATTATGTGAAGAAGCTCACCCCCTGATGGAGACCTAACAAATCTGTCACCCGGCCGCGGCCCGGCGCAAGCTGTCTCACAGCCCCGGCACCGGCGGTTGGACCCCGGCTTTGACAATGTCGAGAGGGACCATATGGCTGATTTGACCGATACGTGACGCCTTTTTGAGCACCCTGTGACCGTCGCCGCACCGGTCTTGCCGGAAACGTGAGTGCTGGCCCGTAGACTCGTTTCACAGCGAGTGGAACGAGGCGGCGGAATGACGGGAACGCAAACCGGCAGAGCAATCTCTAAAGCGGCCTGGAGGCTGGCACTGACGGCCGTACTTGCCCTCACCCTCGGTCTTACCTTCAGCACCGCCGCCGCCCAGGCCGCCACCCCGGCCATCATCAGAATCGCCGTCCTCGACACCGGTATTGATGCCGCCCACCCTGCCCTGGCGGGCAGGGTAGTTGCCAGCGTCAATTTCACCGGCTCCGGGACCGAAACCGATGTCCTGGGCCACGGTACCCATGTCGCCGGCATCATCGCCACCAATGCCAGGAACGTTGAAATCCTCAATGTCAAGGTCGCCGATGATGGCGGCGTGACCGACGGCGAGACACTGGCCAGAGGTATCGTCTGGGCAGTAGAAAACGGCGCAAGAATCATCAACATCAGCCTCACGGTCAGAGAGCCCGCCGTAGACCTGGAGAGGGCTGTTGCCGAAGCCACAGCCAATGGCATCATGATTATCGCCGCCGCCGGCAACGAAGGCGCCGCCGCCCCATCCTATCCCGCCGTCTACCCCGGTGTGATCTCGGTAGGTGCCGCCGATTACCACGGCAGAATCGCCGCCTGGTCCAACGGCGGCGCCGCGGTCAGTACCACTGCTCCCGGCGTCAACATACTTTCAGCCATTCCCGGCGGCAGGTGGGGGGTTAAGAGCGGCACCTCCCAGGCCGCCGCCCGGGTGACCGCCAGCATCGCCGCCACACTGTAAAGCCCCGTTTCCACCGGCTTCTTCGGCCTCGTGACGCACGGTTTCCAGTATGACGCGCGGCACCTGCTGTCATGCCGGAGCACAGCCAAGAATCCGGGCGGGGCAACCCCTCATTGTCCTTTTCTGCCATTCGGCTTTATAATTGTCCGTGAGGCTTTCGTGACCCGCATGGACGAAAAGGTAGACACCACTTCAATTGCACAGTGTCTCCATGACTCAATAACTTCCGCCTCATCGCCGGAAGCAGCCCTTGATTGCCTTGCCCGCGAGCTCCGGAAGGTGATAGATTTCGACCTGTTTGCCATCGAGTGGATTGAGGGCGAAAAGGCGGTTATCGGGGCGGTTTCGGCACGGGTCGCCACCGACCTTTCGGTCGGCGCTACCTACCCCATCAAAGGCACCCCCACCGGCTGGGTAGTCGAGCACCGCGACCTGCTGGTCAGGGCGGCACAACCCGGCCTGTTTTCCTTCGGCAGAGAAACCCCACCTCCCGACGGCATCCGGTCGACCGTCTTCGCACCGCTGTTCTCGCACAACGAGGTTATCGGTATCATCAGATTGTCAAGCATCCGCCCCGGCGCTTTCAGCAAGCGGGACATCGAATTGCTCAGGCAAATAATATCGGAGGTCGGCAGTCCGCTGGTTTACATACGCATCCGCGAGCGTGAAGCGGAACGCCACGACCAGCTCCAGAAAGAACAGCGCGAGCGGCTTCTCCTCATCAACACCCTGGCCCATGAGCTCAAAACGCCGCTTACCGCCATCGTCGCTTCCGGCGGCCTGCTGGTCGAGGAACTGCAGGGGGAGGCCAACGAAGAGCGCAAGAGGCTTGCCGAAAACATCGTCAGAGCGGCAAGCAAGCTGGAAGCCAGACTGGTCGAACTCGTCGAAATGGCCAAATCAGAAAAGACCGGCTTCTCCCTGAAGATGCAACTGCTTGACATCCGGCCGCTCCTGGAGAACACCGCCGCTGTTTTCCGCCCGGTGGCCACTTCCAAACGGCAGACGCTGTCTGTTGAGCTGGCCGAAGATGTCCCGATGGTTACGGGTGACCGCCAGCGGCTGGAGCAGGTGGTCATGAACCTCCTGAGCAATGCCAGCAAGTTCACTCCGGCCGGGGGCAAGATATGGCTTACCCTCATTAACGAGCGGAAACGGCTCGTGGTGAAGGTAAGGGACAACGGCCCGGGCATCGACGCCGCGGAGCAGGAACGACTCTTCCGCCCTTACTACCGGATTGAGGCCGACCGCCAACGCTTCGAAGGGCTCGGACTCGGACTGGCCCTGTGCAAGCGGATAATCACGGCCCACGGCGGCCGCATCTGGGTCGAAAGCCGCCGCGGCGAGGGCAGTACCTTCTCCTTCTACCTGCCGGTTGCCGAACTCGATAAGGCCCCACCACGACATGAAACATCCCTGCCCCTGGAGACGATACAGCCTCCGGACGAGACAGAGAACGGTTCCCCCATTTCACCGAGGACTTCGCGGCCATCAGGCGCGAATGAGGGCTGATTTGAAAGTACTGATGATCGAAGACAACCCGGACATTGTGGAAAGCGTCTCCCTTGTCCTCAAACTCCGCTGGCCGGAGGCCCGTCTGGTAGGGGCCGCCGAGGGTGGGCAAGGGCTGGCAATGGTCAGGAGCGAATCACCCGACCTTATCATACTCGACCTCGGCCTGCCGGACATGGACGGCTTCAAAGTCCTGGAGGAAATCCGGAGCTTCACCGACAAGCCCATCATCATCCTCACCGCCCGCACCGGCGAGATGGACAGGCTCAAGGGTCTGGAGATGGGCGCCGACGACTACATTACCAAGCCCTTCAGTCATACCGAACTCCTGGCAAGGATGCGGGCCGTTTTACGCCGCGCCGAGCGCTTCAGGCTCAACGGCGAGATCAAACCTTTCATCACCCCGCACCTCAGCATTGACTTCGCCAACCGTACCGTCATCAGGGACGGCCAACCGGTCAGACTCACCCCGACCGAGTACAACCTGCTCAGCTATCTGGTAATGAATGAAGGGGTGGTGCTGACGCACCGCGCCCTGCTGGAGAAGGTCTGGGGGGAGCAGTATGTTGGAGCCACCGACTACCTTAAAGTCTATATCCAGAGACTGCGCAACAAGCTCGAGCGCGACCCCTACGCCCCGGAGATGTTCCTCACCGAGCGGGGTATCGGCTACAAGTTCGTGCGGCCGTCATAATACGCATTCAGGCGGCGGCAACGCCACCACCGTATTCTTCAGGCACTCACGTGCCCTCCAGAATGACCGCCGTTAAGGGGCCGAACCTCCCGTAAGTCCATTTTTACCATTTCGTCACCAAGTTTTACCCAAAGAACAACCATAACCCCACGCAATGGTCACCCTCAGTCACCTCCCTGTTTACCTGTCTCTCCTAGAATTCATGCCGAATGGAACAGCACCCGCGCCGGCGGTTGCCCGGCGCGCTGGCAGAGGCAGGGTAAATAATGGGGCCGATTACACACCGCAAGCCGCGGCACCGGGCACCAATCATGGCGATTCCGGTCCTGCTGGTACTCTCCCTGGTGGCAACACCGGCGGCCTTCCAGCAGGCGTCTGCGGCGACATTGCCTGTGGTAGCCACCGGCGCCGCCACCAACCTTACGCCCACCTCGGCCACCCTTAACGGCGAGCTGACTTCACTCGGCGATGCCACCAGCGTCGTCGTTTTCTTCGACTACGGGACAACCGCCGGTTACGGGGCCAGCACGTCTTTCCAGACAATAACGGCGCCGGGCGCCTTCAGCGCCGGCTTAACCGGCCTCAGGCCCGGCACCACTTACCACTTCCGGGCCAGGGCTTCCGCCGGCGCCGCCGGCTCAGCCAGCGGCACCGATGTCACCTTTACAACACCTGCGCCGACGCCTACTCCAACACCTACGCCAACGCCAACGCCAACGCCGACGCCGACGCCGACGCCTACGCCTACTCCAACACCTACACCAACACCTACGCCAACGCCGACGCCGACGCCTACGCCGACGCCTACGCCTACTCCAACACCTACACCAACACCTACGCCAACGCCGACGCCGACGCCTACGCCGACGCCGACGCCTACTCCAACACCTACACCAACACCTACGCCAACGCCGACGCCTACTCCAACACCTACGCCAACGCCAACGCCTACTCCAACACCTACGCCAACGCCAACGCCTACACCGACGCCGACGCCTACTCCAACACCTACACCAACACCTACGCCAACGCCAACACCTACTCCAACACCTACGCCGACGCCAACACCTACACCGACGCCGACGCCTACTCCAACACCTACGCCGACGCCAACACCTACACCGACGCCGACGCCTACTCCAACACCTACGCCAACGCCTGTACCCCCACTCTCGGTCACCACCGGTACCGCCAGTGCCGTCACCTACAACTCGGCTACCCTCGCCGGAAACCTGCGTTCTACCGGCGGCGCCGCCCCGGTTGCCGTATCTTTTGAGTACGGCGAGACCGACAAATACGGAATGGCCACAACCCCGGAGACAAAGACCGCCGCCGGCACTTTCACCGCCGTAATAAGCGAGCTCAAGCCGGAAACCACCTACCACTTCCGGGCCAGAGCCGACGGCGGCGACAGGGGCGTGGTCTACGGCAGTGACGCCGTCTTCACCACCGCCGGCACCGCCCCGGTCGTGACCACCAGGACAGCCACCGCAGTATCGACCATAGACGCTACTTTGAACGCCGAGCTCACCGGCCTGGGTGCCGCCGCTTCGGTCAAGGTATCTTTTGAGTACGGCGAGACCGATAAATACGGCCAGACCACCACGCCTGAAGAAAAGAAAGCCACCGGTGCCTTCTCCGCTGTTATCGGCGGGTTAAAGCCGGAAACCACGTACCACTTCCGGGCTAAGGCCGATGGCGGCGAAAAAGGCATAAGCTACGGCAGTAAGCTGACCTTCACCACCGGGCGGCTGGCGCCATCGGTGAACACCAATCCAGCCACCGAAATCACCGCCAGCGGCGCTACCCTGAACGGCTTCCTCACTTCCCTCGGCGCCTCGAGCCAGGTGAGCGTCTCTTTTGAGTACGGCTCGACCGATAAATACGGCCTGACCACCCAGAAAATCACCAGAAGTGAGACCGGCGCCTTCAGCCTGAGCATCTCCGACCTGAAGGGCAATACCACCTACTACTTCCGGGCCAGGGCCGACGGCGGCGATAAGGGCGTAGCCTACGGCAACGGTGTCACCTTTACGACGCTCAACCCGGCGCCGGCCGTTGCCACCGTCGCCGCCACCGGCGTTACCATTAACTCGGCCACGCTTAACGGCAACCTCACTTCTCTCGGCGCCGCGTCCGAGGTCAAAGTTTCCTTCGAATACGGCACCAGCGATAAGTACGGCCAGACCACCAGCCCCCAGGTGCTGAAGGCTTCCGGCGCATTCTCGGCCGCGATCACCGGCCTTAAGCCGGACACAAAGTACTACTTCCGGGCCAGGGCCGACGGCGGCGAAAAAGGGGTCAGTTACGGCCCGGGCATGACCTTCACCACCCTGAACACGGCACCGCTGGTGTCAACCGTGGAGCCGGGCAACGTGACCTACACCGGCGCCATCCTCAACGGCAATCTGGTCTCCACCGGCACCGCCGCCGAGGTCAAAGTATCCTTCGAATACGGGACCACCGACAAATACGGTCAGACCACCCAGCCCGAGATACTGAAGAAGGCCGGTGTCTTCAGCGCGCCGGTCTCCGGGCTCAAGCCCGGCACCACCTATCATTACCGGACTAAGGCCGACGGCGGTGAAAAGGGCGTGACCTACGGCAACGATGTCGTCTTCACCACCGGGGACCCGGCGCCCAGAGTGGCTTCGGTCCAGCCGAGCGACATCACCCACAATTCAGCCACCCTCAACGGCTTTCTCCAGTCCCCGGGGGCCGCGGCCTCGGTAAAAGTGTCCTTTCAGTACGGCACCGACCAAAAGTACGGACAGACGACGAAACCGGAGGAAAGGAAGACCTCCGGTCCCTTCGAAGCGAAAATCACCGGACTTGCGCCAAAGACGCTGTACCACTACCGGCCGGTGGCCGATGCCGGCGAATACGGCATCGTTTACGGCGAGGACTTCGTTCTGACCACCCTCGGCCCGGAGCCGATGGTCACCACCGGCCCGGCCACGGATATAACCACGGCCGGGGCTTCCCTGCGGGGCATCCTGACCTCCCTCGGAGCATCGGAAACAGTCAGCGTATCTTTTGAGTACGGCGAGACCGATAAGTACGGCCAGTCAACCAGACCCGAGGAGAAGAAGGCCACCGGTGCCTTTACCGTCACCCTTACCGGCCTTAAGCCGAACACCGCCTATTATTACCGGGTGAAGGCCGAAGGCGCCGGCGGGGCAGTTGCCTATGGAGAAAGCAGCACCTTCACCACCGCCAGCGTGGCGCCGATAGTTAAGACCGAAGCCGCCGGCGGCATCGGCGAGACCCGGGCGACGCTCAACGGCAGTCTGGCATCGCTGGGACAGGCGGCGGCGGTGACCGTCTCCTTCGAGTACGGCGAGACCGACAAATACGGCCAGTCAACCAGGCCTGAAGAAAAGAAGGGCACCGGTGCCTTCTCTGCCGTTATCAGCGGCCTCAAGCCGGGCACCACCTACCACTTCCGGGCCAAGGCCGATGGCGGCGAAAAGGGCGTGGCCTACGGCGCCGATGTCACCTTTACGCCGGCGGCACCGGGCCGGCCGGGGCGCCGCATCGCCTACACCGTCGAAAAGGACGGCACAAGCCGGATATACGTCGCCGATGAGGACGGCGCCAATGCCAGAGCGCTGGACGGCGGCACCGAACCCGCCTGGTCACCCGACGGCACCAGGATTGCCTACGTCTCAGATAAGCATCCCAGCGGGCAAATATACGTGATGAATGCCGATGGCTCCGGCGCCCGGCGGCTCAGCACCAACGACGCCTGGGATGAAACGTCCCCGGCCTGGTCGCCCGACGGCTCAAAAATCGCCTTCGTCTCCGACCGCGACGGCGCCGGCTACCGCATCTACATAATGAATGCCGACGGTAGCAACGTCAGGCGGCTGACCAGGGGCACCGGCTGGGAAGGCTACCCGGCCTGGTCCCCCGACGGCTCAAAAATCGCCTTCGTCTCCGACCAGGACGGACCCCTGCAAATCTATATAGCAGGTGCCGACGGCTCCGGCCAGCGCCGGCTGACGAACTTCCCGACGCCGGCGATATCACCGGCCTGGTCGCCCGATGGGAAAAAGCTGGCCTTTACCATGAAGCAGGAGGACCGGAACTGGTCAGTGTACGTCATGAATGCCGATGGTACCGATGTTAAGCGGCTGGTCCCGGGCTTCGAGCCGGCCTGGTCGGCCGACGGCGCCCGCCTCTTTATCCGTGCCCGCACCGACGGCGCCGACGCCGTCTACGCCGTGAGCGCTTCCGGCGGCCCGCCGGTGAAAATCGGCCGGGAAAGCGGCGCCGCTTCGCCGAAGGCGGGGGGCCGGTAGCATGGCGGCAGTCTCCCGGCTGGCCCGCCCGTTGAGGTCGCCCGTCCTGCGGCACGCCGGCCGCGCCCTGTTCACGGTGCTGTTGCTATTTGCCCTTCTGCCGCTGGCGCCGGCGGCGCCGGTAAAGGCCGCCACACAGCCCCAGATATCCAACAACGGCTCGACCACCATCAACTACAGCTCGTCCGACCGCTCCAGCGCCACCTTTTCCCACACCGTACCCGCCGGCAACCAGCGCCTGCTGGTGGTCATAATCCACATGGAAGGCACCCGGGATGTCACCAGCGTCACCTACTCCGGCCAGTCGCTGACCCGCGCCATTCGGCAGAACTCGGGCAATACTTCCCGCGGCCAGATACAGATATGGTATTTGGTGTCCCCGCCGACCGGCACCGCCAACGTCGTCGTCACCTACTCCGGTGTCCAGGACTGGGACGGCATCACCGTGCTCAACTACGTCGGCGTCGCCCAGACCTCGCCGGTCGGCGCCACCGCCGGCAGGACGCTGACCACTATCAGCACCACCCAGTCCGTCTCCATCACCACCACCGTGGCCAACTCCATGGTCATCGGCGGCGTGGTCACCCCGGGCTCGACCGGCGACCCCTTCACGCCGCTTGCCAACGTCACCGAGCGCGCCGACTACGACACCGGCGGCGGGGGCGGCGCCGGCTCCGACGGCTCCTGCTTTGCCGGCGAGGCCAACCGCCCCAGCACCGGTGCCTTCACCTTCGGTGCCACCTCTTCCGCCTCCCTGCGCGGCACCATCGCCTGCGTCGAGTTCAAGCCGGCCGACCCCGATATCGCCAGCACCGGCGAGACCAACCACAACTTCGGTCTGGTTGACCCGGACACTTCGTACAGCACCGGCCTTACCCGCTGGACCGTGACCAACAACTCCGGCTTTGCCGTAAACATCACCATCCAGGGCACCGACATGACCGGCGGCACCGCCTGGACGCTTTCCGACACGGCAACCCCGGGTGCTGACACCTACGGGCTCAAGGCCGGGCTCTTCGGCGGCTCCTACAGCATCATTGTCAGGAAGAATGCCCCCTACAACACCCTGAAGTCAAACCTGGCCGCCGGCGCCAGCCAGCAGTGGGGCCTCCAGTTGCTGACTCCGACCGAGTTCAGCGACGCCGTCCAGAAAACGGGCACGGTGACCCTCACCGCCACCGCAGTATGAGATTTTTTACCATATCTCCACCGAATTACCACCGCACTGTCACCCTCCGTCACCTGTTTGTTTACCTTATGGCGGTAAAGTTGTCAGCGTGAGTGACTGGATGAAGTCCGGTCCATAATTAACAAACTAGCCCGGCGG
>Ga0185342_1001142_pt1 | contig 11553 bp, 9 predicted proteins | sample ConPoolayeEmetaG_FD_128045 | JGI IMG/M metagenome (GOLD analysis project Ga0185342, IMG submission 128045) | Hot spring microbial mat communities from California, USA to study Microbial Dark Matter (Phase II) - Cone Pool mat layer E metaG... ...
ATTAACAAAGCACATGAAAGATAAAAAACTGCAAGTTTACATAGAAAACACACTAGAAGGAAAAGTGAATGTAGGCGGAGATGCCAAAATAGTTCCGCTTAAAGACATGAAAACTGACTTCATCATAACCATAGGCGGCGACGGAACCATACTACGCACCTGCGTGAACCTCCCCAAACCTGAACCGCCAATTCTCGCCGTGAACATGGGCGTACGAGGGTTCCTAACTGAAGTTGAACCTGAAGAGGCAATAGACGCTGTGGACAAAATTCTTACAGGCAAATTTGCAATTGAAAAATGTCCTAAACTGGTCGCTTCCGTGGACGGCCAAGACCTTGCGGACGCACTAAACGATGTCGTAGTTTCAGGAGTGGAACCTTCAAAAATTCTTTATATGCAGATATGTAAAAACGGCAACCCAGTCGCCAAGTGCGAAGCAGACGGACTAATAGTTTCCACACAGAAAGGCTCAACAGGTTACTCCCTTTCTGCTGGAGGCCCAGTCTTGGACCCTGACTTAGACGCCACTGTCGTAACGCCCATTTGCTCCTTAACGACTTTTCGCTCCTTAGTTTTTCCTGCTGACTCAAAAATCACAATCGAATTACTACGGCCTAAAGACATATTATTGATAGTTGACGGAAACTACCGTCAAGTGGTAGCCGCGAAAAAAACGAAAGTACATATTTTTCGCTCAAAGAACATGACAACTTTCATCAGATTCAGAAACGATTTCTACAACCGACTCCACAGCCGCCTACAGTTTAAAGGCACGGGATAAAAAATTCAAGCGCCACAGCAAAGAAAACGGCTCATATTGGTGGATACTTCTGCTTTCATTGCAGGATTTAACCCATTTTCTTCCGGAGAAGAACACGTAACCACGCCGATGGTAGAGGACGAAGTGTGGAATTCCCTTATTGCTTTGAGGATAAAAACCGCTGTTGAAAGCGGAAAACTAAAAATTATGTTACCTTCTGCAGAATTTTTGGCTAAAGCCAAAGGTTACGCCACTTCTCTGGGCGATTCATTTGTCTTGTCAGAAACAGATATCCAATTGCTGGCTCTGGCACTGCAACTTCAAACTACGGGAAAAAACCCGATCATAGTCACAGATGACTACTCAATACAAAACGTTGCCACAAAAATGGGTTTAGAATTTGCTTCTCTTGCAGCATTTGGTATTCGCAGGCTTATTCGCTGGGTCTGCTATTGCCCTGCTTGCCACCAAAAATACCCTCCAAATGTTAAATCAAAAACATGCAGGGTTTGCGGCAGCGAGCTTAAACGGAAACCACAAAAAACCGAAAGAACCCTCAAGTAGCTTCCTCAAACCCCTACAAGAAAGCAAGAAGCAAAATTAAAAACAGCCCTTCCACGGCAAATATAGGAACAACAAGTTGCTTTGCCTTCTGAATACTCTTGTCAACAAGCACGGTTAAAGAGGTTAAGCATTCTTCACCGATTACCCTCACTCTGGGAACCACAATGCGAAAGCTTCCTGCCCTACAGGGTTCAACAACACTGGCAGCTTTTTGGGCAACTACCTTTATGTGGTTAACTAATATCTCTTGATCCATAACTTCACCGACGGCGTGGTAGCCTCGTTGACCAAGAACAACAGCACTGACAGCATGAGTGTCAGTTGTGAAAACTTCACTTTCTTGGAATCCAACTTCGCGAAGCGCACAGAGAATTTTCTCACGCAACCCAGAAATCATATTGTTTCCATCGATAACTATGTACGCCGTTTTCTGACCTGCAACCTTCACCACTAACGCAGTTATACCACCTTCACCCATTCCATCTTTAAGATTGAATTCCGAGGGGTAAACCGTGGCAGCGCCGACCTCAAAAGGACACAGAGGCATAGAAACCGCTTTTTGCAAGCATTTAGAAGCCACCTCTCTTAGTGTTTCCAACGATGCCTCAATGTTAACATTATTGGTTAAGCTGTTGTGAGCATTCACAACAATAGTGGCATCAAGCCCCAGTTTTTCCGCTTCTTGCCGAACAATACTACCTAGTTCTTGAGGCAGGTCTTCAGTGGTTTTTGGCGCAAGGGTAAAAGAAAGTAAAGCTGTCTTGCCGAAAAGTTGACAGAACGCCGTCACGAACCCCTCTGAGACAGTTACACATTGCGTGGCTTTGTCAATTGTAGAAGAAAAACCAGCGGCGCCCAAAACATGATTGATTATTTTGTGGTTCTGCGCTTGGGACGCAGCGTCAAGTTCATGCCCAAGAAGCCCAAGAGGCACACAAGCATCACCACCATATTTCTCCTCATACGCATGTTTCAACATAGAAGGAAGCAAACTACTTCCTATATTTTTGAAGGGCCCAGGATGAACAAGTGGAACAATTATGGCTGCTTTGGGTTTTGACGCATCAAATTTAAGGAACGAAACTTCAACATCTTCATCTTTGCCAAGCTTCTCAAAAAAAGCCTCTAAGGGATCGTTGAGAGCTGAGACCCAGTTCAGCATGAAGGCTTTGAAGATAGTCATAGAAGAGATATCATACATTTTTTGCCCCATACGATCCAACAAGTACACAAAAAGGCCTGCAGCTGCGCATGCAACAACCGGTGCTATTACAATGAAGGGCACATAAATAAGGGGCGCCACTTTGAAATCAAGCCAAAATGCAACAAAAGAAAGCATACAAAAGACAGGTTGAAGAAGTACCGCTGTTAAGCGTTTCACGGTGGTTGCCGATGAAGCAGCGAAAAACACTACTGCGCGCAACGTTAAAAGGGCAGCAAAACCAAAAAGGCAAAGCTTTACCCACCACAAAACATTGAAAATCAAACCAAAAACAACACCTACACCTATGAAGAAAAACCAGAGAAACCACCCAAAATACGAAAGAGCCACGGTTCTTCTAAGAACAAAGATAGGGTCGTTCAAAACAGCCTTACTAATGACCCAGTCGAAAAATAAACTCAATAAAAACAGGGCAACAGCAAGTAATACACCATGGAACATCCCTGTTATCGACGGAAAAAGCAGTATACTTGAAACGCCAACTATAGCGCAAATTATGGCTATGGCTACAGTTGCTTTTTTAAAAGACGGCAAAAAGAATAATGAGGCGTAATGCTTCTTTGCATTGTTCATTAACTCATTGAGGGAGTTGTTAATTGCCACAGCCATCAGCTCAGACGAATTCACTATGAGAGAAGAAATTCCTATTAAAGGTAGCTAAATCAAAGACAAGATTTTGAACACGAAACACAAATTTCAGCTAACCCAAAAAGAAGGAAAATGAAAATTTAACATAAATATATTAAAGAAGACGCCAAAAAAAGCAGAAGCAAAAGCCAATTTAACATAAAAATAGCCCAACTTTGGAGGGAGAAGCGTTTTATCATAATATGAGTATGTATACTGTTTGCGAAGCATATGCCCGAACAGGAATTGCCCCCATCGATATTTCAGATGCTCGAACGCAATGTGGGCAAAAAAATCAGAGTTATTCTAGACCCAGCCTACGGCTTTGAAGGCACTTTAATGGCAGTAACAAATCAACCTTCAGGTATCTGGCTTTCAGAGGCCGAAGCCATTGTTTTAAGGTCAACATTAGCTCAACCCATACCTCAAGTTGCAAGTCGAGAAGAAAGAAGTGAAATCTTTTTGAATCTACAGTCAGTTCAAAGAATCGAAGTTATGCATTCCGCTCCGCCAAGACGGGGAAAAGAGGGCCTTTAGAAAATTTTTGCCAGAACTGAAACAATGATTAAGGAAATTGCCGCAACCATCAGAAGTTCAGGTCGAATTTTGACGCCTTCTGTTTCTTCTTCAAAGAACCTTAACAACCCCGCGCTGCCGGCAGGCATTGGACCTTGCTCTTTGCGTTTTCTGCTCATATTTAATCCTCTTGGAAGAGTAACAGTATGCTATCGTTTACTGTATTATTAAGTTTGCGCGCTTCCCCAGAGTTGCCTCAAGGAAAAAACATTGTTGATTTACCCACCGAGTTGGCGAAAAACTTGAAAAACAACCCAAGATTCAGGATATAAGCCGCAAAAAGGTCATACTCACAGGGGTATAGAAAGTGCACATACAAGAATTTCAACAAATGATGAAGCATCTCTATTTCCACCGAGACTCAGAAAGAGGGGTAAGAGGCACGTATAACTGGCTCGTTGACGAAGTTCACGAGTTGGGCGAAGCCTTAGAAGGATCCGATAAGGAAGCATTAGAAAAAGAATTTGCTGATGTCATAGCATGGCTTGCATCCCTAGCAAACATTGTAAAGGTGGATCTAGAAAAAGCTACACTGAACAAGTACCCGTATAAGTGCCCAAAATGCAACAGTTCACCCTGTCAATGCACATTTTAGCCAATTAAGCGCTTCTGTCCTGAGCCTGTTAGCTCCCATAAATAGGGTCGCCTTGCCTTGCGACGAGCAGCACCAACCCTTTCAAGCAACCGCAAATGATGTAGCACCGAAACATAAGAAAGCCCAGTTTTCTGCGCTATACCTGTTGCACTGGAGGTTGTTGTCTCTAAAAGATTTAGAATTTTTGTTCGGGCGACTAAACCGGTTTTTACACTCTTTACACAGTGAAGGTAGGCGTTTGGATGGTAAGTCTCCTTAATGAGGTCCACCACAATTAATAATTTGTGGGGCATCAAGCTTTAAGCTTACGCAAAGTCAAAAAGGCTTGCCTGCTTGGGTTTTTTGTTATCAAACATGGAGTGAATCTCATCTTTTATCAACATGATTCTTTGGGTGTAATATTTTGGAAGCCCATATTTGTCAACAAGTTGCTGAGCAGCATCCAAGTATTTCTCGATACCCCCACGGTAAACAGTTAAAGTGAATTTACCACCACAGTAAGGACACTTCCCCAGTAAAGGCAACCGGCGAAAACGTTTGTTGCAGGATTTACACCTAAAAGCCTGCGTGGAAAAGGCACGAAGGTTCCCTGAGATGTCCCTAATAAAATGGGTAGTCAAAACTTTAAGTGCGACTCGACGAACATCGACAGCTTCAATTTTCTCTCCCAGTTCAAGCTGCAAATTCAACTTCTCAATCATGGACTTGAACTGTTTATAACTGCTCTCTTTGTTCCCCATGTTAATATTTGATACAGGGATCGTGTAGTAGAAGCCCTCGAATTGAGCCTCTGTGCCTAATCTGTGGCTAATTACGTCCATGATAGCGCTGACCTGCTTAGCCTCAGCTTTGTTGAGGGTACGATGGTAAAATTCAAGCGGGTAGGAGACATCGACATCAAAGTCATGGGCCTGTCGCTGAACCTCTTTTGTGTTAACAAAGGGGATAAGAAGCAACGGCGCATCCATGATTCCGCCTATTTGCGCAGGCAAGTAACGACGCGAAAAGTTAAGGAGGGTATCTAAAGCCAGCATAATGGCGTCCTCATCACCATCACAATCGCGGCGCTTAGCGGAATGCCAAATAGGATGAGCATAAATAACCTTCAAATTAGTAAACCCTATAATTCTCCCCAGAATACAGGCACAAGTATGAGGAGCCAACCCCATAATTAAATGTCCAACAAGGTCGTCAGGTGTCTTTACGTTGTAGTAACTAGGCAGATCGTAAACCTTAACAAGTAAAGCGTCTAAGAAGTTGGCTACTTGAACAAAGTATTCCGCGGCGTTCCGTGGAATCACAACATCTTGGATTTTAAGTTCCAAAACTTGCTCAGGATCAGTTAAAGGTGCACCGTAAACATCATGAGTGTAACCGAGTTGCCGAAGCTTTTCAACTGAAACCCCAATTTCGCCAGGCTTAATATGTGTCAATGGGGCATTGGTGGCGTCAAACCTGATTGTACCATCTTTATACACAGATAGCTCATATTTTGCGCGAAGGACGCCTTTTTCGAGAATTTCAGGAGTTTTATCCTCGTTTGTTAGCCCTTTAACACCCCTAAGCTGTTTTGGTAAGGGAACACCCAGATTTCTTGAAGCCTCTTCAAGGATTTCCTTGAAGTTGAGAGGTTGGCGTTGATAGGAAACACTGTTAGCTTTACACTGTGAACACTCATTCTCCTTTAAAGGTCGCCCACAGTGGGGACAACATTTCTCTGCAACGGTCTCACACTTGCAGGAAGCACACTTTATACGAAAAGTATACGTTTTGCAACTGGGACATTTGCGCTTAACCACTTCAACAAAAACAGGCCCTTTTTTGCCAGCCTCCAAGAGGTCTCTATGAGAACCACCTGCTAAGCCCACAGGGAAAAGAACATGAACTAGCGGCTTCATTTCGCGGCGCTTAGCTTTTTCAGGCCTTCCCATTCTAGCCCCCACAAACGTAGGTGCCTTGTCTTTAACTTCAACGCCCGCCAACAAAGAAAGCGCTCTAAAAACCGAATCGCCTACAGAATCTCCCAAAACACGTGAAGAGCCGTAACCAAGATTTAAAGCCAACATGTGAGCGTCAGCGCCAACCACCACGATGTTTCCATTAGAAAACTCATGAGGCGCAAAAATTTTCCGCAAAACCGCAACTACCTTTTGGTCTATGGCGCCAACAATCTTACGAATAGAAGGCCCTTCACAGATAACATCAGCTTTTGTTAACCACTCTTTCAGCAATACAACTTCTTGAACCGAAGAGAGATTAGACCAAAAAAACGTGAATCGCGGATGCAGAGGCACATGCAACACCGCGGACAACGCAAAAGCCTCTTCGACAGAAAAATCAACGTGAAAAGGATTCTGCAACAGGGCATGTAGCTTCTCAACTGAAATGTTTGCTGTCTCAGCTACCTTGGTGACGTCGCCGTCAAAACTATTTTTGAGTGCAGCGGTTAAGTCTTTAACCCACCACTCTTCCACATAGCCCGAAGGTGGCAAAGCTTTGTTGGTGTAAAGGAAATCCCCAAAACTTATGAGGATGTCGCCAAGAAACAGAATCTTGGCAACCTTATCCTTTATATCCTTAAAATTTTCAAGCGAAACTTTCACAACAGAACCGTCTTTTAGACACACAACAGGAGGTTCCAGAGAATCCACAGGCACAGTCACTCCACCTTTGCCTGGAAGCTCCAGCCGGAGTTGTGTACCTGCTGCAAGAAAATTTTCCACCACAAGCATAGTAGCTGGATGAATACCAACCGCAGATAAACCAGTGTTTCTAGACCTGCCGTATCTTAGTCGGAAGCCGCCTCGCCGTGAGGGAAAAGCGAAAATCGGGCGACCAGCAATAACATCATCCATAAATCCGCCAGATTTTTTTTCCTCAGATTTCTTTTTGAAGTCGCCCAGCCAATCCCAACCCTGAAACCCCAACTTCTCTATAATTACCAACACTTTGAGGGCGCGCCCAACGATTCCGTCGTTCACCACTCTCAACGCGCCCCCACGAACGCGGTTAGTTTCTACACGAGGAAGGTTACGGTAGGAAGAAACTTCCACAGGGTCAGATTCAGTACCTGTGACCTCCACAGGAAGCAGAGTTAGTGCTTTTTTTAATTCTTCATCGGGAATATGATATTGAAAACGCCCCACGGAACGCTCGTAGACCCGGAGTTCCTCAACAAAGCGCGCCAACTCTTCCTCTGTGGGTTTGTAGCGGTCCAAGCCAAGTTGCCGTCGCACAAAGTCTCCAACAACCAACGTGAGTGCTTGATCAGTGCCTCCTGCGGAACGTATGGGCCCTGCAAAATAGATAGCCAAGTACCGAGAATTGTCAGGGTTACTTTTGATTTTTACTTGAGCCACTCCTTGTATTGGAGCAGCAGTTAAACCCTCCGTAAAAATAGCCAAAGCGGTGCGGATAGCTTGCTCCGACGCAGCTTCAGGCGACAGCTCACCAAATTTGCCAGCTACAATTTGTTCAGCAATTTTGAAAGCAACTTCTTCACGACCAAAACGTTTGTTGAACTCGCGTATACTGGCGGCTACACCTTTTGGCCCAACAAGCCCCTCTACAAGGTCAGCTATGTCTTGGGCAATTATACATTCAGTTTTCAAGTCAGGGTCTAAGCCTTTTTCGCGTGCCATATCGCTGAGTCGATATATAGTATGGAGCTCTCTCCCCAAAGACTCAACGTACCTTTGATAGCTTGGGCTCATTTTGAGAGACACACTTTGTTTTCTCCGACAAGCAATGTTACAGCAAGACTTATTTTGGCTTTCCTTACACAAAAAAATAAAAACCAAAAAGAAGAAAAAGACAGTTCAAGCAGATTCAACTAAAAAAAGAACGTTCATTGCGACGTTCGTTTGATGCCGCTGACTATTTCCGCAATCGTCTGCTTGGAATCTGTGGTTTCCACAAGATTGCCCGTAACAATTATGTCAGCACCAGCAGAAGATGCTGCTACTGCTTGCTCTTTGGTTCTTATACCTCCACCAACAATCAGATATGCATTAGAGAAATGCTTGACCGAACGAATCATGTCTGCAGGCACAGGTTCTTTGGCTCCAGAGCCCCCTTCAAGATAAATGAAACGCATACCCAAGTATTGTCCTGCAAGGGCATGAGCCGCAGCAAGTTCAGGTTTATTGTAAGGAACAGGTATTGCTTTACCAACTATGCCTGCCGTTCCACCTTCACCCACTATGACGTAACCCATGGGTATAGGTTCTAATCCAAATTTTTTTATCAAGGGAGCCCCCAGAATTTGAGCCCCCATAATGAAGTATGGGTCAACAGAATTCAGCAGAGACATGAACCAGATGGCGTCTGCGTAACGGCTTATTCCCGTTATATTGTTAGGAAACAGTATTACAGGGATTTCAACGGTTTTTTTAATGGCTTCTACAATTTTGTCAAGGTGCTCTTGGGAAACAAAAGTGGAACCCCCAATCATAATAGCAGAGGTGCCGCTGTTTTTTGAGTTCTCTGCAATTGAGACAGCCTGTGGAACAGTCACCTTTTCAGGGTCAAGAAGGGTCATGTGAATAGAGCCATCAGTTCTAATTTTATCTACCAAGTACCTTTCGACAGGACCAAGCATGGACACATCATTCCTATCTAAGCGTCTTTAGCGGGAGGTGCCCGACGAGAAACCCCATAAATTTTGTCTGTGAAAAGGCAGTAGATATCAATTTCACTTTGCGCAGATTTTATTGGGAACTCATCCTGCAAGCCACAACTGCTACAACCAACAAGGGCACGGGTTTCCTCTCGCAAAATTTCGACGCGAACAGTTTCTTTTCCACACTTGGGGCACGAGAAGAATTTTGGTAACTTCTTTTTTGGAATATGAACAACTTTCTTTCGTCTTCGCCCCATCTCTTAACGACAACCTTTGAATGGCAAATTAATTGTTCCTTAGTATTTATCCTTGCCCTTAAATACTTGCCTACAACCATTAAAACATTGGGAATGTGAAATTTAACATGAAACTCACGCCTGCCGTTCTGGATATGGATTTGAGCTATGTTGAAAAAAGGCTTACACGATTCATCAAGCAATATGTAGAAAGCACAGAAACATCAGGAATCGTTTTGGGTTTATCTGGAGGCATAGACAGCAATACAATCGCAGCACTTTCCGCATTAGCCATAGGAGGTGAACGCGTGCTTGGACTTATTTTGCCTGAAAAAGAAACATACAACCAAAAGGACATAGAAGACGCCAAATTGGTGGCGGAAAAATTTGGCATAAAAACCCAAATTTGCGATATCACCCCAGCACTAGAAGGCTTTTACAGCAGCATTCCCGTTTTTGACCAAAAAGACAGACTTTGTAAGGGCAACATCAAAGCGCGAAGCCGAATGATTTACCTCTACTACTACGCAAACAGGTTCAATAAGATTGTATGCGGAAGCTCCGATAAGTCAGAGTCCATGATGGGATACTTTACGAAGTGGGGAGATGTCGCCGCAGATATATCACCGATTATGGACCTGTACAAAACACAAGTACGTAAACTGGCTGAGCACCTCGGTATCCCCAAAGAGTTAGCTACAAAACCTGCTACACCTGCACTTTGGCCTAATCAGTCAGCAGAAAATGAACTGGGAATCAAATATGAAGTGCTTGATTTAATTCTGCTTGGACTTGAACACTTCATGAAACCTCAGGAGATAGCAGAAGAATTGAATTTAGAAACTGCACGAGTCGAAAAAGTTAGGTCAAGATGGTTGGCAGCAGAACACAAAAGACGAATGCCCCTCACCGCAAAACTTGAATACCGTACAGTTGGAGCAGATTTTAGGCTTCCACGTAGCACATACTAAAAGAGGATAAAAAGTAATGAAAGAAAAAATTAAGCTAGCACTTATTCAAATGAGCACACAAAGAGAAAACAAGAAAGCAAATCTAAAGAAAATGGAGATTCTTACAGCTAAAGCAAAAACTCAGGGAGCAGACTTAGCAATTTTTCCTGAACTTTCGTTGACAGGCTATGTAATTAGAGATCAACTCTACGAGCTATCAGAAACAATCCCAGGTCCTTCGACGCAAAAAATTGAGGAATTAGCCAAAAGAACAGGGTTACACATTATTTTTGGAATGCCTGAGATAAGTGAAAAAACCAAAGCTACACTCTACAATACATCAGTTTTAGTGGGACCTGATGGTTTCATAGGGAAATATCGTAAAATGTACCTACCTACTCACAGCGTGTTTGAAGAAAAAAGATACTTCCGTGTTGGATATGACACAACAACTTTTGAGACGCCTGTAGGAAAAATAGGACTGTGCATTTGCTATGACTTGTTCTTTCCAGAGGTCACCCGTTTAACCCGATTAAAAGGAGCCCAACTGATTGTAGCAATCTCAGCTTCGCCTGCTGTGCGAAAAAACTATTTTGAAGTTATAACAGCTGCAAGAGCACTCGAGAACACTGTATTTTTGGCTTATGTTAACCTTGCAGGAGTCCAAGAAGGACTGCAATTTTGGGGAGGAAGCAGATTAATCAGCCCAACGGGAGAGATTATTGCAAAAGCAAAGTACGATGAAGAAGACTTTGTTATATGTGAAGTTAATTACAACGACTTAAGAGGTACAGAAGCTTTTATTCCTACTTTGAGAGATTTGCGCCCTGAACTCTTCGAAAAGCTTAAAAAAGAAGCAGAGGGCCTCTGAAACCTTAAATAGTAAGGTGCTACGTTTGAGAATTTTATGACATCTGCTGTTGTATCACAAAATCACACCGAATCACAAACACATCACACGTCGTGATTTTTAATGCAAATCACAAATTGTCACACGTGATTTATGCGTGATTTAACGTTATAGGTGACATCACAGACATTTATAGAGGAACATTAAGTATGTATATGTAAACAAAAGTTGTTTTTTCAGTACAACTTAGATACAAATTTCCAATCCTAAAGGGAAAGCAAGAAAGACAACTTAAGCTCATAAGTGCAGAGCTGAAAATCAAAAAATTTACAGAAAAACAACAAATACAATAAAGCACCAGTCAACAGCAACACAGCAAAAAGACGAATACAGAAAAATTTACCAAAAATACCCATTATTTTTATCTAAAAATCAAAATAATCCAATAAAATCAGCTAAAAACTAATTAAATACTATTTTTAAGCCTTTTTTGTGGTCATAAAAACCATTTTTAGGCAACAATAAACTTAAAAACCAAAGCCTGTATACAAA
>Ga0185342_1001143_pt1 | contig 11551 bp, 7 predicted proteins | sample ConPoolayeEmetaG_FD_128045 | JGI IMG/M metagenome (GOLD analysis project Ga0185342, IMG submission 128045) | Hot spring microbial mat communities from California, USA to study Microbial Dark Matter (Phase II) - Cone Pool mat layer E metaG... ...
TCGGTGGAAAATCCAGTCCGAAGTTTGTATATTAGAGCGCTGAGGAGAGGAGAATCAATATGACGGGAAACAAACGGCGAGATTTCATCAAGTCGGCCGTTTTCGGGGCATCGACCGTACCGTTTGCCGGAGCGGCCAGGTTATTTTCTTCTTGCTCCGCGATGATCACGGCGGAAAAAACATCCCCCTTCAGCCTTGGCCTCGCCTCCTATACGCTGCGCGAATTCAGCCTCGAACAGACGATCGGGATGACGCGGCGCCTCGGGCTTGAAAAACTCGTCCTCAAGAGCATGCATCTTCCTCTCGATAGCACCGACGAGTTTATTCGTGCGGCAACAGAAAAAGTTCGCTCCGGCGGCCTCGACCTCTACGGCTGCGGAGTCGTTTATATGACGAACCAGGCGGAAGTCGATCAGGCTTTTCATTATGCCCGGACAGCCGGGATGCGGCTGATCATCGGCGCTCCGAATCACGAACTTCTGGGATATGTGAACCATAAGATCCAAGAGTCGGACATCGCGCTGGCAATCCACAATCACGGCCCGGAAGACAAGCTCTATCCGACTCCGGCAAGCGCCTATGAAAAAATCCGGGGATTGGACAGAAGGCTCGGGCTGTGCATCGATGTCGGGCATACCGTCCGGGCCGGGGTCAACCCGTGCGAGGCCGCCGTCCGATTCGCCGACCGGCTCCTCGACGTTCACATCAAAGATGTGTCTGCGGCTTCAAAAGACGGCACCACGGTCGAAATCGGCCGGGGCGTCATCGACATTCCGGCTTTCCTCCGGACCATTTTCAAAATCGGCTACAGGGGCGTCCTCGCGTTTGAATACGAAAAAGACGGGCAGGATCCGCTTCCCGGGCTGGCGGAGTCCGTCGGCTATGTGCGCGGCGTGTTGAAGGCGCTCGCCTGATCGGCGCAGTCAAGAAAAAAAGGCGGGCTGTAGGAAAAAAAGGAAAGAGGCGGTTAGATCGCCGGGAGAAAAGACGATGAGGAAGGTCGAAGCCAAAGCTTACGCCCGGGCGGGGCTTCTCGGAAATCCGTCGGACGGATATTTCGGCAAGATCATCGCCGTTTCGGTCAAGAATTTCAGAGCCCGGGTCTCGCTCATGGAATCGAAAAGGCTCCGGATCAACCCTTCTCCGCCGGATCTGGATATCTACCGGAACAGCGACGATTTCATGGAAAAGATCAACCTCTTCGGCTACTACGGAGGAAACAGGCTGATCAAGGCCGGATTAAAGATGTTTTTCGAATACGGCCGCTCCCGGGGAATCGAGCTCAGAAAGAAGAATTTCGTCATCTCCTACGAATCCACGATCCCGCGTCAGGTCGGTCTCGGAGGGTCGAGCGCCATCATCGTCGCCGCGATGCGCGGCTTGATGGACTTTTACGATGTCGCCATTCCCGAAGAAATCCTGCCCACTCTTGTCCTCCAAGCGGAGTTCAAGGAGCTGGGGATCAACGCCGGCTATATGGACCGGGTGATTCAGGTCTACGAAGGTTGCGTTTATATGGATCTAGATCGACGCCTGATCGAGAAGCGAGGGTTCGGCCGGTATGAGCGCCTGGATCCGGCCGCGCTTCCGCCCCTCTATCTTGCCTTCAAGCCGGACCTGGGCAAGGTCTCGGGAGTCGTCCTCAATGAGATCCGTCAGGCCTACGATCGGGGAGATCGGCAGGTCATTGAGATCCTGGAAAAAATTGCCGCTCTGGCCGCTCGGGGACTCAAGGATTACCGTCGAGGCGATTTCAGCGCTTGGCCCGCCATGATGGACGAAAATTTCGACCTCCGGAGCCGAATCATGAAAATCAGCGAGAGCAACATGGAGATGATCCGCGCTGCCAGAGGATGCGGAGCGTCGGCCAAATTCGCCGGTTCAGGGGGGTCGATCATCGGAATCTACGAAGACGAGAATATGTACCGAAGACTTCAGACGGAGCTCTGTAAAATCGGGGCTAAAGTGATTAAGCCCCGGATCGAATGAAGCCGTGAGAGACGCGTGCCGCCCGTAGGCGAATCCCACCCTCGAGTGAGTCACTTCCGCTGGACGGTTTGCGCCCTGCTGTTTTTCGCCACGACCGTCAACTACATCGATCGCCAGGTCCTGGGAATTCTCGCTCCCGAACTCCAGAGAATCATCGGCTGGAGCGAGGTTGAGTACGGCTACATTGTCACTGCTTTCCAAACCGCCTATGCCATCGGACTGCTGATTTTCGGGCGGCTGATCGACCGCTTCGGCACGAAGCTCGGTTATTTCGCCGCCATCCTGATCTGGAGCATAGCGGCTATGGCCCATGCCGCCGCCCGGTCAGCTTTCGGGTTCGGCGTCGCCCGGTTCGCTCTGGGGTTCGGAGAAGCGGGCAATTTCCCTTCGGCCATCAAGGCGGTTGCCGAATGGTTCCCCAAAAAAGAACGAGCCCTGGCGACGGGAATTTTCAACGCCGGAACGAACGTCGGCGCTGTGATCGCTCCGGCGGTCGTCCCCTGGATCACCATCGTCTTCGGCTGGCCGGCCGCCTTTCTGGTGACGGGGGGCGTGGGCTTCCTCTGGGTTTTTTTCTGGCTGGCCCTTTATGACCTCCCCGAGAAAAAGAAATCACTTTCGCCGGACGAGCTGTCCTATATCCTAAGCGATCAGGCTGAACCCGAGCCCCAAAAAATCGGCTGGCTCAGCTTGCTGAAATACAGACAGACCTGGGCCATCCTCATCGGCAAGTTCATGACCGATCCCATCTGGTGGTTCTATCTTTACTGGCTGCCGAAATTTCTCAACGCCAAGTTCGGGCTGGGCCTGACGAAACTCGGGTTGCCTCTGGTGGCCATCTATGTCATCGCCGATATCGGGAGCATCGGCGGAGGATGGCTTTCATCGTCCCTGATTAAGAAAGGCTGGTCGGTGAATCGGAGCAGGAAAACGGTCATGCTTATCTGCGCCTTATGCATTGTTCCCATCATGTCGGCCTCGCGGGCTTCCGAAGTCTGGGTCGCCGTCCTTTTGATCGGTCTCGCCGCTTCGTCCCATCAAGCCTGGTCGGCCAATATTTTCACTTATGCCTCGGACATGTTCCCCAAAAAAGCCGTCGGCTCCGTCACCGGGCTCGGGGGAATGGCCGGTGCTATCGGGGGAATGCTGTTTTCTGCCTCAGCCGGCTACATTCTCGAATGGACAGGAAGTTATCTGATTCTTTTCCTCATCTCCGGTTCGGCTTATCTCCTGGCGCTCGGCCTCATCCAGATCCTTGTTCCCAGGCTTGAGCCGGTTTCATTCCCGGGGACATTCCAAGGCGGACGCCATCCGTAAACCCCTCAATCAAGATCATCGAACGCCATGGGGTCCGATTTCAGCTCCCCCGAAGCAGAGGATAGCTCCCTCTGAAATTCCAAATCTTTGCTTTTTGAAAGGACCGGCAGTCCAGGCGAAAAGTACTATTTTTTCCTCTGCCGTTAAGAGGGTTTGGCGGAGTCGTCCGAAATCGATTTTAACGGAGAATCCGGAAAGCGGTTATGTCATCCTCGCTCTTTCCGCTATAATAGGGCCATGGCCCTAGATATAAAAAAAGTCCGGAACATCGGGATCAGCGCCCACATCGATTCCGGGAAGACGACGCTCACCGAGCGGATTCTCTTTTACACCAAGAAAATCCACAAAATGCATGAGGTTAAGGGGAAAGACGGGATCGGCGCAACCATGGATTCCATGGAGCTCGAGCGGGAACGGGGAATCACGATTTCCTCCGCCGCCACGAACGTCACCTGGGAAAATCATACGATCAACATCATCGACACGCCCGGGCATGTCGACTTCACGATCGAGGTCGAACGTGCCCTGCGCGTCCTCGACGGGGCGATCCTGGTTCTCTGCTCGGTCGGAGGCGTCCAATCGCAGACATTGACGGTCGATCGCCAACTCAAAAGGTACAAAGTCCCCTGCATCGCGTTCATCAATAAGCTCGACCGTGTCGGAGCCAATCCCGACAAAGTCATATCTCAGCTCGGCGAACAACTCGGTCGTCCGACCGTCGTCCTTGAAATCCCCATCGGCTTGGAAGATCAGCACCAGGGAGTTATTGACCTGGTGACAATGGAGGCGGTTTATTTCGAGGGCAATCAGGGCGAGATCGTCCGGCGGGAGCCCATTCCCTCTGAACTCCGCACCCGAGCGGAAAAGGCCCGGCAGGACCTGCTTGACGCGGCTTCCATGTTCTCCGAAGAATTGACGGCGGCCGCCCTGGAAGGGCGCGCCACTCAAGATCAGATCATCGCCGCTGTTCGAAAAGCGACGGTGGCCCGCGAGCTGACGCCCGTCCTCATGGGCTCGGCTTATAAAAACAAAGGCGTTCAACCCCTCCTTGACGCCGTCGTTCGCTATCTCCCCGATCCGTCCGAAATCGAAAATTTCGCCTTTGACCTCGACCAAGATGGGCGGGAAATCAAGCTCCAATCGACCCCGGAAGCGCCGACCGTCGCTCTGGCCTTTAAACTCGAGGAAAGCCCCTATGGCCAGCTGACTTACATCCGGATCTATCAGGGGAGGATTGTCAAGGGAACGGAGCTCTTCAACACGCGCTCGAAGCAAAAATTCCGTGTCGGGCGGCTGATCCGGATGCACGCCGATAGTCTGGAAGAAATCGAGGAGGCCGGCGCCGGCGAAATTTCAGCTCTTTTCGGAATCGATTGCCAGTCCGGCGATACGTTCGTCGCCCCGGGCTTGAACCTCGCCATGTCGCCGATTTTTGTTCCCGAACCGGTCATTTCGTTGGCCGTTTTCCCTGAAGAGAAAAGGTCCTCCGATCGCCTGTCCAGAGCCCTGAAGAGGTTTGCGAAAGAAGATCCGACCTTCCGCAGCCACGTCGATCCCGAATCCAAGGAAACGATCATTCAGGGAATGGGCGAGCTTCATCTCGATGTCTACATCGAACGGATGAAACGGGAGTACGGCGTCGCTTTAAGGACGGGAATGCCCCAGGTCGCTTACCGCGAATCGATCTCCCGGCGGGCGGAATTCGATTATGTCCACAAGAAGCAGACCGGGGGCGCGGGCCAGTTCGGCCGCGTCATCGGCTTCATCGAGCCGCTGGCCGAAAAAGGCTACGAATTCGTCAATCAGGTCAAAGGAGGCCGAATCCCGCGCGATTTTATCCCGGCTTGCGACAAGGGTTTTCAGGCCGCTCTTAAAAAAGGAAAACTTATCGGTTTCCCCATCACCGGCGTCCGCGTCACGCTGACCGACGGCCAGGCCCATGAAGTCGACTCCTCCGATCTCGCCTTTCAGGCAGCGGCCCAGGGCGCGTTCTGGAAAGCCTATGAAGCCGCCCGTCCCTATGCGCTTGAGCCGATCATGAAGCTCTCGGTCGAAGGCCCGGCCGAGTTTGTGGGGAGCGTTTTCGCCTCCATCAACCAGAGACGGGGCATCATTATCAGTTCGAGCGAAGACGGAATGTTCGCTCGGATCGATGCCGAGGTCCCGCTGAGCGAGATGTTCGGCTATTCGAGCGTCCTACGTTCCCTGACCCAGGGGAAGGCGGAATTCACCATGGAATTCCTGAAGTACGGCCGGGTCCCTGCCCCGATTGCTGAAAAACTCATCGCCAAGTATCAAGAAAAACTTCGCGGCAGTGAGGGAAAATAAGCAAGGAGTCGGACCGATGATTACCGAGGAACTGGTCAGAAAGAGCCCGATGAGGATTCTCGAAAATTCGATGCACGGCGGCCTGGGGAAAGGAAAGATCGGGGTTCTCGCCTCGCGCAAGGGGGTGGGCAAAACCGCCTGCCTGGTCCATATCGCCATCGATCGGCTCCTGCAAGAGAAGGCGGTCATCCATGTCAGCTTCTCGAGCCGGGTGGACCACATCATGACCTGGTACGAACATATTTTCAGCGAGATGGCCAAAAATCTTGGCCTCGAATCGGAGCCCAATCTTCTCGATGAGATCATCAAAAACCGCGTGATCATGAATTTCAGCCAGAAGGGCACCCCGACGGGCCAGGTTCTGAGGAGCCTGGAAGCTCTCATCAAGAACGGTCGGTTCCCAGCCGAAACGGTCATCGTCGACGGGTTTAGCTTTCCCCAATCATCGCCCGACGATCTCCAAAAGTTCAGGGATCTGGCTGAGCGCCTGGGATTGGAAGTCTGGTTCAGCGCTTCGCTGAAAAAAGAAGATCCTCTGTTTGACGACCGCGGGAATCCCTACGAGCTGGAGTGCTGCCTTGGCCAGATCGATGTTTTGATGACCCTTCAACACCGCCAGGAAAAGGTCTATCTCCGTCTGATCAAAGAACACGGGATTCAATCGCCGGTCGAAGTGGGCCTGATCCTCGACCCGAAGACCCTTCTCCTCGTCGAGACATAGTCGGAGCAGGGAAGAGATGCGGGGCGGCCTGCTTCCCATGAATCACGAAAAAGGGCCGGCCTGCCGCCTTTCTCCCGCCCATTGAATTCAGGACGGACGATGAATAAAATGATTGGCCTCGGGCTGGATCACCGGAGTTTCCGGAACTGTCCGCCTGCGATATCGCGCGCCCGTAGCTCAGGGGATAGAGCGGTGGACTTCGAATCCAAAGGTCGGGGGTTCAAATCCCTCCGGGCGCGCCAGGATTGTTTTTCCGCCAGTTCTCAGGCGCGCCGCAAGCTCCGCCATCCGTTTTCTTGACTTCGTCCGGCGATTCAAATATAAATATTTCGACCTGACTTGGGAAGAGATTCAAATCATCATGCCGGATGGAGATCCGATTCCATAAAGGGGAGAGACTATGGCCAAAATTTTGCTCTTGGATTTTGAAGAGAATGAATATCGGTCCCTGGCCGGGAAAAAATTCGATGTCGAGCTGAAATGGACGAATTGGAAATCCGGCCGGGTCGAAAAACTCACTCCGCCCCGCGATTGCCGGATTGTCTTCTACCAGGCCAACCAGACAAACTACGGCAGCGGATTGCACGCCGGCGACTCGGAGGCCTTTGCCAAGATCGTCCGCGACGGCGGGGCGATCGTCTGTTTTATCGGCGGCTGTCAGGAATACCACGTGATGAATATTGTCGGGACGATTCCTCGACTCAAGTTTGAAGACAATTCTCTTCCCGACAGGCTCTACGATTTCCCCGCGAGCCCGTTCGGCTCGGTTTTTTCCCGCTTTCGGGCTTTTATCTCCCATGCCTTCGAGCTGTTTCCTCTGGAGAACAGCCTCGGCAAAACGATCGAGCTAAAAAACTGGGATTCGGCCGACGATGGGCAGCTCGAAATTTTGGCGGAGAGCTTCAAGAATTTTCCCATCTCCGCCCTCCTTCGCCGCGGACAGGGATTTTGTCTTCTTCTCCCGTGGTTTGGAGAAAAGAATCTCGAAGTTGCCGAATGGCTTTTGAGCGATGTTTTGCCCGATACCTTGCCTCATCTTTTCATCCCTGAAAAAGAAAACTGGCTCGACTCCTATGATTATATCTTTCCCGGCTTGTTGAATGTCTTCAAACAGATGGAGGAAGAGAACGAACGCCACCGCCAGACGATGAGACGCCTCGAAGACCAGATCGAGGAGATTAGAGCCAGCGAACAGGAACCCTTCAATCAACTTTTGACCACCCAGGGAACCGAGCTGAAGGAAGCCGTCATCCGGGCGCTCAAATATCTGAATTTCCTGAATGTCGTGGATGTCGATGATTACTGGAAACACGTCATCCGGGCGAAGGAAGAGAACCTCTGGCTTATCGATGAGGATGAAAAATCCATCGAGCAACTCATCCGGGGGAGCCAGCTGATCCTGGTCATGATCCGGAGCGGAGAAGAAGGAGCCGAGGATGGGGATTGCCTTCTTCTTCAGCGCTACAAAGGCCGCCGCATGCAGGAATTCGACAACACGAGAATCAAGGCCTTGCTCATCGGGAATTATTATCGGGGGATCGAGGCCAAACTCAGAGAGATCCCGTTCTCCGAAAACCAGATCGGCGAGGCCGCCAAAGACGGCAACGGATTGCTGACGACATATGAATTGTTCAAAGCCATCAAGGCCGAAAAAGAGAAAAAAATCACCAAAGAGGAGATCCGCGAGCAGATCAAGACCAAAGTCGGCCTCATGACCTTTGATTATTAACAGATTCTTTTCTCGCGACCTAAGAGCCAATTGTCATTCCGGAAGCTTGATCCCCATCATCTCGGACCTAATCCGGACCCCTTCCGGTTTTTTTCAATATTTCAAGGAGGCAGGAGAATGAGAATTTCGGCCAGATTTTTCCCGCTGCTCGTTCTTTCTTTTTTTCTGCTGGCTATTCAGGCGTTCGCTCCTGAAGAGGCACGGGTGCTGCGCTTCCCCGCGATCCACGGGGATCAGATGGTCTTCAGTTACGCCGGCGATCTCTACGCTGTTTCCGCAACCGGCGGGATCGCCCGCAAGCTCACGTCGCACGAAGGATATGAAGCCTTCGCCCGCTTTTCTCCCGACGGCCAATGGATCGCTTTCACCGGCGAGTATGACGGCAACCGCGAGGTCTATCTTATTCCCTCCGTAGGGGGTGTCCCGAAGCGCCTGACCTACACGGCTTCCCTCGGCCGGGATGATCTTTCCGACCGGATGGGCCCCAATAACATTGTCATGGGTTGGACGAGCGACGGCGAAAATATCGTCTTCCGGTCGCGGATGAGAGAGTGGGACGACTTCCTGGGACAACTTTACCTCGTTCCCGCGAAAGGCGGGACACCGGTCCAAATCCCCCTACCCCGCGGCGGATTTTGTTCGTTCTCTCCCGATGGAAAAAAGCTTGCCTACAACCGGGTGTTCCGAGAATTCCGCACCTGGAAGCGCTATCGCGGCGGCATGGCCGACGACCTCTGGATCTATGACTTTGAAAGCAAAAAAACGGAAAATATCACCGGCCACCCGGCACAAGATATCATTCCGATGTGGAGCGGCGAAAGGATCTATTTTCTCTCCGACCGCGACGAGAACAAAAGAATGAACCTCTATGTCTACGATCTGAAGACGCGGCAGACAAGAAAATTGACGAATTTCGTCGACTTCGACATCAAGTTTCCCTCCCTGGGACCCGGGGCGATCGTCTTTGAAAACGGAGGCTTCCTCTACCGATTCGATTTGACGACCGAGCAGCCGGCCAAAGTCCCGGTGATGATTGCCGACGATCTCCTCTCGGGCCGGGCAAAGCTGCTCAAAGTCGGCGACCGGGTGACGAACTACGAAATTGCTCCGGACGGAAAGAGAGCTCTGTTCGGAGCAAGAGGCGAGATCTTCACCGTTCCGGCCAAAAACGGCAATACCCGGAATCTGACGAACACTCCCGGAATTCACGAACGGAACTCCAAATGGTCCCCCGACGGCCGATGGATCGCCTTCATCTCCGACCGGAGCGGCGAGGATGAAATCTTCATCATTCCTCAAGACGGGAAAAGCGAAGCCGTGCCGATCACCCGGAATGCCGATACCTATAAATACGAGCTTCTCTGGTCGCCCGACGGCAAAAAAATCCTCTGGAACGATAAGCTGTTGCGCCTGAACTTCATCGATATCGAAAAAAGGGAACCGGTCACGGTGGCCAGGGCCGAGAGCGGCGAGATCACGGATTTCGCCTGGTCTCCGGACAGCCGCTGGATCGCTTACGCCAAGCCGGAAATCGAGGGAATGACGAAAATTTATCTCTTCAGTCTGGACAGCGAAAAAACCTTGGAGGTGACCGACGGCTGGTTCCAGTCGACCGATCCGAGCTTCAGTTCGGACGGAAAGTATCTCTTTTTTGTCTCCGACCGGGATTTTAACCCGATCTACAGCCGAACAGAATGGAACCACGCTTATGGGGCGATGTCCCGAATTTACTTTGTCACCCTGGCTGCCGAGACGAAGTCTCCCTTTGAGCCCAAGAGCGATGAGGTCGAACTCAAGAAGGAACCGGGAAAGCAGGCTGAAAAATCAGAAAAATTGGGCCAAACGGCGGCCAAGAGCGAGGAACCGAAACCGGCGGCGAGCGGGCAAGAGATTCGGGTGAAGGTCGATTCGGAAGGGCTGAAGTCGCGGCTGCTCGTCCTTCCCATCGAGGTTTCAAACTACCGGAAAATCACAGCGATCGGAGACAAGGTGTATTACCTGAAAAGGGGCGATCGCAGTCGACAGACCTCCCTGATGATGTATGATTTAGCGGAAAAGAAGGAGACCGAACTTGGCGCCGTGAACGGCTACGAGATTTCCGCCGACCAGAAAAAAATGCTTGTCGCCGTGGAAGGCGGATACGCCATCATCGACCTTCCCAAAGCGCCTCTCAAGATCGAGGAAAAGCTCGACCTTTCCCAGATGGAGGCGAAGGTCGACCTTCGTGCCGAGTGGGACCAGATCTATGAGGAGTGCTGGCGTCAGATGAAATACTTTTTCTATGCGCCGAACATGCACGGCGTCGATTGGGAGGCGATGCGGCTCCGCTATAAGCCTCTTGCCCAATCGGTTCATCACCGCGCCGACCTGACCTATGTGATCGGCGAGCTCATCGGAGAGCTGAACACCGGACACACCTATGTCGGCGGAGGCGACCTCCCGGCACCGAAAAAAGTCAAGGTCGGAATGCTGGGAGCGGTCTTCGAAAGGCCGAAACCCGGTGAATTCTACCGGATTGCCAAAATTTTCCGCGGCCAGAACTGGGATCGGTCCCTTCGCTCGCCCCTGACGGAGGTCGGCATAAACGTCAAAGAAGAGGAATATCTCATTGCCATCGACGGGCAGCCGACAAATCAGATGGCGGATATGTATCAAGCCCTTGAAAACACCGTGGGAAAGCAGGTTACACTCAGAATCAACAACAAACCGCAGCAAGCCGGAAGCCGGGAGGTCGTCGTGATCCCGGTAGAAAGCGAACAGCAGCTTGTCTATCACACCTGGGTCGAGGAGAACATCGAGAAGGTCGACAAGGCGACCGCCGGCAAAGTCGGCTATATCCATATTCCGGATATGGGCGTGAGCGGGCTCAATCAATTTGCCAAGTATTACTACCCGCAGCTCAGAAAAAAAGGGCTGATTATCGACGTCCGGGGGAATGGCGGCGGCAACGTCTCGCCGATGATCATTGAGCGTCTCCGCCGGGAGATTGCCATGATGGAGATGTCCCGCGATACAATTGCCCGTCCTGACCCGGACGGCTTCCTCCTCGGGCCGAAGGTCTGTCTGATCAACGAATTCTCCGCCTCCGACGGAGATATTTTTCCTTATCGCTTCAAGAAGTACGGCCTGGGCAAGCTCATCGGCAAAAGAACCTGGGGAGGAGTCGTCGGCATCCGGGGAACATTGCCTCTCATCGACGGTGGATTTCTCAACAAGCCGGAATTCGCGCCCTTCAGCATCGACGGCAAGGAATGGATCATCGAAGGCAAGGGCGTCGAACCCGATATCGTCGTCGACAACGACCCCGCCAAAGAGATGGCCGGCATTGATGAACAGCTCAACAAGGCCATCGAGGTCATTCTCGAAGAACTCAAAACCAAGGAGGTCAAACTTCCTCCGATTCCGCCCTATCCGAAGAGAGACAAATAGGGGAATACTCCATGGCCGAGAAAGTCAAAGTGAGCTGT
>Ga0185342_1001144_pt1 | contig 11546 bp, 11 predicted proteins | sample ConPoolayeEmetaG_FD_128045 | JGI IMG/M metagenome (GOLD analysis project Ga0185342, IMG submission 128045) | Hot spring microbial mat communities from California, USA to study Microbial Dark Matter (Phase II) - Cone Pool mat layer E metaG... ...
CGGTATGGATCAATAACCCCTCTCCTATTCTTAAAATCCTTTTTTCTCTGGTTAAATCATCACAAATCTTAGCCACTTCCTCGTGATTCAATCCAAGCTTTATAGCCCGTTCTTCCATTTTAAGAGGTTGATATTTTTCTTTCTTAATTATGGCCTCAATGGTTTCGTAACTATTTCTATTTTCAATGATCTTCAAATAATCTGTAGATGGGGTATGGAATGAAGAATATTTTCTGGGGTGAATTTCAAGAATGAAACCCCCTCCTATAGTCATCATTGGACTTAACGCCCTGACAATATATCTATCGTAAGGAAGAGGAGAGACCTTTTTCTCTAATCGAAACTGAACGAAACAGTTTTCTCCGGGGTAGAGTCTTTCAGGGCCCATCAAAATTATACGACCAATCACCTCAGTGGTTCCAGAGTAAAATTTGATCCTCATTCGATTTTGAAGAGGATCCTGATTTGATTTTAAATAATGGAATTTCGCATTAATAAGATGAGTGGATATCAGAGCCTGGGGCTCACTCAATACCATCCCCCTTTCTATTTCCTCCACCTTCATGTTGGGTAGATTTAAACCTACCCGTTGGCCTGCATCGGCTTCATGAACCCATTGATTATGGATCTGGATATTTCGGACCATCGTCGTTTTCCCAATCGGATAAACCTGAACGGTATCCCCTTTTTTGATTTTTCCAGAGGCAATTGTTCCTGTGACCACAGTCCCATAGCCGGTCATTGTAAAAACACGATCAATGGGGAGCCGAAATATTCCTCCTTGATTTCTTTCAATGACTCGATCGATTAAATGATCTATGGTTTGGATAATTTTTTCTATCCCCTGTCCAGTCTGTGCAGAACAGGGAAGGATTGCACTCCCCTCAAGAAAGCTTCCCTGAACGAGATGTCTCACCTCTTCAATTGCCATCAAAAGAGTTTCTTCATCCACAAGATCCACTTTTGAAAGGACCGCCAAACCATGTTGAATATTTAAAAGTTTTAAGATATCGAGATGTTCTCGGGTTTGGGGCATCACCCCATCATCTGCAGCCACGACTAAGAGGGCGACATCGACTCCTGAAATTCCTCGAAGCATATTCTTAATAAACCGTTCATGGCCTGGAACATCTACAACGGACACCACCCTTCCTGAAGGTAAATTCAGATAGGCAAATCCTGGTTCGATCGTCATGCCCCGTTCTTTTTCCTCTTTCAGCCGATCCGTATCGATCCCTGTGAGAGCTTTGACCAGGGCGGTCTTTCCATGATCTACATGGCCCGCAGTTCCAATAACAATGCTCTTTAGATTCTCACTCATTTGATCTACCCGCAAAGGAGTGGAGGGGGCAGGGGGAATCGAACCTCCTCCTCGGTTTTTAGACGAGGCCAACGGGTTTGCAGCCCGCGGGGTGCCCAGCACCACTGCCCCCCTTGTAAATGATGAACACTGAACGATGAACAATGATCAAAAAGATCAATGGATCTTCTCCTGTTTCAAGTTAAACCTATTGACCAGCAGATGCCTTACCCTACTTGTTAAGCAAATTTTACAACTATGCTTATGCTCATCTGGGCAAACCCAAAGAAAATCAATCTTCCTCTCCTCTTTGGGAGAAGATCGAAGTGACAAGGCAATTCCAAGGGAATACTCTCCCACCCACCCACCTACCTACCGGCAAGCAGGCTGTCCTCTCCCGCTGAAACAGGAGAAGGAGATATCTGTCATTTCTGTTTTGAGAACATTAATAGATCTCCCGGGCAATGATTGCTGCCCCATAGGCTCCGACCATTTGAGGATTCTGTGGCACCTTTACTTCATAGCCGAGCGTGTCAATCAACAGAAGCCTCAGACAAGGGTTTTTCGCCACACCCCCTGCAAAAACAATATCGGGTTCTGTTGAGACTCGTTTCAGCAGGGAAAGGGTTCGGTTTAAGATCGCCAGGTGAATCCCTCGGGCGATGTCCTCTCTCTTTTGTCTCCTCGCCAAGAGAGATGTGACCTCTGATTGGGCAAATACCGTGCACATGCTGTTGATCTGGATGTTGCCATCTGCTTTTAAAGCCTCTTTCCCGAACTCGTCCAAATCGTAGCCCAATGTTTTGGCAATGACCTCCAGAAACATTCCCGTCCCAGCAGCACAGCGGTCGTTCATCTCAAATTTGGAAACATTTCCCTTCTCATCCAGAGCGATCGCCTTTGTATCCTGACCACCAATATCCAGAATCGTTCGGCACTCCGGGAAAAGTGCCTTCGCTCCCCGAGCAAAAGCCTTGATTTCGGTAACGGTTGGAGCATCAAAATGGGTTTCAAAAAAATGTCTTCCATACCCCGTGGCCAGGATCTTATCAAAAGAGACGTGATCCATAAGCCTTTTACATTGCTCAAGAGGATCATGGGTCGTATCCGTGATTGCGGAGTGGATGATTTGTCCGTTTTCCACAACCACCAATTTAATCGTTCTTGAACCGATATCGATCCCTGCTGTTCTCATCCTATGCTCTCACCATCTCCAAGAAGGCTTCGATACGATTCCTTCAACAAATAACTTCTGAGGAAGATCTCTTTACATCCGTGATAGAGTTTCAAAAAGGGCTTCAACCCTCGTCCGGATCTGGCCCACATCGGTCGTGGAATAATCCGTTTCGATCTTCAAGAAAGGTATGTGTTTATCTTTTGCGTGTTTCATAACCTTGTATGACTCCACGTTATATCCATGACATGCGTGGAGCACGACATCGATGATAGCGTCTGGTTTGAAGCGTTCAATCCACTTATCCATTTCGGCAAGCCGCCTTAAATTTGGCGTCATACAGGCGCAGGGTATCTTGAGGTATCTGCGGGAAATCGCAGCGATTGGATTGCCCGTATCTTCTTCAATCTCACCCATAAACCCCTTCATACCCGTGCAGTTATCAATGGCAACGATAACTCCTCCTGCCTGTTCAATGATATTGAAGACCTTTGTGGCATCTCCTGCAACAGGACACCCTGTGACTAAGACACGTGGCGACCCCTTCTTCCCGTAATAGATGCCGTTCTTAACCCTCTGTTCCAACTTGTTTAGGCTCTCTTGAAGAAGTTTATCAATGTCGGTTGTTGGAGCAGGTACAGCAAGAAATGTGAGATCATATATCTCTTTCCAATTGATGACAGGGGGTTTGCATGCAGCAAAGTCAAAAATGGCATTCATGATCCGGTTCTTTCGATTTGTATCTTTGATAGCAGTCTCTATATCCCTATCCGTCGCCTGCCTACCTAAGTGCTTCTCGAGAAAGGTTTTCAGTTTTTTTATCATTGCCGACCAGTTTGCCTCAGCTTCTTGTTCGTCAGGGAGTTGCGGCAAGTCCATGACATGTATTGGCTTCAAGTGGCGAATGAGCTCAAACATCTTCTTTTTTCCATCGCATGTTGTCTCCGCAACAACGACATCTGAAAAGCCGTAGAAGGGGCATGTATCGGTGGTGATGAAACCATAGCTGGATTTGATCAAAGGGCAAAGGTTGCTAGGTAGGTGAACTTCTCCAGCTATGATCGTCTTATTTGAAAAGGCGCAGAGCACAGCTACCCCTGCCCCCATTGCCCGTATGATTTCCATGGGCGCATATCCACAATAGATACCTACCACAGGATGACCTTGCTCTCTCTTCGACTGAATGTAGTTAAGAGCGCGCTTGGCAGGTTCTCCCACGAACTGGTCATCAACTAAGGGCTTTGTTTCAGGTACATTAAAATCCATTTTCTCCTCCTCGCATCGTCATTTTGTTACCTCTTTTGTTTTTTTCATTTTGGCATGAGCTTTCTTCAGGAATGAATCGTCGACGACATTTACCTGAGCTACCGGATTCTTAATAAACTTCACCTCAAGCCCGAATTTCTCAGCGGCCTTATGCCCTTCCTCGGAAAAAAATCCATCCTTAGACAAGACCTTCAGGTTATGCCTGACACTTTCTGTAAAAATCGCTTTGTCTATGTTTGGAAAAAGTGGTAACACCTTCTCGGCGACCTCGTTGGCTGAATGACTGTTCTGCCAATACATGCCCCTTACAACGGCATTGGTAAATTTCTGCACATTCTCGGAATGCTTAGCAATATAGTCATCATTTACCATAACAACAAAAAGAGGATAGACATCATATCCGATAACCTTTTTATGCTGCACAGGATCCGTCATATCGACAAGGAGACGGTAACCTCGGTTCAGGAGCTCGATCTTCATGTGGTCTATGCCAAGCACCCCCGATACCTCACCCTTTTCAAGCGCTGCCAGTTCAGATCCTCTTGGGATGTTAACAAAAAAGACATCTTTGTCAGGATCGAGACCGCCGAATTTCACCACCGCACGCGCAAATGATCTGTACGATGATGCCTCCAGCCCCCCGTCAATCTTCTTACCTTTCAGGTCAGCAATCGACTTGATGTCTTTCGCACTGATATACGACCAGGGATGCTTGAGCGTGGTAGTCATGATCATCTTTGTGCTTTTGCCTTGTTCGAAGGTATTGAGTACCTGTTCGTACCCTGTCAAGCCAAATTGGGCGTCGCCCTTGATGACAGCAGCACGGACATTGTGCCCGCCCATGACTGTTGTGAAGGTCACATCAAGCCCCTCATCCGTAAAATATCCAAGCCTGTCTGCGAGATAGATCGGAAGCCAGGGAACAAGATAGTTGGGCTGTACGATCACTACTTTCTCAAGTTTTGGGCTTGCATAGCCTGCCGTTGCCGAAAAAACTAAACTAATTGCTACGAATAATGTAAATCCTCTTTTTAGTGAACACATAATCTTCCCCTCCCTAATTTTTTATTGTTGAAGCTGAGGGCGCCATCTGAGCACCCTTTTTTCCAAAGCATTGACCCCCGCATTCAGGATGGTCATAATGATTGTCATGACAAGGATGGTTGAAAAAACCCTCTTCGTATCGAACATATTGCCTGCGTATTGGACAAGATGCCCGAGTCCAGCAGCAGACCCGATATACTCCCCGACGATCGCACCGAGAAGCGCTACGCCTATTCCGGCCTTAAGCCCGGTCAGTATCCAAGGCACACTCGATGGGAACACTACCTTGCTTAAGATCTGAAATGGCGTAGCCCCCATCAGGATTGCTGAGTTGACAACCCTTTGCTCCACATTTTTAAACCCCCCATAAGCATTGAAATACATAATGAAAAAGACCCATATAAACGCCAGAAATATCTTTGATTTGATGCCGAGACCGAACCAGAGGATAAACAGCGGTCCGAGTGCGAGTTTCGGTATTCCATACAATGCAACGATGATAGGATCGAATATCTTGCTGGCAATCTCGAACCTTCCCATAACAAATGCTATGACTATTCCGAAAATCGATCCCAGGAAAAGCCCTGCCATGGTTGCCTGTATGGTGATCCATATATGGGGAAAAACAAGACCTGAAGAAAACAGGTTAAAAAAATCCATGAAGATCGCAGATGGTCTGCTGAAATAAAAAGTATCGATTATCTTATAATAGGCTATAAGCTCCCAGATCACTGCCAGTAAGCCCAGTATTGAGAAGCGCCATAGTCCGGTGTTGATCCTGTTTTTTAAATCCTTATCCATTAGATTCTTCCTCTGCCCTTGCGACTTCATCCCTCATGTCTTCCCAGATCATCCTGTTGAGTTCGATGAAGTTATTATCGAACCTGATATCAAAAGGGTTTCTGGGACGGGGAAGGTCTATTGGGTATTGGTTTTTGATGGTTCCCGGTCTTGCCGTCATGAGGACCACACGGTCTGCCATGGTGATGGCTTCTGCGAGATCGTGGGTGATAAAGACAATCGTCTTTCTTGTCTTGAGCCAGATATCGAGTATGTATTCCTGAAGCTTTTCTTTGGTAAAATAATCAAGGGCACCGAAGGGTTCATCCATAAAGATCACTTCAGGGTCCACTGCCAGCACGCGGATGATGTCTATCCTTTTCTTCATGCCGCCGGAGAGTTCATGGGGATAACTTTTTTCAAAGCCTTGAAGCCCGGCTCTTGCCACAAGATCTTTTGCTATTTCGCGTCTCTGTTTTTTCGGCAGGCCTCTGAGTTCGAGGCCGAATTCGACATTACCCAGGACCGTTCTCCAAGGAAGAAGTGAATCGCCTTGTGAGATATAACCTATCTTGGTCGTAATCCCCCTTATCTGATCACCGTCAAGGTAGATTTCCCCAGACGTTGGTTTGATCAAGCCACACATGATGTTCAGAAGACTGCTTTTCCCACAGCCACTCGGACCGACTATGGATAAGAATTCATGATCCATAATGGTAAGGTTGACAGCACGCAGACATTCAACCCTGTTGTCTCCTGATCCACAGTAGCAATGGTTGATATCAACGACTGAAAACTTAACCTGTGTCACGCCATCCTGGGCATCATTCAGGATGCTCTCTCTTGACAAATAGGTACCTTTTGAAAGTTCCTTGACAAGAGATTGATTTCTCATTTTTTCACTATCTCCAGAAAAGCTTCGATTCGAGTTTTGAGCTGTCCCATATCTTCCATCCCATAATCGGTTTCAATCTTGAGCATGGGAATCCCCTTTTGCTGGAGCGCTTTTTCGACCTTGTGGGCTTCCACAGTATAGGGGGTGCAGAACTGGATGCTATAATGGACGACGCCGTCCACCTTGAACTCCTTTGCAAGTTCAAGAATATGGTCTATCCGTTCCAAATTCGGAGTAAAGCAGGCGCAATCGATCTTCATATAACGGTCGGTGATGGCATCGATCATCTCATCAAGGGTATTCCCATCCTCTTTCACCAAGTCTCTCGTGCTTCTCTCTCCTACACAGGACTCCTCAGCCACCACGATGGCTCCACTCGTTTCGATGATATAAGGAACCTTCCAATTGGGAACTGCCATCGGCGAGCCAGAAACCAAAATCCTCGGTGTCCCGTTCTTGGTAACCCCAATGCCTTTCTTAATGCGATCTTCCAGCTCATCGCAGAGATCGTTCACACTTTTGGTAAACCGGAGGGGATCGTCATAAAAAGCAATCTGATTCACCAACAACGCATCAAGCCCTGAAATCGGGGGAGGGGTCGCCTTACGAAGACGACTTAACCGCTGGAGCGCAAGGCGTTTATCGTTCGCAATCTTGATGCCCTGCCGTAAGTTTTCAACGGTAATATTTCTGCCGGTCAATTGCTCCACTTTCTCTTTGAATTGGACGATTTCACCTCTCCAGAGAGTCCGATCCCTCTCGGTCTTCATCTGGGGGATTTCCATCACATAGGTCTCTTTGTAATCATTGAGAATCTCGTAAGCCTTTTTCTTTCCATCGCAGGTCGTTTCTCCCACCACGAGATCGCTTGCCTGGATATAGGGACAGAGCCCAGCCAACTTGAATCCCATAAAGGATTTGATGAGGGCGCACGTGTTTCTGGGAAGGACCTTCTCCGCTTCATCAATTCCAATCTCAGCACCTGCACAAAGGCCCACGCAGGTTCCTCCAACTGCGAGGATCAATTCCTCCGGCACATAGACGCAGAAGGTTCCAACCACTTTATTCCCTTTCTTCTTCGTTTCCATCAGCTCTTCAATCCTAAGCCCATGAGCCTCAGAGATCACGAAGTCAAGATATTGCATGCCCTTTGGCCGATTTTCCTGCTTCATATAGATGTCTTTATAAGCCTGACCGAGGACATTGAGAAGCTGGTCATGAGCCTCTAAGTTCAACCCCAACTCTTTCCACATCGGTCGGTAATCTTTTCCGCCAGAGGCGGATCCAACTCTATCGGACTTTTCCATAGTTTCTCCTTTCGTAGCGAGTATTCTCCTGTGAGACATTCGCCTTGATTTTCTCGTAAATCGAACGGCATTACCTCAGGGAAGGAACGACAAGGAATAGATGTTAGAAGGCAGGTAGCACAAAGAAGGGGAAGGGAGTCTACGAGACTGTTTCTTCAGAGAGGTGAGCGCCTGTCCCCTGGTCCTTCCATCCATTGCTCTCGTTCTTTCCCATTTCCGACCCAAACCTATGGGTTTTGGGAAATAAGGATCACGAACGAAAATGATACTTGTATTTCATCGGCTCTCACATCCCTTCCTTCAACATGGTTTAAATTCAATCGCTGTCATGAATGCCATTAATTTGGGTCTCTATTTCGGTTATTAATCCATTAATGTCTATACGATATTTCTCCGATACATCTTTTAAAGTTTCAAAAAGAGATTGACAACAAATACAAACCCCGGCTTGTTCATCGTATTTTTTGAAAATGGATTCGGTATTTCGATAGCGGTTGATCACCTCCAGAACGGTCATATCAGGGGTAATGCGACGATCTTTCATTGAAGCAACTCTCTTCGTTCTTTCAATATGTCCTCAAGTGCTTTGGGGATGTGTGGGATAATTTCGCTTACCTGAGTTCCAGGAGAAGGATGGGCATAAGATCCAGCAAGTCTATTAACCCGTGCAGACAAAATCGCCGCTTGAGGCAATTCTATGCCTGAGGAAATAAGTGCCGCTATGATCCCGGTCAGTGTATCTCCGGTCCCTCCAATGGCCTCCAGAGCCTCTTCCATAGGATGATCGATAATGGCCTGAACTCCATCCCTGTCTGCGAAGTAATCCTTCCTCCCTTTGACCAGAAGATATCGGGCGGCATTTCCGTGTTGATAGGCTCTCGCAATCAGATCAGGGGCGCGATTTTCTTCGTGCAGAAGAAACCCTCTTGTGTAAAAAGGGTGGGGAGCTAATTCATCAGCAAGAAAAGCAAGCTCTCCCATATCCGGCGTAAAAAGGTCGTAGGCACTGGATCGTCCGCTCATCTTGGCCACATACATGAATCCAGCATCTGCAATGAGAATCGGCTTTGGAGTTAGTTTCTCAATGGCAGATTGAATCCTGCTGTGCCATCCAATATGGGGCTGAAGATAATGAAAGACAATGGTGTGAAAATTTTTCTGCCTTAGATCTCGGACGAGATATTGGTACAATTTCTGACTGCCATCACCACTGCCAACATCTCCTATCAAATAGCCAAAGGGCTCTTCCCGACCCAATGCCTCAACGACTTTAACGGCAGCTGCGAGCAAGGCGGGAGTCCCTCGCCTGATAGCTGCCCTTCTTCCTTGGATGCAAATATCCCCATCCTCCAATGTCACTTTTCCTCCAAGCAATGGAAACTTAGGGTCAGGAACCGTACCTACGACTGCAAGCATCTTCGTTTCATTTCCTCATAAGCTAATTGAAGGGCATAGCCGCAGAGTGTATGCCCAATTTCAAGAGGACTTGGAGCTTGGCTTAAAACTTTTCCCACCATCTGCTCTGCCAGATAGGGAACATCTGGACAACCACCACCAGAAATATTCACGATGGTCAGGGATTCTTTGTCAACCGTCAGTTTCATGTTGGCCGCCTGCACCATCAGGTATTTACCAAAATCTTTTATCTGAAAGAGATCGACAGGTTTCAATAAAGGACTGGATACAGGCACTGTTTGGAGTGGTGGAATTCCTGCCTCTTGTAATGTTTTTGTGATCTTCAACTCCTCTATTAAAGGAAATTCGATAACAAGATCGCAACCGGTCCGTATCTCAGGGGGTGGGCCCATCACACGGATCTCCCAGCCCTTCTTTTTGAGGAGGTTTTCTGCCTGGATCACCTCGCTCGTGTTTTCAAATACCAAGAATCCCCGATCCCCGTTATGATTTTCTGCAGAATCCTCCGATTTCTTTTTGAGAAACCCAAAAGTCCCCATCTCTATTCCTTCGAAACGGTTATACGATATCCGATTCCTTCCGGTTCAATACTCTTCACATTCCATCCCTGGGTGGTTGCCGCACGGGAAACATTCTCTTTGGAGGTGTCCGTATCCACAAGGATGATGATCTCTCCTTTGTTGACCTTTTTCATTTCATTAAGAGTCAGAAGAACAGGTTGTGGGCACGAAAGCCCTCTTGCATCAACGATATTGCTCATTTTCATCCCTCCTTATTAACAAATTTTTCATGACGGGTATGACATCCTCGAACGATAAAAACTAACCTCCCCCTCGATGGGGGAGGATTAAGGTGGGGGTGAATAGCCTGTTTTACCCCTCACCCCCACCCTCTCCCACAAGGGGAGAGGGAGATAAGGTGGTTAGTTTTTAAGCGACTTCCTTTCTCATCGTAAACCCAATAAACAAACAGGCAAGAAGCCCAATAATGACTGCGTGAATCCCATAGGGTCCAACTCCATCTGGGGAACTGGCAAGACCAAAATTATGCGAAATACCCGCTCCCACGATCATTCCGAGTACGAATACTGCGGCATCCCCATCTCCTTCACCTGCAAGGAAAAGTTGTCTTCCAGGACATCCACCCGCCAGACAGAAAGCCAATCCTGCCAGGACCATGCCGCCGAAATTCCAGAGGCTCATGGTGTGAGCCACGGGCTGTTTGGCAAAACCTGGGTTAAACTGCGCTAAGATCAGATTGACAATAAAAGCGACCACGATAAGGGTGATAAACCCTAAAAGAAGATGGGCCTGTCTGAAAAGGATAAAATCCCGAATTGCCCCCATAGTGCAAAACCTGCTTCTCTGTGCCAGGAATCCAATAAAAAGGCCAACTACCAACGATACAATAAGTGGTGCGTGCATGGAACCGGGGCCCTTGATGCTATAAAATAACACTCCACTTTTTTCTTGACCCTGAACCTGTGGAAAGATCAACATTAGAACAAGAAAACCCAGCATAATTAATGGTAATAACCATCCAACTGAGGTGTGAGTTTTTTGAGTCCTTCCAAGGTTGTAACCACTTTTCAGAAAGAGTGTGCCCACCCATATTCCTCCAACGAGTCCAAGTAGGCCAAAGATAGCATTGCCATCACCACCGGCCAGACGGAGTGCAGCCCGCCACGGGCAGCCTAAAAAGACCAAGCCTCCGATCATGGCAAAAACACCCAAGACAAATCGAACAATAGGAGCGGAGCCGGCTCGTGCGCGAAATTCCTTAAATGCGTAGGCGGCAATCAACGAGCCAAGGACAAAGCCGATGATTTCGGGTCTCATATATTGGACAACCGCTGCCCGGTGAAGTCCGAGCGCACCGGCAATGTCCCTATCGAAACAGGCGACACAGATTCCCATGTTTGCCGGATTCCCCCACTTCTGCAAAAGCGGGGCAAAGATTCCGATAATAGCTCCTACTGAAATGATTCCCCAACGAGTAGCAAAAAAGTTTTTCAGTGTGCTCATAAGATCCCTCCTTCAAAAAATTTTTATTACTGTTGGTAGGTGGGAAAAGGTGAGAGAAAAATTAAAGGACGGGCATAAGATTTAAACCTCCCTTTTCTCTCCTACCATTAAACCGGAGGCCTACCCGATGCCTCTCTGGGCCAATGAAGGCCCTTCATCTAAGAGAAAAGGGTGTTTGTAGTAATAGACCCATAATCTACCTCTTTTTTTCCATCAAAAAAGTATAAAAATCTATTAATTTAAAAATTCCAATATGTCAAATTGAAATTTTCAATACTTAAAAGTATTAATTATTGAAATTTTTTATGGAATCCGGACAGTATTTCACAAACATCTATAC
>Ga0185342_1001145_pt1 | contig 11535 bp, 10 predicted proteins | sample ConPoolayeEmetaG_FD_128045 | JGI IMG/M metagenome (GOLD analysis project Ga0185342, IMG submission 128045) | Hot spring microbial mat communities from California, USA to study Microbial Dark Matter (Phase II) - Cone Pool mat layer E metaG... ...
CGCCTAAATCGGCGCCCGAAAATCCCCACGGAGGGTTTTTCCGACCACTATCCTCTAAATGGGAAACCCCTAAAATAAACATAGTCAAGTGTCAAATATCTCGGTGACTTATTTAATTTTTCAGAATCCTATAGACTATTTTTTAGGAAAATAAACCACAAAACTGGGCACTAAAAGAAGAGTCAAAAAATAAAAAGGGTAGTTGTTTTAGGCTTGTTCTCTTGACTGGAAGAAAATTAGGGCTGACATTATGAAGCTTACGAAGAGGATAATGAATGCTAGCCATGGAACTAGAACTCCTGCGAACAAGAATATCCCACCGATAATGTAGAGTACTCCCGCCGCCACAGCAAGTCCCGGACTGCCCACTGAATCCCTCATTATAATGAATGCAGCTCCAAAGATGATTATTGTTATTCCCAACACGAGAAGACCTAACCACAGGATGGAAGTGCTAACGTTAGGTACGCCACTCATAAGGACGAGGAACATAATTTTTCCCGGGTTAAGAGGCATAGAAATGATCCAATTTAAATTCATAAGTACCCAAATTGAGGTTAGGGTGTGTGTGGTGCCTCCTGCCGATACCCCTGAAATTAATAGTAGTAGGGTTAAGATGGCTCCAATGATTCCAATCACCAGGCTAGCCGTACCCATGGTTTTTCCTTCTATTTTGCCGATTCCATAGAGTCCCAAGCCCACCAGAATCAGTGTTATAAGCAATAGTATACAGAGAACAGCCGTAACTCCCAAGAAGCCGCTTATGACACCGTTCAGTTGGAGTGTGTGGAAAAAGCCAATAAAGAATGTATATTCTCCAAAAACGTATAGTAGGTTCTGAATTGTAACTGCAGTCTGGTGTAGGGAAGCGAGAGCGTAGTACTGAAGGCTCCATAAAATTCCCACAATGGTTGACACTAAACCTACTACAGCCCCAAAAACTCCAGCAGTAATTGAGTTGCTCATAATTCCTCACTTTCTGAAGTTATTATAATATCATTTGAAGTGTTAAACTACATTTACCTTTTTTGGTGTATGCAAAAGTATTAAAGAGTCGCGTTCAGTAGGGTTGCTGGCGAAAATTGTTGTTTTCAATAATTATTGTTTGAAAAGTAGTTGCGTAATCTACCTTTTTTAATCTTCTTTTCCGAAAAGAAGTCATAAAAAGCCTTTTTCCCAAATCTCAAAAAAGACGGAAATAATTTTTAAAAACACCCAATCAGTGGGGAAATAATTTTTGGTTGAAATTAGTACTTATTTTGTATACATTTTGTGTGTAATCTTCATACTAAGCTAGGTTAGGTTGGACGTTTTTCACGTGGGAAATATGATTCGAAATGAGTTTACACTCTATTGAAAGAGCGTTGAGTTAAAATGTTGCGTGGGTGTTTTGTCTTTGAGTAAAATTCTGATAGTTGATTGAGTACCTTTTTGCAGATTTAGTTGCGTTGTAGTGTGCTAAGAGTTATATGTGGGAAGAGTGTTTATTATGTTTAAAACTTGGGAGTGTTAGTTGAGATGAAAGTTACAGAAGTTAAAGCTGAGGTGTTGAAGCTTCCTTTTAGCATTAAGATCGGTTCGATGCCCCGCATCAATGCTTCGGGAACTCTGGTGACGGTTAAAACGGATGAGGGAATTGAGGGCTACGGTTTGAGCCACTTTTCACTCAGTGATGAGGTCCAGGTAAAATTCATCGAGGGCGCACTATCAAAAATGGTTGTGGGTAAGGATCCCTTCATGATTGAAGACATTTGGAGGGAAATGTACAACAACAGCTGGAGAATTCTGTTCGGGGTGGGGCAATCCATAAGTGCAGTTGAGGTAGCATTATGGGACATCATTGGCAAAAGCCTAAAAAAACCAGTTTACAAACTGCTGGGAGGCTACCGGGACAAGATTAAAGCCTATGCCAGTTTCGCCTTCGCCCTGGCCCCAAAAGCGGCCGTGGGTATGGCTAAAGCAGCGGTTCAAAAGGGGTTTAAAGCAGTAAAACTCAGAATCGGGGAAGGCCTCGCCAAGGACGAAGAAATAATTAAGGCAGTTAGGGAAGAATACCCGGACCTGGGAATCATGGTCGACGCTAACTCTGCCTACGAATCAGTTAAAGAAGCGGCTGAGCTGGCAAACATTTGCGAAACCTACGACGTTATTTGGCTGGAGGAACCCCTACCCTCTGATAATCTGAGAGGACTATCAGAACTCCGCGCCAGATCCAATGTGGAAATAGCTGGCGGAGAAAACGATTTCGGGTTACGTCGATTCAGAGAGATTCTGGAGGCTGAGGCGTATGACATAATTCAGCCAGACGCCACCAGAAGCGGGGGGATACTGCAAGTGAAAAAAATCTGCGCTTTAGCCGAGGCTTTCGGTGTGCGTGCAATCCCCCACATTTTCGGCTTCGGACTTATAATGGCGGCAAATATCCACGTGATTGCCTCAAGTTACAATTCAGATTGGATGGAGTTTCCCTTTTACCCCGACGAATTCTACCTTCTTAAAACACCGATAAAGCTTGAGGACGGATACGCTGTTGTACCCCAAGAGCCGGGTTTGGGTGTGGAATTGGACTGGGAAGCCATACAAAAATACAAGACTAAATGAACCACCTATTTTTTATTTTAACTAGCTATTTATGTTTATGGATTTGTATGGTGGATGCTGTCTTTTATTCTTCAAAGACTTTGATTTTTATTCTGTTGAATTCTTTTACGGTGATTGCTCCAGCCTCGTAGGCTTCTATGGCTACTGTTATTTCCTCTAATAATTTTCTCATTTTTTGGAAGTCTTCACTTGGGATGTCGGGATCTTTTTCCAGTATGTAGAATTCCTTCCAGCAACGTTCTAGACATTTATGTATGTCTTCTGTTTTCCCCTCGTCTATGCGGTTTAACAATTCGGTTAAGTTTTGAAATATGGTTTTTGTCAACATCTTCCGCCCTCATCATAATTTTGTATTTATGCTATAAAATTTGATTCGCGCCCTTATAATCTTTATGCACCCTTACACTTCTGTGAACAAATATTTTTAAAGGATTTTTATAGTAGTTCAAGCCCAACATTTTAATGTTTACTTTCTTCTTAAGTTTATATGCTATCCTCGTAACAGCGGAGTAATATCAAAACAGCCAAGATGAAATTTATTTAGAGAGCGTTCATTTCCTCCCTCCATACCATATTAGACTATTTAACCTCCACCAGAATCCTCCCTTTTTTGGTGGAAATACATATATTCTAAATTATTTATCTTGAATATAATTTTGGTATAAACCTTATGCGGGATAAGTATGGGAGAGACTATTCTTTATATGGGTTGTATGTCCCCTTATCGCAGGCCAAACATAGTTACCACCACAAAAAATATTCTTGACAAGTGTGGCGTCGCATACAAAATTTTGAATGACGAGCCCTGCTGTGGAGGTTTCCTCTTTAGAACCGGGCAATTAGAAGCCGCCAAAAAAAGAGTGCACAAAAACTGGGAATACTTCAAATCCAAGGGAGTTGATAAAATTTTAACCTTCTGTCCGGGGTGCTACAGAGCTTTCACCTGTGACTATCCCAACATTGAGCCCAGCTTTAACCTGGAAGTAAAACATATTTCACAATTTCTAAAAGAATTAAAGGACGGAGGAAAGCTGGTTTTCAAGAACTCCCTTCCCCTGAAGGTGACTTATCATGACCCATGCCACCTAGCAAGGCACTGTGGAGTGTATGATGAGCCCCGGGAAGTTATTAGGGCGATACCAGGAATAGAGTTCTTCGATTTAATTCGCTCAAGAGAAGATGCGAAGTGCTGTGGAGCCGGTGGAGGCGTGATGTCTGCTTACCGCGAAAACACTGAACGCTCAAGCGAAAAAAGGATAAGCGACGTATTAAGACAACAGGGAAAAATTCTGGTCACCACCTGTCCATTCTGCAACCTATCCTTGGCAAACGCCGCGGAGCGAATGAAAGTTGATGTTGAGGTCCTGGATCTGCCAGAAATAGTTTGGAAAGCCATAAGTTGAGGTGCAAGAAATGTCAAAAGAAGCCCACACATATGTTCAAGAAAGGATAAAGAAAGCAGTTCAAAACAAGCCAGTCATGGATTTCTTCGAGTTCGGACTAAACTTCAAGTATGAGCAGATAATGAAGAAAATGCCCAAACTAAAAAAGCTCAGCGAAAAGTACAGACAAATAAAAGAATACTCCATTAAAAATCTGGACCAGCTGGTAAAGATCGCCAAAGAAAACCTTGAGAAAAACAACTGTCAAGTATTCCTCGCCAAAACCGCAGAAGACGCCAAAAAATACGTATTAAAGGAAACCGAGGGTGTCGACCTAATCACAAAATCCAAATCCACCACCGCTAAGGAGTGCGGAATAATAAAAGCCCTAGAAGAAAAAGGAATAAAAGTAATCGAAACCGACCTAGGAGACCGAATAATACAGCTCAGCGGCGAAGAACCAAGCCTCCCAGTCGGCCCAGGAGTACACATCCCACTCACCAAGGTTGCAGAAGTTTTCACCAAAGAAGTCGGATACGAAGTAAAGCCCGACTTCGAACCCATACGCCAAGCAGCCCGTGCTAACATGCGCGAAAAAATGCTACAGGGCAAAATCTGTCTCACAGGAGCAAACGCCATAGGAGCCGAAGACGGCATAATAGGATTAATAGAGAATGAGGGAAACATCAGCCTAATAACACGCCTAGCCGACAAACACATAGCTGTTGCAGGCATAGACAAAATTGTACCTGACTGGGAAAGCGCAACCACAATCATCAAAAGCATGGAGCAATACCTAGAAATCACCGGAACCTACACATCCTTCATAAAGGGACCATCAAGAACAGCAGATCTCCAAGGAATAAACGTGTTGGGTATGCATGGAGCCCAAGAAGTCCACGTAGTTCTAGTCGATGATTGGAGAACCAGAGCTAAAAATGCTGGATTCGAAGAACTATTATACTGCACAAATTGTAGTGCATGCTTCTTTGCTTGCACGGCTGTTTTGGCTGGTGGACTTGCCTACGGCTCAGAGGCAGTTAAGGGAGGCATAGGTATTGTGCGTAGCGCTTTTTCCGAAGGCATTGAGGCTGCTGTGAGAAACGGACTATTTATGTGCGTTGGATGCAAAGCCTGCATTGAGTTGTGTCCCGGAAGAATAGATGTAGCGAGTATGCTTGAAAGATTAAGAGCAATAGCAGTAGAACAGGGTTATGGAGTCCCCGCCCACCTCAAAGTTGCCGAAAACATGGAAAAATATGAGAATCCCTTCGGCGAACCCAGAGAGAAAAAGACACAATGGCTTAAGAAAAAATAAATCCTAATACCTTTATTCTTTTACTTGCAAAAAGGGGTTAATTAAGGAAAACATAGAACAATTATATCCCTCTCCTGAAAAATGAGAAATCTAAGAGTGATGAAAATTCTATGTCTGTCTGGGAAAGAGGGACTGAATTATGCCTATCCTCTAGAAGTGTGGCTTGATTTTCTGACGCGGGGCCACCCCAGGCATTTTTTGGTATTTTTTTCTTGCCCTATTTATTGCGTCCTCTTTATATATCTGTGAGTCCTTGGATGTGGGAGGGTATTCTAATGTTAAAAATGGGGGATGGTGTTAAACTATTCTTTTTTGGGGGAGTTTGGATAGTCCTAGGTGTGCTTCTAGGTTTATGGGAATTATTTCATTTGGGTCTATTGGTACGTCGATTAGGGCTGGTTTTCCGCAGTTTAAGGCTTCTTTAACTATGTCTTTTATTTCGCTTGGGCGTTCCACAGTCCAGCCGCGGGCGCCGAAAACTTCTGCAATTTTGGCTAGACTGGGATTGCCATAGTCGCAACCATAGGCTTCGCCGTATACTGCTTTTTGGAATAGTTTGGGGGTCCCGTAACATCCATTGTTGAGGATTACTGAAACCACGTTTAGTTCCTCTCTGACTGCTGTTTCTAAGTCTTGAATGGTCATCATGAAGTCTCCTTCGCCTATTATGCAAATTACTGGTTTGTCTGGTTTGGCCACTTTTGCGCCTAGGGCTGCTGGAAAGGCGAAGGCCATTGCGGCGAAGTTAAAAGCTGATATCTGAGTGCGGGGATGGTAGACTGGAAAATATTCTGCTGCAAAGGCGTGATGGTTGCCTGAACCCACTGTGATTATGGCGTCTCTTGGAATTATTTCTCGCATGTCTGTTAATAGTCTCTGGGGCTTTATGGGCACTGCATCTGACTTGGTTTGGGTGTGCCACTTTTCCATCCATTCTTTCCTTTTATTTTCTAGCTCTGAAATCCATGGGGCGGTTTTCTTGGTGAACTTTTTTTGTTTTATTATCTTTAGTATCTCTGACAGTACCAGTTTTGCGTCTCCCACTATTCCCAGCCTGCAAGGATAATTTTTTCCTATAACTGTGGGGTCTATGTTTATGTGGACGAGCTCTCCCGTAATGGGATTATTCATGAAGTACATGGTGCTTACAGAGACACTTGCGCCGATGGCTAGCACCAAATCTGCCTTGGTCAGTGCATAATCGGCCGCACCTTTTCCGCCATAGCTTCCAGCCATACCCACTGATAGTGGATGATCTTCTGGGATGACTCCCCTCCCATTGCCCGTAGTTGCTACAGGTATTTCAAGAGTTTCAGCTAGAATCCTGAGTTCTTCCCAAGCTTCAGACCACATTACGCCGGCACCAGCTAGAATTAGGGGAGAATCCGCTTTTAGGAGAAGATCTACAGCTTCCTCAATCATGCTTGAAGCCACATACCTCTGACTGGCTTTAATTTGATAGTTTAGGTTTACTTCTCCCACATCGTCCCATAGATTTTCTGGAACCTCTAAAAATACTGGGCCGGGTCTACCACTTCGAGCCAAATAAAAAGCGTTACATATTATACGAGGCACATCCTCGATCTTCATTATCCGCTGCTGCCACTTTGTTATAGGCTTGAAAATAGCCATTTGATCCACTTCGTCAAAAACATCCCTACCAATGAAGTCCGACCTAACCTGTCCAGTTATCAAAATTATGGGAGATCCATCTTTATAGGCGTCTGCCACACTTAGAACAGCATTTAACGTTCCAGGCCCAGCGGTTGTTTGACAAACTCCAACTTTCCCCGTAACTCTTGCATAGCCATCAGCCATACTTGCCGCCGTTTGCTCATGTCTGGTGACTATGTAGTCTATGCTTTCATCCTTACCCAGCTCGTAGACCAGTCTGCTAACCGCAGTCCCTACCAGTCCGAAAACATGTTCCACACTGTGTCTCTTAAACATTTCAACCATTGCTTTACCCACATTTAATTGAACCATAAAAAGACCTCTTTAAGGCGTTATAAACTAAAATAAAGAATATTATAGTTTTAAAAACTTCGCCAAAAAATTTCCAATTAAAACTTTTCCAAAATATTGAAAATAGTAAACTATGCATAGTTTGATTAATATGTTTAACAATTATTTCTCAAAATGATTGTGTCAATACTTTTTGGTGGTGGAGAAAATTAGCTACAACCACATCATTGTTGAAAAAATGGATGGCATAGCAAAAATAACTATGAATCGTCCCGAAACATTAAACGCTTTATATGAGCCCATGAATCTAGAAATTATCTCCGCACTAAGAGAGCTGGACCAGGATGATAGTGTCAAGGTCATAGTAATTACTGGCGCGGGCCGAGCCTTCAGTGCGGGTGGAGACATAAACCAGATGCAGAACGTGTACCACAAAATTGACCCCCTGGAGCTTCGAAGAAAACTCCAGAAGGGTGTGAAAACCATAGTTTCCACCATATGGAACATGGAAAAACCAATCATCGCGGCGGTAAACGGTCCAGCCACTGGGGCGTCCTGCAACATAGCTCTTGCTTGTGACATTGTGATTGCTTCTGAGAATGCTCGTTTCGGAGAAGTTTTTATCAGGGTGGGACTGGGTCCAGACGGAGGAGGAAGCTACCTACTCCCAAGAATAGTGGGAATTCACAAGGCAAAGGAACTCTTTTTCACGGGCCGAATAATTGATGCCAAGGAAGCGGAACAGCTGGGCCTTGTAAACAGGGTTGTTCCCCCAGAAGAGTTAGAATCCACGGTGATGAGCTTTGCGAAGGAGTTGGCACAAATGCCCGCCAGAGCATTGGGTGTTGCAAAGAAAGCTGTTAACGAGTCTCTGAACCTAAACATGGAGCAAGCATTAGACTATGAAATGACACTGCAAAGCTTGTGTCTCAAGACCGAAGAGAATAAAATAAGGGTGAAAGAATTCCTTGAGAGAAAAAAGAAAACTGACTAACCACTCCTTCCACCCAAAAAAGTGAAGAAAAGAGGAGTATCGCCCTTCGACCCGCTTCTGTTATTTGAAGAGTTCCTTTCCGCTAACTCTTATCTTCTTGGCGCTTTTGACAGCGGCTTCGTCCTCAGATTTAGCTTTTGCCACTAATTCGTTAAGCTCCCTTTGTAGAACATTGGAGACATTCCCAGCTTCTGGTGCCATGGGGGCTGCCGCTATCTGTCTCTGGAACCCTCCTAGTATTTCCTTGACTTTTTCTGCTTTGCCTTGGTAAGCGGCTCTTCCTGCCTGCTGCACCCTCATTGCTCCCGCAATTTTGGGATTGTAAGTTTTTGCAAACTGCTTCTCGTCTCCAGTTTTTTTGACTTTTTTTGTAACTACTCTCAGGTGTCTTCTTCCTTGGGGGTCTACATACTGGATTTGTGCTTGGATTGGAACCTCTTCCTCCTTCAATTCTTTGGAGGTTTGCATTTCGAAGTAAATCTCTCTATCCTCTGTCACCCCTCCTAGTCGGATGGGCTCCTCTGGTTTCGGTATTTCATAAGCTGTTCCGGTTACATCTACAATTTTTAGGCTTGGTGGAGTAAGCATCTTTACCTCCACTTCTCGGGCTATGTAGCCCTTTCCTCGGATTTCGGCAAATGTTCTCTCAATTTCCTGCATGGTTACGTAGTAGATGTCTCCACCGGTTTCCAGAGCCAAGTCTCCTAAGGTTTTTAATGCCAATCTGCTCTCAGCTGCTTCCTCACGTACTCCCACCACGTCCACTATTATGTTACTGTACTTGCAGCTTCCCGCAACCTCCTTGTAAAAATTCTTTCCCGTGGTGCTTGGGCTCTCAAGGCTTCCGAATCCCGTGTTTGCCAAGCCATCTGTAAGTAGGAGTAGGCGTCCACCTCCCCTCATTTTGAGGAGAGTGTACCCTCCAAGGAGTCCAGGTCCCAGGGCGGTCATATCCATTGGTTCAAGTTTGGACACTGTTTCTATCCATTTGTCTGCTGTTTTTTCTACGGCTAAAAAGTCATACTTTGCTCGACTGAACTTTTCTGCCACTTTTTCCTGTGAGTGTAGGTCATCACCTGACACTGATAGGGCTTTTCCACCTTTAAAGTTGATTAGGTATACTTGGGATTCAAAAGCGATTAATCCGAATTTGGTTTGTGGAGCGTTGACCTTAAGGTCTTTGATGGTTTCTGTCAAACTTCTCTTAACTGCTTCCAGTTTTCCTCCAGCCATAGAGCCTGAAATATCTATCACTGCTACAATATTTTCCCCCTTCACTTCGGGTTTAGTGGTCTTAACTTCCATAGCTTCTTCAATGATGAAGTCTACATCGTCCATTAGGTGGCTGGGTAAATCTTTGGGGTCAACCAAGTTTAATGTGCCACAGAAGGCGCACACAAAATGTGTTCCAATTTTGGGATCCTTTTTAATGCTTTGGGGATCGGTTAAAACACCGCCACATCTCTGACACTGAATAGGCTTTCCCACAATCACTTCTTTGGGCTTTCCCAACTCCTCAAAAGATAAGGAGGCTACGTAGGGCAAATCCTCTTTAGTAGTTTTTCTATCCAATATAAGGTCGAAAGATGTTTTAAACATAGAAAATTCTCCGCAATACTAGAATTAGCAATTAAATTGTCTAACATATTTAGGCTAATTAGTGAACTTACGAGTAGAAATATGTTATGCAATAGGCAACCACTAGGCAGTGTAGAAATGTTTAGTTCTATTCGCCATTTTTTGGTTCTAAATCGAAAAAGAAGCCTTATAAACGCTCCTTTTGGAGGGGAAATAGAACAATTTCTCATCCCCGCCATTGGAAATAGTTATAATATTTAGCGGTAAAAAAATAAATGGTTTCAACTTATAGTGTATTTAATTTTTATCTAAGGAGGTTAAGTTATTGCCAATTGTGGAATACCTTGGTAAGGTTCCAAAGATTCACCCCACAGCCTATGTTAGTCCGAATGCCTTCGTATCTGGTGGTGTAGAAGTCGACGAGATGGGAGCAATTTTTGATTATGCCGTTGTTAGAGGCGACTTCTCAACCATAAAGATTGGCAAAAATTCCAATGTACAGGACTGCTGTTCAGTTCACGCAGCGACGACGCCAGCAATCATAGGGGACAACGTGACAGTGGGCCATGGAGCTGTGATTCATGGAGCAAAAATTGGTAACTACGTAATAGTGGGAATTAATTCAACCATACTTGATGGTGCCGAGATAGGGGATAACTGCATTATTGGTGCCGGAGCAGTTGTCACCTCAAACACCAAAATTCCCTCAGGCAGTTTAGTTGTCGGCAACCCAGGCAAAGTGGTAAAACAAATTAGTGAAGCCCACCTTGCTGCCATAAAATTCAGTGCTGAAAGTTACTCACAACTGGCTCAAAACTACAAAAAAATCATTAAGACATGAAACCAATTCCATTATTTTTGTTACCCTACTGGGTTATGTTGAATAAACTGTCCAAGTCTTTGGTTATTTTTTCCTTTTTCTCCCTCAAAGCCTCAATAACCATTTGATACTCACTGTTGGTGATTCTTTTTTCCTCCCGGGCAATTTCCAGTTCTGCCATCCTGCTGAACAGTCTTTCCAGCTCCCGCTCCAAATCGTGTAGTGAGACCTTAGGCCTCTGACTAAGAAGACTCCAAGAACCGCCACCGGTAACCTCCCCCTCTTCTCTTACTTTGACCCTATTAATTTTTTTGGGGAGGTCCTCCTCACCGAACTTCTTTTCTTCCTCTCTCTGTTTAACAGTAGCATGTTCTTCTTTCACTTCGAAGTTTCCGCCTGAGGATATAAATATTAATTCCTGAATCAGTCTAACCGCAGTTTCCATGAGTGTTTCGATGTTCCTTACTCGCTCATCGAGTCTTGTGATTTTCTGGTGTATGGTCTCAAACTTGTTGTCCATTGCCTTACTATCATTGATTCTTTCAAGCATCTCGTCAAGAGTCCTCTTCATTCTCTCCACATCTTCCCTACCAACCAACGCGACATCCTCCACCAAGACTCTTTTTTCTATAAACCTCTTATATTGGGTAGGGTAACCTTTTAAATGTATTATTTTGTGTTAGGCTCCCCAAATAGGTTTGTAATACGTAGATAGTACACCAACTAATTTTGAAGTATATGTTTGCTCCCCTTATTTAAAGATTATCATTTATTGTAAAGGCATGATGTAATAATTATGTTTTTTTATGGGCTGAGCGGCATGTTTTGGGCGTGTAGGATTTCCATTCTCGACCTGAGGAAGGTTAACACCTTACCC
>Ga0185342_1001146_pt1 | contig 11528 bp, 6 predicted proteins | sample ConPoolayeEmetaG_FD_128045 | JGI IMG/M metagenome (GOLD analysis project Ga0185342, IMG submission 128045) | Hot spring microbial mat communities from California, USA to study Microbial Dark Matter (Phase II) - Cone Pool mat layer E metaG... ...
GGGCCACTGTGGACGCCAGAAAGCGGCAAGCCGGGCGCGGTTTGGTGTGCCGAGCGAGTCCCTGACGACCACGTCAGCGTCTGTCCGAACGAGAGCCGTATCGGCGAGATTGATTTAAAAAACCCGGATTATTTTATGGCCTCGCCTAATGTCATCTCTTTTGCCGTGGAGCAGGGATTCTACGACCCGAAGAGTGGCCAGCCCTTTAACTGGAAAAAAGCCTATTCACCTAATGAAACCAGTGCCGCCGCCAGCGGTGGCTCAAGAGTCAGGCTCTGGCGCTTCTTTGATTTAGTGGCTCCTTCTAAGAAATATCCGCCTGACACACCGAACATGGAGCTTCCCTTTTCGGTCAAGCCTGACCGTAAACTTTCCGTCTATGATGTTATGCAAATGACCAGGGACAAATGCGAAGGTACCGTCTTCGACCCAGCACGCGGCCTGCAAGGCGGGCCCTTTGCTAACCCTAATTTTTTGCCCTACGGGTTTGAAGTCGAGGGCAAACGTTACAACACCTCCCGGGTGATAGGCGTTAACCGGGCGGAATATGTTACGGTTACCCAGAGCCGCGGCTGGCTTCCTAACCCCATAGGCGGCATTGTCTGGTTAGCGTGGGGAGCTCAAGATACCTCTTGCTTCTTTCCTCTTTATATCGGGCTTACTGAGATTCCCCGCTCCTTTCAGATTGGCGACCACTGGATTTTTAGCCGAGAATCAGCGAGGTGGGCCTTTGACTACGTAGATTTTCACACCCAGGTTCTTTATTCTTACGCCATTCAGGATGTCAGGGAAGCCCAAAAGACGTGGGAAAAATCGGCCGTTGACCGCACTCCGGTTATCGACCAGACAGCTATGGAGCTTTACAAGAAAAGCCCGGCGGAAGCGCGGCGCTACCTAACCGATTATTGCCTGAGTAACGCCAATCGAGTCCTTCAAGCCTGGTGGGATTTGGGTGACCAGCTCTTGGTTAAATACAATAAGCTCTGGATTTATGACACCAAAACCCGCAAGCGCCAACCTCTTCGGTTCCCTGATTGGTACCTGAAACTCTTGGTCGAGCAAAATAAGCTCCAGCCAGTGGTTCCAGAGAAAAAAGAATAAAACCGGCGCTAAAAAAAGGAGGCCTCATCGGCCCGAGGAAGTGGAAGTAAGCTTATCTCTGGCTGAATTGCCAGCGGTTACAAGTAGGATTAAGACCGGGAATCAAAGATTCTGAATTATTAAAGAACCCAAAATTGATGCTGCCCTAATTTAGATAAATTGATTCTCTTCCATCTTGTATGGGTTAGGCTCTGAGACGTTCGGGAGGGCCTCGCTCCCCCTCAGGTTTTTCACGCCGTTCCCTCTTCGCCCTTCTCGGCGCCTGTGGAACTCGCCTCCCTGTTCACAGACATAGCTCGGAAGTCCCTTGGCCCCCTTTGGCCTCTCCGTTTGTCATGTTCAGGCTTAGACATCTTTGGCAGCCAGAGGTTCCCTCGAAGACCCATTCGGGAAGGCTAAACCTTCCATGGTCACTTCTGCCCTCCCGAACTTAGCCCTCAAACCAGCCCAGATAAAATGGAAGAGAATCGATAAGTTTATTATGGCTCTTATAGCTCATTGGTGACGAAGCGAAGAAAAATATCCCTTCCCCAAGTTTAGAGAAAACCACGGTGGGTGAGGCGGGTTAAAAAGGGCTTTGGAGGTAAATTAGGTAAATATGTAAGATGGCACCTTTTTTAAGTCACCTTAAAAGGTCAGAAACCGGGGTCGGTGATTTTCTTCTCCTGAATTGGACCGAGTTTTTTTAGGAACGGCCGAACATCCGACGCTTTGCCCACAACGACTAAGACAAAATCACTTTCAGGCAGAAGTCTGGTAGCGGCCTCCTTAATTTCCTTAGCGGCGATTTTCTCCACTCGAGCCAGATACCGGTCATAATAATCAAAGCCCAGGCCGTAAAAAGCTAAACGAAGATAGGCCGAAGCTTTACTGGCGTTGGTTTCTAAGGTTGGCGGAAATTGACCCAGGATATAATTACGGGCGCTTTCTACTTCTTCGCTTGAAAATCCTTCCAGCCTGGCCTTCTGGAGGAGACTAAGAGTTATCTCCAGCATTTCGCCAAGTTGCTCATTTTTGGTATAGGAGGAAGCGGTAAAAAGGCCTCCTGGTTTCCAGCTTTGAAAAGAGCTCCGCGCTCCGTAGGTCAAGCCCCGCTTAATCCTTAATTCCGTATTCAACCAGGAAGTGAAACGTCCACCCCAAAGAGTATTCATGACATTAGCCGGAGCTGAAATCTCGTCGCCCATCTTAAACCCAGGGCTGCCCAAAACAAAATAAGCCTGGGTAGCATCAGGTTTATCCACGAGGAGAATTTTTTTCCCTGACGGTATCGGCAAACTGGCCACTTTAATAGCCGGGACGGTTCCAGGCGCCGCTTTCCATTGACCCCAACTTGATTGAAGAAGCTCAAGGAGTTTTTCCTTTTCGATATTACCGACCACAGCCAACCAGGTTCTTTCGGGACGGTAAAATCGAGAATAAAATTTCTTCACATCATCGATTTTAATACTGGCCAAGGAGTTCTCTGTGCCGACAGCCACATGGCCTAAGGGGTGTTCCCCAAAATAGGCCTTCAAAAAATAATACCGGACCGCTTGGGCTGGGTTATCTTTGATGGCTTTGATGGTGTCAATGCGGCGAGCCTGTTCTTTTTCAAATTCTTCTTCTTTAAACCAGGGCGAGGTTAAACAATCAGCCGCAATTTGGACCCAGCGCGGGAAATGCTCGCTGAGGCACTCGCCACTTCCACTCACAAACTCCTCGGAGGCACTGAGGTCAAAGGAGGCGCCCATAAAATCGATGGCCTCAGCAATTTCTTCGGCACTCAATTTGCCCGCTCCCTTTAAGAGCAGGTCAGCCGTTAAATTAGCCAGACCATCAAGTCCGGAGGGCTCGGAAGCATTCCCAGCGCCGGCGACGAGCAACCGAAAACTCACCAAAGGCAGTTCAGGATTCTTCAGATAAAAAATGGTCAAGCCATTGCTGAGAGTAATTTTTTCTGGCGGCGGTAGCTTAAAAGTAGCAGAAACTTGAAAGGGAGAAACAAACCCGAGCCAAAACCCCAAAAACAACAGGAAAAAAAGTCCCTTTCTTCCCCTCTTCTTCATCGCTCACCTCCTTCCGGCACTAAAATGCCCACGGTCTTGTTATTGTCATGAAAGTATTTAGCGGCCAGGGCTGGTAACTCCTCCCTTTTTACCGCCGCATACTCATCGATGATAGAGAAGAGCTTTTCATAACTCCCTAAGATGACTTCAGCCCAGCCCAGAAGATTGGCTTTGCCCGATATGTTCTGGAGGCGACGGTAAAAGGAGCTGCGAACCGTGTTGAGCGCTTTATCAAACTCCTTAGCTTCAATTCCCGCTGTCTTTATTTTGGCCAATTCCTCATCAATTATTTTCTCCAATCTAACCAGGTCGGCTCCAGGCCTCGGCTTGACCATGATCAAAAATAGAAATGGGTCAATGGTCTCGTTAAGACCGCCACCCACCTCGATGGCCAGCTTTTCTTCCCGGACCAGGCGGCGATAAAGCCGGCTACTCTCACCCTGAAGCAATGCCTGCTCGATAATCGACAGACCGCAAAAATCCGCCTCCTGACGCCGGGGGGCATGGAAAGCCATAATAAAAGATGGGGCTTGGGCCTCCTTTCTTATCTCCACTCGCTTCAAGCCCATTTGAGGAGGCTCAACCGTGCTCACTGGAGGCGGGGGTGGCCCGGGCTTAATCGGCGAATAATATTTTTTAATTAACTCCAGCGCTCTTTCTGGTTCGAAATCACCGACGACGACCAGGATGGCATTATTAGGGGCATAATAGGTGCGATAATACTGAATTACCTCTTCCCGCCGCCAGTTCAAGATATCACTCATCCAACCGATGACATCCCAATGGTAGGGATGAGCCATGATGGCCGTAGCCCGAACATTTTCATAAAGGATGGCGTCGTTATCATTCTCCACACTAAGCCTTCTTTCGCTGGCGACAACTCCCCGCTCCGATTCGAATACTTTCGGGTCAAAAGTCAGCCCCTGCATCCGGTCAGCTTCCATCTCTAACATCGCCTCCAAGGCAGCGGCGGGGAACCAGTCAGTATAAACCGTCATATCATCAGAGGTATAAGCATTATTCGAGCCGCCCTTGAATTCCATGAGCCGGTCGAATTCACCGGGCCCGAATTTTTCGGTGCCGTTAAACATCATGTGCTCGATGAAATGGGAGACACCAGTCAACCCCGGACGTTCATTCCGCGAACCAACCCGAAAGAAAGTGTAAAGGGCGACATTAGGTATAGTGTGGTCTTCCAGTAACAGAATCTTCAACCCGTTATCCAATTGATGAACCTTAATGTCTTCTTTACGGAAGGAGGCAACAAGAAGACTGGGGAGCAAGACTAAAAGTAAGAGTATTGGCCAGAGACCTGACCGATTATTATGTTTCATCGGCTTTTCCTCCCTTCGCCCTAAAATTATTTTTTTATATATTCTTACTTGATTTAAACATTTTGCTGGCCCTGCTTGATGCCAGCAGCTTTTAATACCGGCTTTATCTTTCTTCACCTGTTGACTCATTTTTTCGATTACTCAGCTTCTTTTTCGTCACAAACGGTTAGTCCAACTTAAGGCAATTTAGCTTTTTCGCTTCTGACCTTCCTTTCCCGGCTTCTATTTAGTCTTTATCTCCCACTTCGGTCCTTCAATAATCTTTCCCTCAGCGTCCACTTGCATTTCCCCTCTTTCCTCACCACGAACTAGGACGGCTTCGTAGAGCCAAACAGGCGCCTCCAATTTAAAAATTATATTTCGGCCATCCTGCGCTTTTATTTCGGCCTGAACTTCGGCTTTCTCCAATCTTTCGACGGCCGCTCCCGAGGTTTCTGCTGCCTTCTTAATGGCCTCGGCAGCAGCCTGAGGAACTTCTTCCCAGCTGATAACCTTGCTAATATCGATTATGGTGCCATCTTCAGCCACTTCGATTTCGCCCCGGTTAGCCTTGAATTCAATATCGTATAGGGTCACCCCATCAACTTTCTCTGTCTCCAAATTCTCGACTTCAGCGCCCGGAAAATATTTCTGGACCACCTCAGCCACCGCCGCCGGCATTTCCGCTGGAGTGGAAGCCATCTCCTCAGCGGCAGTTTCTGGTTCGGCTAGCTTTGTTCCTGCCTTCGGCTCACAGCTAAAAGTGAAGATGAAGGCCAGCCCTAAGACAGCCGCCAAAATAACAATTTTTTTCATCCTCAGCCTCCGTTTTTCGGAGCTTACATGCTTTTTAGCTTATAAGTAAGAGATAGAAAAATCAATCGGCGGGGGGTTGGCCTTAAAATAACGCTGCTCTTTCTTCCTTTGAGGGCCAGAAATTTTACGCCAGAAATAACCCTACTTTCGTTGCAAGGTGGTTTAATCTTCAAAATGAATGGCCTGGAAGGCCTCTTCTAAAAGGTTGGCCGCCTCAGGACCTTGGGCTGAAATCTCCCAGAGGTCTGTCCCTCGCAAGAAAAAAGCGACCGCTTGATTCTTGCCTATCAGCTTGTAAGCCATTTTCCCTTTATAAACAAAGGTCTCTAATTTTAGCCGCGAATAGGCAGACCCAGCTAATTGCCTGAGGTATTTCTCCCAATTATTTACCGGCCGCCAGGCATGCTGGCGCAAACGAATTTCGGCCTTGTCGGCCTTAAGCACCAGCAGCGTGTTATCAGGCCAGACCTTATCAGTTTCAGCAAAGGAGAAGGAATCGGGCTTATTAGCAACTATTTTGAGTCCATAATTTTGGTATTTGTTCCCACTAATTTCATAAATCTTAGGCGATGCGACGAAGGATTTTCCATCCAGTCTATATTCAAGAATTTCCATCTCCACCTGGGAGAAGAAGCGTTGGCCAGCCACAACCGTCTCGCCCAAGCCTCGGTTGAGGGAGGCAGCGACAACGGCGACGCGGGCGGCGTCAGCAATATCCGGAGAAGGCAAGGCAGCATCAAAAGGTAGCCAGGCCCCAGCTAAATAGAGCTCAGTCCAGGCATGGCCTCCCCAGACACCGTTGACATAAGCGTAGCCAAGAATAAAACGGGCCGGAATGCCAGCGGCCCGGGCTAAAGTGGCCAGCAAAACGGCAAAACTCACACAAGTTCCGCGGCGCTGACGAATTACCTCATTAGAAGGAGCAAAGACAATTCCGGCGTCGAAAACAATGTTCTGGCTAACCCAATCCCGGAGACGAAGGGCTTTTTCCCAGTTGTTTGAAGTTTCTTGGGTTACTTCCCGCACGACTTTTTGAATCAACGGGTCATCAATGTTGAGATAAGCGTTGGAGAGAAGATATTCTCTAATTTCAGGATTGTTTTTTGCTTTTCGAGAATAAGATGACAGAGCTGACTTTTCTGGCTTTTTAGGTCTTTCCATAGACAAGGTCAAAGCGTTCTTATCTACGGTAATTACTTTTTGATAGGGACTGGGGAAGGAGGGCAAAGTTACCTCACCCTCACGGAATTTTATCTGGAGCTTGATCCCTTCGATGGAGCGGGCACTGGGCAACCTGACATTGGCTCGAATTAAAGAACTCTCGAAGTCAATCTGGGTCTCCGCCTGCCCTCTGGCGGCCGCCAAGGCTGCTTCCTCCGTGGACAAATAAACCTTCAATTCTCCAAGAGGACTGGGTTCGAGATATTGAACCAGCCTCCCTCGTTCATCCACCCAGAGAACCCTCTTTGTCGGCAATTCTTGGATGGTTTCAGTTATCTTGATGGTTTTTATGGGTTGGGTGAAACCTGGCAAACTGATTTCTTCCCTGCCCTCGGCTTTTCTTTTTCCGTGAACCACCTGATTTAACTCGGGGCTATAAGTTAAAAAATCGATTTCCTCGCCGGCCGAGCGCAGCCGGCTCAGGGTGAGACGGTTGAGACTCTCTGGACCGACGAGCTGGCCAGAAAATGGAAGCCTTTGGGTAAATTCTTTGCCGCCAGCGGTACTCCGGACGATAATCTCCTTTTCCGCAACTTCAGCTTGCGTCTTTGTCTCCAGGCTGGAAAGTTTCAACACCAGAGAAACCCGAATAAGCTCGCCCTGCTTAGTTTCTTCCCACTCCGACAAAGACGCCATCTCCACGTTAGCGCCAAGCCGACGAATAACTAACTTGAGCTCTTCGGTGGTCATGGTAATTGAGCCTTTGGCCGCCAAGGCTTCCTTGGAGTGTTCATGAGCATAACCAACCGGCTTCTCCCCGATTTTAATCACGTACCAGAATGATTTTTCGGGGCTATTTACGGGTGAGGGCCGAGGGCTAAAAAGTGGAGAGGCCGAAAATAAAAACGGCGCCGCCAACAAGAAGACAAGGAGAAAAATCAGAACCCAAAGGTTAAGATTGGATTGTGGCCTCGAAAGCTTAGCGGAATTAAAACCGAAGTAACTATAACGGAAGATACAAGGGCCTTTTTTGTTGGAAATAATAGCCGGATAAATTGAACGACCAAGGCTTCTTTGGGGCGAAAAATGGTTCATCGAAGCCTTCTTCCTCTTAGCTTTAGACTATCTCATCCCTTTTTTAGAATCTTTCTCGGTCAATGTTCATATTCCAGGTTACCTATTTTAACACTAAACACAATGTTCTGGTCAGAAATAGTTCAGCTTGGGTTTGGCCAGTTGCGCTGGCCAATGAAAAAATTACTGTATTATTTTTAATTCCAAGTGACAAGCCTCTATTTCTCGAATTCTCGAAGGCGTAAACTAATTATCAATCAGGAAGGAGCGAAGAAGAAAAGAGCCCTGCAAACCTAAACAAGGTTTGACAGCCATCTATGCCTCAGATAATATGCTGAGAGACGCAAGCGTACTTCTAAGTTTCGATAATGAAAGACGCCTTTCCCCATCTTAGAACAAGCTCCCTTTCTCTGGATAATTGGAAGAGGCTTTTCTTCTTTAAGAACAGGAAAAAAAGCCGGGTGATTTTTGCGGCCGCGCTTCTCTCTCTTTCCTACCTGGCTATTTCATACGGGGCAAATTGGGACAAACCAATTGCCCGAACGAGGCGACTGACAAACCAAAAGGGCCAATTTTCCTTCCGCTTAGGGTCTCTCCTTTCGGCTTGCGAGGTTAAACAGGCGAACATTTATTTTTCCTTCGACCAAAAAATTGAAAGAATCCAGGTTTTTCTAGCTGACAAGACTTTTTCCACCGCCCTCCCCACGGGGTATAAATTGGACCGATTATCCAGTCGCCATTTCCGGACCGCGGCCCAAGCCAACATGTTGGATTGGCTCATAGTCTGCATTCCTCAAAGGCCGTTAAAAACCCTTCAAGTCCGAATCTTCATGCAACCACATTTTCGGTTTGACACCTTCTTCGTCCAGTTTTTTACTCTCTTTTTCTTCATTTTATTGATTATTCTGACTTTGCTCTTAAGTTACCATTGCTTGACCCGTAAGCTATCAGCCCTCCACGATGTTCTGCGTACTGCTCTATTTGTTTTACTGTTACTAAACCTGACGATTTATCTTTATTTCTTCCTTCACCTCCGAAGCTATATCGATCTTTGGAAGCCATTCCAAATGCCCTTCATCCGAGTTCTCTCTTTTAATCTTCTTCTGGCGGCATTTTTTAGCCTCCTCTTCTTCATCGGCAGCAAAAAAGGAATAAAGTTAATTTTTTGGCCTCTTCTCATGAGCCTTTTATATTTCCTTCATTTCCCCAAGTATGACCTTAGATTCTGTGGGGATGCGATTCAATGGATTTATTTGGCCGCGGACCAAAGAAAATTCCTTTATTTTGCCGAGTTCTTGAGCTTTGGCTGGGCCAAAGGGCTCAACCGGTGGCTCAACCCCAGCTCATCCCTCTCGACCTCGGCGTTCATCTTTTCGGTTAACGCAAAAATCATCGGGGTTCTATTTGCCTTCATTGTTTATTTCTTCGTCCAATCCCAAAAAGACCTCGCCCATCAAAACAAGGTTGCCTTTTTCGTTGCCTCCTCCCTCCTAACCTGGAATGTATTTTTTCTTGGTTACCCCGAGCTTTCCTTCTACGAGCTTCCTTTTCTCCTGCTTTCAGTCTTATTTTCGATAAAATACACCTCAACCTCCTCCGGCGGCAAATATTTATATCTGGCTACCCTTTTTCTTACCTTGGCTGGTCTTTTCCATGGCTGCGGATACTTCTCAGCGCCCGTGCTTTTCCTTCTGCCTTTCCTCAAGGAGAATAGCCAGCCATGGAATAAAAAAAGAGCTTTCTCTTTGTTGAAAGATTATGCAATTATTCTCTTAATATCTCTTGGTTTAATTTTCTTATTGTCCAAGGTTGGTTCTTCCCTCGGTTATTCGATATCTTTTCAGAACGTCAGAGGTGGAGGGGATTACGACATGTTGGTTGATTTCCTCCCTCGGCCAAGTTCAGCCTCCTGTGGAGAGGCCTTCCTGGAAATGCGGTATTTGTGGGAACGGGGCTTAGGGGTTTTTCTGGCCTTTCCGGTTCTGTTTTTCCTGCTGATAATTAAAATACCGAGATGGAAGAAATTCTCTTCGGACAATCTGGTCCTGTTTCTTTTTGGTCTGAGCCAAGTATCTGTTTTTTTCCTTTGGAGCTTTGACCTCGGTTTTCGTGACTTAGACCTATTTGTTACGTCCTGGGTAATCCTTAACTTACTGTTCATGAAAATATTCCTCAGCGCCTTCAATGCCGAGGGAGAGGTTAAAAAGAACACTTTATTTGTCTTTCTTTTTGCCCTGACTACCCAAATTTTCTTCGTTTTTTTCTGGACCATCGCCCGCTAAAGGTTTGACTGACTTTTACTTTACCTGGTCTTCGTGGCTTCCCTGCCAGTCTTATCTTTCTGAGAGAAGCAATAAGGTCTTAAAAAGAATCACCTTAACCCTCTTTAAAGAAGTTTAGGCCTTGGGACGACTCTTGAGAAATCCTTTGGCTTCAGCCGCCAGCTCGCTAATTCCTCCCTCGATCTAAGGCTCACTTAACCCCTATTTTCCGCCAGTTTAATAGGGGGCAAATCCGTAAGATTTAAAAAGTTATATTAGCCAAACTTTTTTGCTATCATTAATAATCGCTGACCGACTCATCTTTATTTTTCGAGATAGAGGCTGGTCGATGGCCCAGTCGAAATAAACAGGCGAAAATGACTATGGACCGAATGTTTGTGATGGGGAGTGAAGACAGGATTAACCGCTCCCGGTTTGCCGTGGTCCTGGTTTCACCTGAAAGTCAGGAAAATATTGGTCTCGTGGCCAGGGCAATGAAAAACACCGGCTTTTCTGAGTTGCGCTTGACCGGTATTACCGAGCTTAACGAGGACGCTTTTCGGCCTGCGGTCCATTCTGCTGATATCCTCCGGGCGGCTAAGTTTTTTCCGAACCTGAAGGAGGCTGTCGCCAGTTTTAACCTCGTTTTGGCCTCAACAGCTCGCCGCCGCGAGAAATTTCGAGTAATCTCCCTCAAGGAAGCAGTGGAAACAATCCTCAGCTTTCCTCCCGAGACTAAAATCGCTCTGGTTTTTGGCCCGGAAAGAACCGGCCTTAGCTCTGAGGATTTAGAGCAGGCCAACTTTGTTTATTCTATTCCCCAGGCTACGCGTCAACCTTCTTATAACCTGGCCGCAGCCGTTCTTCTGACCCTATATCATCTTTTTATTCGCTCAGCGGAAATAATTAATCCCAAAGAGGAATTGCTCGCAACCCGCGCTGAGCAGGAAGAATGCATTCAGGTTGTCCTGATGAAGCTTCGCCAGACAGGTTTCATTACCCAGGAAAACGAGGAGCATATTTCCCACAAGGTCCATGACCTGTTTGGTCGCCTCGGTCTAACTGAAAAAGACCGGCAGTTTCTGACCGCGATTTTTAATAAAATCCTCATGCCCCGGCGCTGATTACTCCCTTTCGCTAGCCAAAAATGGGTCATTGCCAGCTCCACGAAATTTTCTTCCAAATATCCCGGCCATCATAGCCGTTCATAACTCAGGTCTGGGGACAAGTCTTGTTTAGGTCAAGAAAATGCGTGGAAATTAAAATGGACCAAGCTAAATATGCCTCGCTCAAAAAGTTTTGATAAAAACTTTCCAAAAAATGGCTAAAGGGAATAAAATAAAGACCAAAGCGTATAATCCTAATAAAAGAGGCGGTAATTAGTGAATACTTGGCGACGAACAATCAGTATCGGTTTTGCCTTTTTCCTCCTTTTTATCTGGTCGACGCTGACAACCGAAGGTTCAGGCTTTCCTATCTACGATTCTCAGCAGGGAGAAAAATTAAAGGCACCACTGCTTATCGAAAATCCGGCCAAACCTACCAGCAAAAACGCCGGACGGGTAATTGAACTCAGAACTATCAATTCCATCGAAGATCAGGCCGATAAATTTTTCTTCCGCTGGCCTATGGAAATAAAGGCGAGTCTTGACGACCAGGTGTTTGTCCTCGATAGAGAACAGATTCTTCATTTCGATTCTTCGGGTCAATTTTTGCGGAATTATTTCCGAAAAGGTCAGGGGCCAGGGGAAATG
>Ga0185342_1001147_pt1 | contig 11507 bp, 10 predicted proteins | sample ConPoolayeEmetaG_FD_128045 | JGI IMG/M metagenome (GOLD analysis project Ga0185342, IMG submission 128045) | Hot spring microbial mat communities from California, USA to study Microbial Dark Matter (Phase II) - Cone Pool mat layer E metaG... ...
TAAAGGTTCCCATATCCTCGCTGTCCAGATTGAGAAGCCTCTTCGACCGGAGAAAGTTTTTGCCCAGTTTATTAGCTCCGGTCAGTCCGGTTTCTTCGTCTACGGTAAAAAGAAATTCCAGAGGGCCATGAACCAAGCTCCGGTCTTCCATGACCGCGAGAGCCGCTGCCAAGCCGATCCCGTTATCGGCTCCGAGGGTGGTCCCTTGAGCCTGGACCCAGCCGTCTTTGATTTGAGGAACAATTGGGTCGCGCGAGAAATCATGCTCCGTATCGGAGTTTTTTTCGCAGACCATGTCCATATGACCCTGGAGGATGACTCCCTCGGCCTTTTCGAGTCCAGGGGATGCCGGCTTGAAGACCAAGACATTGCCGACTCGATCTCGGCGGTGGGGAAGGTTCAGGCCTGAGGAAACGGAGATGATGTAATCTCCAAGCGCCTTTTCATTGCCGGAACAATGGGGGATCCTGAGGATTTCAGCAAAATGCTTCCACAGGGCGGGCGGTCTCAGTCCCTCGAAAATTGAGCTCATGATGAACCTCCACGCGCAGACATCTTAGTTTTCAAATGATGACACAAAAAGAAAGCCAATTCAACCGCAAAGTCGCGGCGTTTTCATTTAAAATTGACTTTTGGCCATCATTTGCCTAAAATTCGACTCCACTTTCGAGAAAATAATGAAAAACGCTCAATTTCGTCGTCTTTTCGGCCGGCCCCCCCAAATTCTCTCCTCGGCTCCGGGAAGGGTGAACATCATCGGCGAGCATACGGATTACAATAACGGCTATGTGCTTCCCGCCGCCATCGATCTCAGGGCTTATTTCCTGGCTGCGAGGCGCAGCGACGGCCAGGTCCGCCTCTGGGCGGATGATTTTCGAGAGAGCGGAATGTTCTCTCTTGGTAACCTCAAGCCTTCCAAGCGCAAAAAATGGGAAAACTATGTCCGAGGGATTTTCTGGGTCCTTGTCCATGAGGGATATAAGCTCGGAGGCGTTGACGCCCTGATCTGGGGGGATGTCCCGATGGAGGCGGGGTTAAGCTCCTCGGCCGCCCTTGAGGTGAGTTTGATTCAAGGGCTCGATGCCCTCTTTGATCTTGGCCTAGAACGGCTTCAGATGGCCAAGCTGGCTCAACAAGCGGAGAATGTTTTTGTCGGCGTGAAATGCGGTCTCATGGACCAATTTGTAGCGGTCTTCGGCCGCCCCGAAAGGGCCATCTTTCTCGATTGCGAAAACCTGAATTTTGAACTGATTCCCCTCAAGCTGTCCGAAAGCGGACTCTCTCTTCTGGTCTACGATACAAGAGTCCGACGGAAACTGGCCTCTTCCGAGTATAACAAACGCCGCCAGGAAGCCGCGGCCGCCTTCGACGTCCTCAAGACCTTGGGTATCCAATCTTATAAAGATGCCGACCTCGCCGCGATCGAAACGGCAAAATCGGAAATGACCGAAGTCCAATATCGAAGAGCCAGGCATGTCGTCAGCGAAAACGAACGAGTCAAAAAGGCTGTCCGAGCTCTCAAAAAAAACGATTTCCGCTCTTTGGGAAGGTTGCTTTTTCTTTCTCACGAAAGTCTAAAAAACGACTACGAAGTCTCTTGCCCGGAGCTCGATCTTCTCTATATAGTCGGACAGGAATATCGCGGCTGCCTGGGAGCTCGTCTGGTCGGCGCCGGATTCGGGGGATCAGGAATCGCCATCATCGAGCGCTCGAGGAAGTCAGTTTTTAAGAGATTGCTGACCGAGAAAGCAGCTCAGAAACGGTATCCCAAGCCCCGATTCTACGAAGTGACAATCGGCGGCGGAGCTGAAGTCGCGAGCTTCTGAGGAGAAAAAGACTTGAAAGCCGCGCCGGGAGAAGGAAGCCTCCGGATTCGCGAGATCAGGATCGGCCTAACCATTTTCCTGGCGATTTTCACTCTGGCCCAAATCATAGTCTCCAGGTCAGAAACCGGCCCGGGATCAAAAATCAAAATCGTGGTCAGCATTTTTCCGCTTTTTGAATTCGCCCGCGCTGTCGCCGGGGAAGCCGGGGAGGTTAGCCTGCTCTTGCCGCCCGGGGCCAACGTTCACACCTGGCAGCCGCGGGCAAGCGACATGATCCGTCTTTCGAAAGCCGACCTGATCATCTCCATCGGTCAAGGGCTTGAGCCTTGGTTCGGCGATATTTTGAAGGCCGGAATCTCTCCGAAAACCCGGCTTCTTACGGTGATCGATTCCCTTTCGCGAACCGGCGAGCTCAAAGCGCCACCCGATAAAGAAGATCCTCACCTCTGGCTTGACCTCGAGGTCGACCGGGCGGTCATGAATCTTTTGGCACAAACACTCGGCCAAATCAAGCCGCTGGAAGCCTCGACCTTCGCGGGAAATGCGGCCCTTTATAATGAAAAACTCAAGCGCTTGGAAGATCTCTTCACCGCTTCTCTCAGCCGCTGCCGGCAAAGATTTTTTCTCGTCGGAGGCCACGCCGCTTTCGGATATCTCGCCGCCAAGTACAAACTCGAACAGATCTCTCTTTTCGGTCTGAGCCCGGATGCCGAGGCCCGTCCGAGTCGCTTGGCGGACCTGATCTCATGGGCGAAAAAGAATTCGATCCGGGCAGTCTTCAAAGAGGCGCATGCGGTCGATCGAATGGCCAGGGTTTTAGCGGAAGAAATCGGGGCCGAACTTCTCGATCTCCACACCGGGGCTAATCTCACCAAAAAAGAATGGACCTCGGGGTTGACCTTTCTTGAAATCATGGAACAAAACCTCGTCAACCTGAAAAAAGGACTGGGCTGTGACTGAAGAACGTGAGCTCGTCCGGGTGGAAGGCGTCACCTTCTCTTATGACCACGTCCCTGTGCTCGAAGATATTCATCTCAAAATCAGCCGGGGCGATTTTCTCGCCATCCTCGGACCGAACGGCTCGGGCAAGACGACATTGATCAAAATTATCCTCGGGTTGTTAAAGCCCAACCGGGGAAGAGTCTTGCTCCTGGAAAAGCCGGTCGAAGAGTTCGGCGATTGGTCAAGCGTCGGCTATGTCCCCCAGAAGGCAACTCATTTCGACCCTCTTTTCCCCGCTTCGGTCAAGGAAGTCGTGTCCATGGCTCTTTCCGCCGGCGCACCAGGCCGGCGCCGCGCCGGAAAGAAGGGAGTAGAAGAGGCGGTGGTCTCGGCTTTGAAAAGCGTCGGAATGGACAGCATGATGTCCCGTCCGATCGGCAGCCTGTCTGGCGGCCAGCAGCAAAGAGTCATGATTGCCCGCGCCATTGTCAATCATCCCATCCTTCTTTTCCTGGACGAGCCGACCACCGGGGTGGATGCCGCCACTCAAGGGCTTTTCTACGAAATGTTGCATGAGCTGAACACTGTCCGCCACATCACCATCGTCCTCGTCACTCACGATATTGGAATCGTCAACAAGCACATCAGCCGCGTCGCCTGTTTGAATCAAAAACTCGTCTACCACGGTTCACACGAGGAGTTCTGCCGCTCTGAGGCCTTCAGAGCCATGCTCGCCGCCGGGCATCTCGTTTCCCATTCTCATTAGCGGAAGCCGCGGATGGACGCCTTCCTGACCTATCCGTTTTTGCAGCGGGCTCTTTTGGCCGGTTTGTTTATCTCTCTCGCTAGCGCGATCCTGGGAATTTTCCTTCTTCTGCGGAGAGACGCCATGATCGGCCACGGCCTGTCGCACGTCACCTTTGGCGGAGTGGCGCTGGGACTCTTCCTCCGTGTCTTTCCCATCGCGACCTCTTTGCTCATGGCCGTTCTTGCTTCTTGGGGAATCGTTAAACTCCGCAAGAAGGCCGGCCTGCATGGAGATATCGCCATCGGCATTTTCAGCAGCTGCGGCCTGGCGCTCGGAATCGTCCTGGCAACCCTGGCCCAGCGGTTCAACGTCGATCTCTTCAGCTACCTTTTCGGCGATATCCTGGCGGTCCGGAACTTCGAAGTCTGGCTGTCCGTCGGGCTGATGGCTGCCGTCCTCTTGGTCGTCCTGGCGAACTACCATCCGCTCATGTTCAGCACCTTCGATACCGAGGCGGCGAGGGCGGCCGGAGTGAAGACGGAGCGGCTAGACCTGCTGCTGACGATCTTGACGGCCATCACCGTCGTCCTGGGAATGAAGGTCGTCGGTATTCTTCTTGTTTCCGCACTGCTCGTGATCCCCGCCGCGGCCGCCCTTCAGATAGCGACAAGCTTCAAGCGAGCTCTCTGGCTTTCTGCATTCGTCGCAGGTTTTTCTGTCCTTTCCGGCCTGGCGGCGGCGTTTGCTCTCGACTTTCCGGCCTCGGCGAGCATCGTTCTTATGAGCTTCCTTATTTTCCTGGTTTTAATGCTCGCCGGGAAGAAAAAACTATTTTAGAACGAAAGGTCAGCGGCTGAGGGCCGCGAGCGTGCGGAGAAACAGGGAATACGCCTCCTGGCCGTAGAGGCAGAAAACAATCTCCTGGGGATAATCATTCCTCTTGAGAAAATCGATGGCCGTCCGGAGCATGATTTCGCTGCACCGTTCGAGCGGAAAACCGAAAATTCCGGTACTGATGGCGGGGAAGGCGAGGCTTCTGATCCGCTGCTCCTTTGCGATTTCCAGACTCCGCAAGGTCGCCCTGGCCAGCTTGGATTCCTCATCCCCTTCGCCCATTCGGGGACCGACGGCATGGATGACATATCGGGCTTTTAAGTTCCCCCCCTTCGTGAGGACCGCATCGCCGACCTCAATCGGAGCCAAGGCGTCACACTCTTGTTGGATCGAAGGCCCTCCGTAGGCCTTGATGGCCCCGGCGACTCCTCCGCCGAGCTTGAGATATTTGTTCGCCGCATTGACCACAGCCTCGACATCGAGAAGGGCGATATTGCCCTCCGTAATCCTGATCGTCCGGCCTTCAAATGTCCATTCATTCATTGACTGAACCCTTTCTTCGGCAAATCGAAAGCTGTTCTTTCGCGCGCTCGAGGAGGCCTTCGGCGCTCTCGGCATCCTCGGGAAAGGAACTCACCCCGGCAGTGAAGGTGAATTTCATTTCCCGGCTCTCTGGTTCAATGCGGAAAGGATGGAGAAGGATTTCTTCCTTTAGCCGATCGGCCACCTTTCGGGCTTCCTCTTTTCCCGTTTCCGGAAAAACCAGGAGAAACTTCTGACCGTCAAATCGCGCCGCGATATCCGAAGGACGGATTGTCTGCCCGATAATACTTCCGAAATAACGGAGGAAATGGTCGCCGGAGGAATGGCCGTAGTGGAAGTTCATTGTTTCAAAGTCATCCAATTCGATCATGATCAGGCTCAAGGGATGGTGGTACCTTCGACTCCGATAGCACTCTTCCTTGAGACGATGAAGGGCAAAATCCCGGTCGAAAAGGCCCGTCAAATTCTCTCGGATGACCAAGGACTTGATCTTTTCGCTCAGGGAGAGACTGCGCAGGCAAAAGAAGAGAATCAAAATTAGGCCGGCGATAAGGACGACCCCGTCGAACGGAAGAAGCAAACCGAAGTTCCGGGAGACCGGGGAAAAATCGGTGAACAGGAAAGAGAGGAGCGAGACAAGGCAAAGGGCGAGCATCAGCCAGAGTTTTCTCCGGAGTCTTCGCACCAAGACGCGCAACCGGGACGACACAGCCATTGACCTTTCTTTTTTTCCATCATGGATTGATCGGCTCCGCAAGGCAATCGCCTTCTCAGGTGAATCTTGGGGTGAATTCGCCTCCCGACGCCTCACCGGAAAAGGGGGGATCAAGCCCTTTCCAATCCCCTCGCCAGCAAAGCTTTAAGCTCGACGGCCAGCCGGGCGACTTTTTCTTTAAGCTCATCGGCGCGGCTTCTTACATCCTGGACGAAGACAGTATCACGGAGGTTCGGCAGGTTGATCCTGATATTGTAATAGGCGCCTCCGGCCGCTGCCTCAGCCGCCAGACCGGCCACGCCGGCGTCGCTCAGAGATTCGCGGTTCCCCTCGGCGGCCGCGACCATGGCTAAATCAAGTAGAGAAAGGCATTTCTCCAGAACTTTCAGAGGAACGAGGGCGGCGTCTTTTGTCGCCGTTTCCACCGCCTCTTCTTTGCTCCTGATTTGCTCTTCCGTCCCTTTGGGCAGCCGGAAAGCATCCATGACCTTATTGAAGGCCCGAGTATCCTCATCGACCAGCTGTAAAAGTTCGTCCTTAAGGCTCTGACCCTTGATCGCCAGATCCTTCATCTTTTCCTGAACTTCCTCATATCCCTTTTTCCCCACCGTCAGGTTGGCGACCATCGTCGAGAGAGCCGCAGACAGGGCTCCGCACAGAGCAGCGGCGCTTCCTCCTCCCGGCGTGGGCGTATCGAGGGAAAGCGAATTGGCGAACTCCCTCAGGGTCAGTTTAACAAGCGAGGGAGAGGAATCTTTGAACTGGAACTCGATAATTTTTTTCTCCGGGTCAAAAGGGGAAACATCATTGAGCCCTAAAGAGAGAACGGCCGTCCGGATCAATTCCTCCTCCGGGAGACCGGGGCTTTTGCCCTGTTTTTCAAGGTAATATTTCCCGGCCATGAGAAGGGCTTCCTTGGGAATCAGCCCGACGAGCTCGCTGCCGGTCACCCGGAGTCCGAGCTTTTCCGCTTCCCGTTGGGCTTCGTCAAAGACGAGATGAACCGGCGTGACCTTATAGTTCGTAAAATTGATCGAGATCTGGGCCACGCCGTAGTCCTCGACATACCAGCCGACGGCCTTGACATGCTTGAATTTGCCCGGAACAAAAATCGTCTTGCCTTCGGCATCCCGGACGACATTCCCTTTCTCGTCCCTTTTGGCCCGGCCGCTTTCCCGAAGGTTGAGGGCGATTTCTTGAGCCAGCCGTCTGTCTCTGGTATTGAGGTTGATATTGTAAGCGATCAAAAATTCCCTCGCTCCGATCACTGTAGCGCCACTTCGGGGATTGAAGACCGGCGGCCCGAAATCGGGCGCCCAGGCGGGATCTTTCATCTTTTCCTCCAGCCCTTCATACTCGCCGGCTCGAATGTTGGCCAAGTTCCGTCTCTCCGGTCTCTGGGCGGCCTCTTCATAAAGATAAACGGGAATGGATAGATCTCGGGCCACCCGCTCGCCCAGTTCCCGGGCCAGAGCGACGCAGTCCTCCATGGAGACTCCTGAGATCGGGACGAAGGGACAGACATCGGTGGCGCCGATCCGGCTGTGCGCGCCCTTGTGCGTCCTCATGTCGATCAGCTCCGCCGCCTTGGCGATGGCTCGAAAAGCGGCCTCCTTGACGTCATCCGGAGACCCGATGAACGTCACGACCGTCCTGTTGGTCGACTCTCCGGGATCGACATCGAGAAGTCTGACCCCCGACGTATGTTCGATGGCGTCAGCAATCGCTCTAATCTTATTATGATCGCGACCCTCGCTGAAGTTGGGCACGCATTCGACGATTTTCATCGCTCGCCTCCCTTTTTTAGAGTAAATCGCAAGGCTCCCTTGGCGTCATAAACTTCCAGAGTGTCCAAATCTTGGAGGTAATCGAGCAGAAGATCCCGATTTCCGACAAAGACAACGACGGGTTTGGCGAGAAGGTATTTCTGGGCGACCTCGAACACCCGGTTCGGATCGACGAGCATAATTTGATCCGAATAGCCTTCCCAGCCGGGCTTCCCAAGCTCAAAAGAGACGATCTCGGAAACCCGTCTGGCCAAAGATTCCACTCGAACGAGCTCGAGGGGAAAGCGTCCGATCAAAAACTGTTTGGCCTGCTCGACTTCAAAAGAGGAGACTTTTTCCCGAGCCATCCGTTCCAGCTCCTTGAGAATCTCCTGAGCAGCGGAAAAACAGGCCGAGGCAATGACTTTCGTCCGGATCGAGTACACGCCGCTGGTCCGAAAGAGATCTAGTTGGCTGAAGGCATAATAGGCGAATTCCCTGGCTTCCCGCAGGTTCAAGAGCAGACGACTATTCGGTGTTCCGCCCAGGATCTGGCTGAGGACGGAGAATGGAAACACGTCTGGATCGGAATTCGGAAAAATCAGGTTACCGACAAAAAGAAAGGCGTCGTTTGCCGCCGGGAAATCGACAAGGCAAAACCGGCCCTCCGAAGCGGGGACTGGCGGAGGAGGAGAAGGCCGCTTGATTTCCCTCTCAGCCCAGAGATTCAAGAAATGGCTGACTTTTCGGGCGGCTTCGACAAGAGTCAGATTCCCGGCCAGAACGAGGACCGCGTTGTTCGGACGGTAATAGGTCTCATAAAAATTTTGGATATCCCGTCGGGAAATATTTTTAAAGACCTCCTCGTTATAAAAGGCCTTTTGCCAGGGATGGCCTTGAAAAAGGCGCCGCAGGAGCTGCCGATAGCCGACAAACTCCGGGTCGGCCTGACGGGCGAGCCATTCATAATAGGTCGTTCTTTTCAGGGCAACGATTTCTCGCTCGGCAAAATCCGGTTGAAGAATCATCAAGCTCAGAGACTCGAGGGCCTGATCCAGCCATTCCCTCAGAAAAGTTAAGGAGAAACGCGAGATATCGAGAGTCACCGCCGTCGAAAAATTTCCACCGATCGATTCAATTCTTTCTTCAAGCTCGCTGGCAGAAAGGAGCGCCGTGCCCCGGTTGATCATCCCCGCCGTAAATGTTGCCAGACCGGGCAAATTTTCAGGCGACGAACTTTCCCCTGCCAGGATGACAAGTTCGAGGCTGATGAAAGGGACATCGGCCCGCCGAACCACGGCCAGCGTGAGACCGTTGCTCAGAACATAGGTCTCAATCGCGGGCAGGCGAATTTCGGGCGGAGGATCAGGAATCGGGGGGTTTTTCCTAAATCTCTCCTGTGCCCAAGCGGCGGAAAAAAGACACAGCGGCAGGAGCCCGAGAAGAATGAACCGAGTCTTCATCGCGACTTCACATTCAAGAGGACGCTGTTTTCCGGAATGAAATAACGGTTGATATTGGCGCTGATTTCAAACGGCGTGATGCGCAAATATCTGGCCAGAATGTTCGGCGCGTCCTCCAGCCTGAGGGGAGAAAAAAAGATTTCCGCCAAGAAAATCGCCCGATCGATCGGCGTCGCCAGCCGGCTGAGAAAATCTCTTTTCAACAGGCTCTTGGCTCGCCGAAGTTCGTTCTCTGAGACCGGGTTGGTCCGGAGCCTGTTAATCTCGGAAAAAATCGCCTTCTGGCAAAGCTCGGCCATCGTCTCGTTGTTGGTGACGGCGAAAATCTTGAACGCTGCAAGCTCGCGCCGTCTTTCGACGCCGCCGCTGAGCTGAACAGCCAGATTCTCTCTCCGGACGAGCTTGCGGAAAAGTCGAGACCCCGTCCCGCGGAGCAGGAGATAATCGACCACCACCAGGCTGTGATAATCCGCCGAATGAGGGGGAGCAATCCTGAAACCGAGATAGAAAGCCGGCGAGGGAGCCCGATTTTCCCTGTAATCTTCAACGACTTTCCTTTTTTCTGCCCGAACAAGCGGAGGCGACCCGGGAAGTTTCCGGCCGGATTCGATCCCGTCAAAATATTTCTCAACGAGCTGCCTGGTTCGGACAGGATCGACCTGACCGACGATGACGAGAACGGCGTTGTTCGGCACATAATAGGCTGATCGAAATGCCGCGATATCCTCAAGGCCTATGGTCCGAACGTCTTCTTCCCGGCCCAAAACGTCGTGACCGTGGGCAAAATCGGGATAAAGAAGGCGATTGAAAGCCAAGGCGCTTTCAAGAAACGGCTCCTCTTGTCGTTGACCGATCTCCTTCAGGACATCCTGCCTGACCCGCTCGACTTTGGAAGAATCTATTTCCAGCGCCTTCAGCCTGTCTGATTCGAGCCACAGGACAAGAGCCAGCTGATTCGAGGGCACGGTCTGATAGAAATAGGTCATTTCTTCGGTGGTGTTGGCACTGAGTTCGCCGCCGATCCGGTTGAGGTAGCTGACGTGCTGCATCGGACCGACGTTTAGCGACCCCATGAACATCATGTTCTCGACAAAATAGGCCAGCCCGGACTTGCCGACCGGCTCGTCGATCGAACCGGCGCGGTAGGCCATGACAACGGAGACAAGGGGCAGGGTATAGTCTTCCGAAACGATGACGTTGAGCCCATTCTTGAGCTGGTAATGGGACACGGGAAAAGAAAACCGGGACTCTTCCTGAGCGGCAAAAAGAAAGCCGGCGGCGAGGAAGGCCAGAGAGTAAGCGCTCCGGCGGACGAGGCGACGGAATTTCAGGACGGCAATCATTCGATTTGAAGAACAGGCATAAAATATCATAAAAGAATTCGCCAATTCAATTTCGTCCGCGGTTGAAAAAAGAGAGCTTTTATAATAAAATGGGCGGACTTTGACGGCAGGACCTGCCAAGGAGGTCGTAATGAGCCAGGCTGGAAAACATCTTTTTACTTCAGAATCCGTAACCGACGGTCATCCCGATAAGATCTGCGATCAGATTTCGGACGCCATCCTTGATGATTTGATCGCCCAGGACCCTTACAGCCGGGTGGCCTGTGAGACCATGGTCACCACAGGGTTGGTCTTCATTGCCGGGGAAATCACGACCGAAGGATACTGCGAATTCCAGAAGCTTGTCCGGAGCGTTGTCCGAGAGATCGGTTACACTCAGGCAGTTTTCGGCTTCGATCATAAAACGTGCTGTGTCATTTCCTCGATCCATGAACAGTCGCCGGACATTGCCCGGGGGGTCATCGAGACGCCCGATCATGAACAGGGCGCCGGAGACCAGGGGATTATGTTTGGCTATGCCTGTCGAGAAACAGAAGAGCTCATGCCTCTGCCCATTATTCTCGCTCATAAGCTCGTCCGGCGGCTGGGAGATGTCCGGCGAAAAAAAATTCTGCCCTATCTTCGCCCCGATGGAAAATCCCAAGTGACCATCGAGTATGACGGAGATGTGCCGCGGCGGATCGAGGCCATCGTCATCGCCGCCCAGCATAACGCCACGATCGACATCGACGACCTGCGCGACGACATTAAACAGGTCGTCATCAAAAACGTCATTCCGCCCGGGATGATCGACAAGAAGACGAAGATCATCATCAACGGCACCGGACGATTCGAGCAAGGAGGGCCGCTGGCTGATACCGGAATGACCGGACGAAAAATCATTGTCGATACCTATGGCGGAGTCGGAAGCCATGGGGGCGGCTGTTTTTCCGGCAAGGACCCTTCCAAGGTCGATCGTTCCGGCTCTTACACGGCCCGGTATATCGCCAAGAATCTGGTCGCCGCCGGGATCGCCGACAAGCTCGAAGTCCAGCTGGCCTATGCCATCGGCGTCGCTGAGCCCGTCTCCATCATGGTCGATTCATTCGGGACGGCCAAGATTGATGAGGACCGAATCAAGGAGCTGATCCGAGCCCATTTCGCCCTGAAGCCGAAAGGGATGATCGAGGCGCTCAATCTGAGGCGACCGATCTACAAGAAAACCGCCGTCTACGGGCATTTCGGCCGGAACGAGCCGGAATTCACCTGGGAACGGTTGGACAAGGCCGAAGCATTGAAAAAAGACGCCGGCCTCTGAGATCGCGGCCCGGGTTAAAGAATCATAAAT
>Ga0185342_1001148_pt1 | contig 11504 bp, 8 predicted proteins | sample ConPoolayeEmetaG_FD_128045 | JGI IMG/M metagenome (GOLD analysis project Ga0185342, IMG submission 128045) | Hot spring microbial mat communities from California, USA to study Microbial Dark Matter (Phase II) - Cone Pool mat layer E metaG... ...
GTCTTTGAATGCTCGGGCGACCCGGCCGCCCTTGATCAGGCCGGAGATCTTCTGAAGCCGGGCGGCAGCCTGCTCATCATCGGCATCCCGGCCGAGGACCGGGTCTCGTTTGAAATTCACAAGTTGCGGCGCAAGGAAATCGCCCTCCTCAATGTCCGCCGCCAGCGCTATTCCTTCGACCGGGCGATCGACCTCATCCGGACAGGGAGCATCGAAGTCCGCTTCATGGCGACCCATCGGTTCGGTCTTGAGGAAGCTGCGGCGGCGTTCGAGCTGGCCGCCGCCTATCGCGACGGCGTCGTCAAAGCGATCGTCGTCAACTCTTGACTTTGATCGAAAATTGATGATATGAGAAGAAGAGGGAAGAAAGGAGGTCGGTGAGCGAAATTCTCTTCCAGGGAGTTGTCTGAAATTTTTTCTGATTTCATCGGAGAGGAGAACAACGAATGAAGAAAAAAAGAATGATTTTATTGGCCCTCGCGCTGGTTGTCGGATTTTCTTTCCTTTCGGCTCAGGAACGAGGCTCGGTGCGCGGCATCGCCAAGAGCACCGAAGGCGCGATCCTGGAGAACGCGACCGTTCGGATCGCAGGGAGATTCCTCCCCGCTGGCCGGGAATTCGTCACCGGGAAGGACGGCGTCTTCCTCTTTCAGGCGCTTCCTCCCGGAACCTACACGCTGACCATCACTCATCCCGAAATGATCGATTTTGAAATCGAGGTCATCGTGGCGGTCGATAAACAGACGCCGGTCGCGGTGGCCATGGTTCCGGTCGGCAAAATCGCCGAGGAAGTCACGGTCACGGCGGCGACACCGGTCATCGACCTGAAGTCGACCGAGATTTCCTCCAACTGGTTGAACACGGTCGTGGAAAAGCTGCCCCTCGGCAGGACCTATGCCTCGCTCTTTCAACTGGCGCCCGGAGTGGCCGATAACCGGGATTTCGCTCCGAACGCCGGCGGGAACAGGCAGGATAACGTCTTCCTTTATGACGGATCGAACATCACCAATCCCTTCTTTGGTTATTTAAGCGCCAATTTTTCCGAGCTCGACATCCAAGAAGTCAACATCAAGCGGGGAGGGATCAGCGCCGAGTTCGGCCGGGCGAGCGGCATGGTGACCAACGCCATCACCAAATCGGGATCGAACCTGGTTGCCGGTTCCTTCCGGTTTGTCTTTGAGCCGAACGAGTTTACCGGAAAATTCCGCGACCCGAACATCGTGACCAAGTACGACCGGTTCAACCCGGCGCTCGGCGTCGGCGGCCCGCTCATCCGGGACAAGCTCTGGTGGTATGTTTCCGCCAACATTCCTTATTCCAAGACGACCGGGAGGATCAACAACCTCGGCGCCGTTCCCGATGCCAAGACCACGGGAAGCGAGCTCTTCGTCAAACTCAGCTCCAATCCCGTCAAGGCTCATCTGTTCTCGCTGAGCTTCAGGAACAACGATTACACCAACAAGAACGCCGGTGTGGGCGTCAATGATTCCCCGCAGGTAGCAACGGACAGTGAAGCCCTGGAACGGATCATCTACGCCTCGTGGGTCTGGACGATCTCCCAGTCGACGCTTCTCGAAGCCAAGTACGACCACGTCACTGAAAATTACCGGAGCGTGCCGGTCACCGACCTCGGCTATCAGCCGAAATTCGACCCGGCGAATCTTCCCCGAATGGGCTATTTCCAGACGGCCGCAGGTTTTATTTTCCCGCCGGCGACTCTCTCCGGCCAGTATGTCGGAGGAGCATCGGAATACAACACCCAGAAATTCGACCGCGATGAAGTCAAATTCACCCTCAGCCAGTACCTGGATTTTCGAGGCCATTCCCATGTTCTGAAGGCCGGTTTCGGATATGACGACGGCGGGGAATGGCTGGAACGACTGGCCAACGGCTGGGGAAGCATCATCGTCACGACCTATGCCGGCCAGAAAGCATTTCGGGCCCGTTATTATTCCAGGCAGTCACCTCAGGATTCGAGGGGGCGGACCTATTCCCTTTTCCTCCAGGATACGGCCACGATCGGCGAGCGATTGACTCTGACCCTGGGAGTTCTTTTGAACCGCGATGAATTCAGCACCAAGACTGCCGGGGAGAAAAAGACCTTCCTGAAATTCAACTTCGACCAGGAGATTCAACCGCGGCTCGGTTTCACTTTCATGCTGGATCCGAAAGCCCAGGACAAGCTCTACGCCAATTGGGGGCGCTATTACAACATGGACAATCGTTCGATCGCCCGCGCCTGGGCGCCGATCCGGATCTATCGGAACGACGCCTTTTTCGACATGGAGGGCAACCTGCTGGCCGATAACCCCCAGGCAGCGGAAACCGGAAAAGTCGTCCTTCCCGACCTCAAGGCGACCTATACCGATGAGTATGTCGCCGGCTACAGCCGGCCGATCACGAAGAATTGGACCGTCGAGGTCTGGGGGCAGTACCGGACGATGAAGCACATGCTCGAAGACTATCCGACGCTCAACCGAGATAGCGGCAGTGCCTCCAAGTACGTCGGCGGCAACCTCGACGGGCAGACGGTTTCGTATTCCGCTCTCCCGCCAGAGATCCAGGCCAAGCTCCTTCCGTTCCCCGATTTCGTCGCCGGCAAGGCGTGGAGGAAATACAAAGCCCTGACCGTCGAAATCAAGCGCCAGTACGCTGAAAAATGGTCGTTGACGGCCATGTACACCTGGAGCCGGCTCGAGGGGAATTGGGATCTCGATTACGCCCCGGGATCGGCTTTGTATTATGCTTCCTCCTATCTCGAAGACGCTCCGGGGCTTTATATCAGCGAGCCGAACCGGACCGGGATCATGATGGGCGACCGAACTCATGTCTTCAAGCTCTTCGGAACCTGGGAATTCTACAAGAGGACGGTTCTCGGATTTTATTGGAGGATTCAGAGCGGACGGCCCTGGGAATCCCGCGGACGCGACGCTTACGGCAACTACTATCGGTACTTAGAAAAGGCGGGGAGCCACAGGCTCGCCACCTGGGGAAATCTGGATGCCCAGGTTTCGCACACGATTCCCTTCGGCAAGTTCAGCGGCGTTGTCGAGCTCCGGCTGATGAACGTCTTCGATACCCAGACCGTGATGACGATCGACCAGCGGTCCGATCAGCCGACGTTCGGGAAACCGATGTCCTACGCCTCCCCCCGCAAGTTCGCCCTGAGCTTCTACGTCAACTTCTGAGGCGAGCGAATTCAGTCGAGGGGACGCTCGAGAGAGCGTCCCCTTTTTTTTCTCCATCTCGGCGGGCGGTCTCCTGCTTCGCCTGATTTGTTAAGGAATCCAGAAACTCAGATCCCCGCCTCTTTTTCTTTTTTCAGCCTCTCCCGGGCTTCGGCAAACATCGGCTCGGCATAAGACGAGGGCCAGGTCCTGTCCTCGAAGCTCCGCTTCTCAACGAGCGACAGGAATCCCTTGAACTCTCCGAAGTAGGAGCCGTAGATGTGGAAACTGTCCACCAGGTCGGCGTACCGGCCGACACGTACAGCCCGGCCGATCTTTTGAGCGATGCGCTCGGCAATCAGACGCTGCAAGTCGGTCAGGGCGAACGCGTTCATAAAGGCAGCCTTGTAAGCATCGCGGGATCGCCAGTGGGTGTTCATGTTGAGGACGGGGACGCCGCTGGCGTCCTCGAGCAGTCGGCACCAGACGCGCTGCAGGCACGGCGGATCATGGGTCGGCGGGTCGAGTTTCGGATTCCAGGTGATCGCCTGGGCGCGGCGGGAGTGACCGGTCCGGCTGAGTTTTTCGATGATGTCGCGGATCTGATCGATCGCCCGGCCTTCAATTTCATAGGCGAACAGACGCTGGTGGTACGTATATGTCCATTTGCCCTCTTCGGGAGCGATCCAATGGTCGTGGACTCCGTCGACGACTTCCTGCCGGTAGATCTCGAGATCTTCGAGCCCTCCCGGGAACGCGCGGTGGAGGCGCGGCTCGAGGAACGGGGCCTCCACGACCCAGATCATCGTGCAATCCCGGCTCGGCGGGTCGCCGGGCTTGTCGTATTCCGTCCGGACCGCGGCTCCTTTTTCCCAGCAGGCCAGAACGGCTTTCTCCCAGGCCTCGGGCAGAGTCCGGCCGGAGACGCAGAGCGTCGGGATCGCTCCTTCCATTTTGTCCTCACTCCTTCTTCAGAGATTCGCTCTGCTTTTATCACAGCCTTGTCCGTTCGGTCAAATCAGGCCGCCAGGAAGTTGCTCGGCCCGGGTTTTTTTTATAAAATGACGCTCAACCGAAATGACGCCGAAGGCCCTGCTCAGATCCCTGCGACCCGCCCAGTGGACGAAGAATCTATTCGTCTTTGCCGCCCTGATCTTCGCCCGGAGATTTTTCAGCCTGCCCGACCTTCTTCGAACAGGCGCGACTTTCGTTATTTTCTGCCTTCTCTCCAGCGGGTTTTATCTTTTTAACGATCTTCGCGACCGGGAAGAGGACCGGGCTCATCCGAAGAAAGCGAAGCGCCCCATTGCTCGCGGAGAGATCCGGACGGGAGAAGCCCTGGCCGTATTTTTCATCCTAATCCTTGCCGGCCTTGTCGGAGCGGCGCTTCTTCAGCCGGGCTTCTTCCTCGCTGCGGCCGTCTATTCCGTTCTTCAGTTTGCCTATTCCTGGAAATTGAAACGGGTCGTGATCCTCGATCTTTTCGTCATTGCCGCCGGGTTTGTCATTCGCGTCGTCTCCGGCGGTCTGGCGATCGGCGTCCCGATCTCTTCCTGGCTTCTCATCTGCACGACCCTTCTCGCCCTTCTCTTGGCCATGGGCAAGAGGCGCCACGAGCTTGTCCTTCTCGACGACCGCGCGGCCGAGCACCGGCCGATCCTCAGGGAGTACAGCGCTTATCTTCTCGACCAGATGATCGCCGTCGTCACCGCCTCGACCCTGATCGCCTATTGTCTCTATACGATCTCCCCGGAAACGGTGCAAAAATTCGGCACCGGCCGCCTGATCTGGACAGCGGGGTTCGTCCTCTACGGAATCTTTCGTTATCTTTACCTCATTCATCAAAAGGAGAAAGGGGGCAGTCCCGAAGAGATCGTCGTAGAGGACAAGCCTTTGCTGTTGAACATTCTTCTCTGGGGATTGAGCGTTATCCTGGTGATTTACCTCAAGTAGAAGGGCCTTCAGCGCAGCGCAAGAGGCGCAGACTTCTGGGCTCTTTTTCCAGGTGATAGACGATCAGGTCCTGAAGAATCCTGCGGACAGAGTCAAGCTGGCCCCGAGGAAAGGAAACGCCCTCCTTTACAGGAGGCGGGCTTTTTCTTGCCCAGTCCAGAAACGCTCCGACTTCAGGCGGAACGGGATCTTTCTTCAAGGAAGCGCAGGTCTCGCACAACACTCCGTCTTTTTTCGGCCCAAGAAATCCTCCTCCGGCCAGCCTCTTCCGGCAGCTCTTGCAGCGGCTGAAATCAGGGAGAAGACCGCTGATTCGGAGAAACCAGGTTTCGAAATAGCGGCTCAGGACGTCGAGATCCCCTCCCGCTTTGACCGCCCGCAAAGTGGAAAGGAGGAGGCGGAAAATGACATCCTCTCTGGCGCGTGAGGGAAAGAATTCCTCGATGATCTCGGCGAAGTAGGCCAGGGTGCAGGAGGTCCGGTATTCTCCCTGGACGTCGAAAAAGGACTCCAGGATGTCGCACTGGCTGACCGTGACCAGGTCTTTTCTCTCTTTTTCGTAAAAATAGACCTTCACCAGAGTCATGGGCTCGAGGCTGGCGCCGAATCGGTTGCCGAATTTTCGTGCCCCCTTGGCCACCCCGCGGATCAGGCCTTTTTCCCGGGAAAGGAAAACGACGATCTTGTCCTGATCGCCGACGGGAAAGCTCCGCAAGACGATGGCTTCGATCTGGTCGATGGGCATGGGTCGGCCGTCAGGGCGCGAAGGTGATATTCAGATCCTTTATTTTTTGCCGCAGCTCGGCTTCCTCGATTCTCAAGGCGGCCGCCACTCGGGAAATATCCCAGTTTTGCCTAAGCAAAGCGCTGTGAATGAGGCGCTTTTCGAACTGCCGTTTCGCCTGCTCGAGGGAGTTGGTTTCAAAAAAGCCCGAGCCGTACTCGAACTCCCTCGTTTCGACGAGAAGGGCAAGATGGGTGCTCGTGATCTCGTCCTCTTCGACCATAATGACAAAACGTTCGATGACGTTCATCAGCTCGCTGACGTTGCCCGGCCAGACGTATTTCATAAAAGCTTCTACGGCCTCCGGCCGGATCGTTTTCGGCTTCTTGCCGTATTCGCCGGCGAAGTGTTTGAGGAAGTGGTCGATCAGCACCGGGATGTCTTCGACCCGCTCCCGCAACGGGGGGATGGCGATCGGGATGACGTTGAGCTTGAAAAAGAGGTCCTCTCGAAAGCGACCGGCAGAGACAAGCTCCCGGAGGTTTCGGCTGGTGGTGGCGATGATCCGGGCATCAAAGAACACGCGCTCAAACGACCCGAGAGGCTCGAAGCTCCGTTCTTCGATCGCCCGCAATAGCTTGGGCTGGATATTCGGGCTCAAGTCGCCGATTTCATCCATGAAAAGCGTTCCCTGATTGGCCAAAAGGAGTTTTCCCTTTTTATCTCGATACGCCTGGGGAAAGGCTCCTTTGACGTAGCCGAACAGCTCGCTTTCCATCATCCCGTCCGGAACAGCCGAGCAATTGACTTCGACGAACTTCTTCTCCCGGCGGGGACTCTGTTGATGAATCAGCCGGGCGACGAGCTCTTTGCCCGTGCCGTTCTCGCCGGAAATGAGAACCCGACCGGGGGAAAGAGCCGCCGCTTCGATCTCCCGTTTGAGCTTTTCCAGCTGTCGGCTGCAGCCCACGAGGTAGGAGGGGATTTTCAGACGCTCCCGGAGTTGGATGTTTTCCTCTTCCAGCTTTTTTTGACGGAGGGCATTCCCGACCGTCAGGATGACCTTTTCGAGCGACAGCGGTTTTTCCAGGAAGTCGTGAGCTCCGAGCTTGGTCGCCAGGACGGCCGTCTCGATCGTCCCGTGTCCCGAAATCATGACCACCTGAGGGCTTTCATCGAGCGCCTTGATTTTCTTCAGGACGTCGATGCCGTTCATCTTCGGCAACCAGATATCCAGGAGGACGAGGTCGATGTTCTGTGTCTTGAGCGCCTCCAGCCCTTCTTCTCCCGTCGAGACCGTCGCCACCACATAGCCCTCGTCTTCGAGGATTCCTTTGAGCGAAGAGCGGATGCTCGATTCGTCGTCGATGATGAGGATCGTTTCTTTGCTCATGCCGGAAGCTGAATGATGAACTTAGCGCCTTTCGGCTCGTTGTTTTCCACCCGAATGGAACCGTTATGGTCGCGGATGATCTGGCTGACGATGGCCAGTCCCAACCCGGCGCTCTTCTTTTTCGTCGAGAAGTAAGGCAGAAAGATTTTTGTCCGGTCCTCGGGGGAAATGCCCGGTCCGGAGTCGGAGACGTCGATCCGGACCTGTTGGAGTTTCTTTTCGTAAGTTGCCCGGACCGTGATTTCGCCCTTTTTATCCATCGCTTCGATGGCGTTATCGAAAAGGTTGATGAACACCCGCTTCATTTGTTCGAGATCGAGCGGGAGAGAGGCGGGAAGGTCGGCGTCGATCGAGATTTCAAAACGGATTTCGCTGAAAATCCCGCGGAATAGGGCGACCGTCTGATCGATCAGGGCCCTGAGGTCGGACGGTCTCGGCTCGACCCTCGGCATTCGGGCGAAATTGGAGAACTCGTCGACGAGAGATTTGATCGTCCGCGCCTCCTGGATGATTGTCTTGGCTCCCTCTTCGATCACGGCGCTCGACCCGCGGTCCGCTTTGCCCAGGGTCTTGATGATCCGTTCCGCGGAGAGCTGAATCGGCGTCAGAGGATTCTTGATTTCGTGGGCGACCCGCTGAGCGATTTCTTTCCAGGTGGCGATCTTTTGGGCCTTCATGAGCTGCGTCAGGTCATCGAAGACCACGATCATGCCGGAAAAGTCCCCCTCGGCCTGCTGGAGCGGGGAAAGGGCCAGGGCGACCGTAGTCACCTGGCCGTTCGATTGGATATGGATCTCCTTTTCCACCAAGCGATAGCGGTTTTTCATCCCCCAGGCGATGTTCTTGACGATCTCGCTGTATTTCGCTTCGTCGAGGACATGTTGGTAGCTTTTTCCGACCGGGTTCTTGTCGCCGAGAGCCAGCATCTCTCTGGCCGAAGGGTTGATGGTGGTGATTTTTCCCTCGGCGTCGAGGGTGATCACTCCGGTCGTGATGTTGTTGAGGACGGTTTCAATGTACTGCTTCCGGTACTCCAGTTCGGCCGTCTTCTGGGCGATGTGGAGCTGGCTTTCCCTGAGATCCGAGATCATCTGATTGAAAGAATCGATCAGCATTCCCAGCTCGTCCGACGCCGGGTCCTCGACCCGGATGCTCAGGTTTCCTTTGGAGACTTCCCGCGTCGCCTGGGAGAGTTTTTCAATCGGCACGGTGATCCCCTTGGCCAGGTGGAGGCCCGTCCAGCTGGCGGCGAAAATGATGAGCAGGGTGATGAACATAAAGCTGATCAAATAAAACGTTTTCACCGTAATTTTTCGCGGCATAAGGAGGCGGTAACGCTCGACCGAGGCGTTGATGGCGGCGATTTTCTGGGCGTAACTCTGGGGGAAAAAGAGACCGGTGGTCACCAGGACATTCCCGACCGAAGGGATTTCGACCCAGACGCCCCGGCGGATCATTTCTCCGTTCCCCATGGGCTCGATGCCGCGGAAGAAGCCGTCTTCTTTTCCGGCCGGAATCGAACCGGGCTGGATAGACTTGTAGTTCTGGAGCGGCAGGTTGGGGTTGAGATAGGTGAACAGCTCTTCGCCTTCGAGATGAATTCCGATCTCATCCAGAGCATATTCGCTGAGCCGCCGGCGGATGAAATCCCGGAGGACGAGGCGGTTTTCAAGCAGAGCGAGCTTTTGCCCTTTGATGTCGTTGGCCAGAACGCGGGCGTAATGGTCGGCCGTTTTTTCCGCTGAGACATAGACGCTGTCGGCCAGCCCCTTGGTGTCTTCGATGACCTTTTCGAACGGCGCCTTGAACCAGAGTTCAATATTCCGGCTGATGAGGTCGCTGGCGAAGAAGAACAGGAGAAAGGCCGGGATAATGGACAGGGCAATGAAGAAAAGAACGAGCTTGGTTTTGAAATGAGCTCCGGCAACCTTTTTCTTCCGTTCGAGATAAAGCTTGACCAGGTTCCGGCCGAGGACCAGCAAGAGGACAAGAAAGAGGAGGAGGACGATAATCTGCATGAACGAAAGAAGGGCGTCGGTCACCGTGGCCGGCGAGAATTCCTGAGAGGCTCGGATAAAGAATTCGATGGCAAAAAAGATGATGACGAGGAGGACGATGAAGGCGGCGATGAACCGCGGGCTCCTTTTCTTTTCCGTCGCCATGGTCTTTTTTCAGTTCTCCTTTGAAGCAAGGAGAAATTCGCGCCAGTTCTCAACGGTGATTCTGATGTCCTTGCGCACCGCTCCGGACGGCCCGAGGGGTCTGGCCGACTTGCCGTTCAAACTGAGCGTGGCGCCGCCCGCGTTCCCGCAGTGGATGAGGAGCTCCCTTTCGGCCCGAATCTCAAGGGTCTCGCCGGCATTCTTGATGCCGTCCCAGGCAAGATTTCCGTCGGCCAAAATCCGCAGCCACGTCTTCTCGCCGAACTTCATCTCGAGGAGGACGCCTTGCTCCTCCTGAAGGATCAGGGGAGTGGGAGATTGTGAAGGGGGCGGCAGGGGAGATTCGGCGACCACCGGGGAAGAGGGCTCGATCGCCGTTTTTAGAGCAGGAGGCGGTTGCCTTGAGGAGAAGACTATAAAATAGAGGAGCGCTGAAGCGGCCAGAGCTCCGGCGCCGGCTATCCAGAAGAGAGGACGGGAAACTGTTCGGCGGCGGCGATCCTTCGCAGGGGGCAGCTTTTCATTCTTGATTCTGACGTTGAGCTGTTCATCAAAGAGCTGCATTTCCTGATATCTATTGATCACCTGATGTTCGTCGATGCCGATACTCTTGGCGTAAGAGCGAAGGATGGCGCGAATGAAGAAGCCTCCAGGAATGATTCCTAACCGGTCGTCTTCGATCGCCTGGAGGAATTTCAGGCTGATGCGGGTGGAATCGGCGATTTCCCGGAGTGAGATGCCCCTCAGTTCTCTTTCTCTTTTTAAATCCTGCCCGAGGGAAGCCATCGTTGAAAATTTTAGGTCAAGTCCTCCGGAGTGTCAAATTTCGTTCCTGGCGCAAGACCGACTGTCCCTCCCATCCGAAAGAGAGAAGCAAGCCCTGGCTGGAGGTCGGCGCTCTCCTTTCTGCGGACTTTGTCGAGATGCCCGACCCCCTCTTTTCTGGTAGAATATGAGATGACTCCAGCTCGGATATGAATTTAAAGAAAGCGATTGAGACTCAAGAGAATCTCTCCCGACGTCTCATCCTCGAGTGGAGGGGCGGCCAGGTCAGGTTTGTCGCGGGAGCGGATTTCGGTTACAGCCGGAATGAAGATCGGATCGCGGCCGTCATCGTCGTCATGACTTTCCCCGATCTGCGTCCGGTCGAGACCGCCTCCGCGGTCCGGCGACTCAAAATGCCCTACATCCCCGGTTTTCTTGCCTTCCGCGAGGCGCCTGCCTTCTTTGCCGCCTTCCGGCGACTGAGGCATCGTCCGGATGTCACGATTCTTGACGGGAACGGGATCGCTCATCCCCGGAGAATGGGCTTGGCTTCCCATGTCGGGGTCAAGTTGGATATCCCGACGATCGGCTGCGCCAAGAGTCCTTTTTTCCCTTTCCGCCTTCCGGAAGAGCAGGCCGGAGCCTGGACCGAATACCGGAATCGGGACGATGAAAAGGTGGGAATTTGCCTCCGCACCCGGACCGGAGTCAAGCCCGTTTTTATCTCTCCGGGTCACCGAGTGGATTTCCGGCTGGCCAAGAACGTCGTCATCGGCTGTTCGAAATACCGCCTGCCCGAACCCCTGCGGGAAGCCCATCGGCTGAGCCGAGAGATGTTTTCGCTCTCAGATCCTCAGAAATCGTGAGAGGGAAGTCAGGCTGCCGGCAATCCCCATCAGCGCTCCTCCGAGCACCATGGTCAGACACTGAGAAAACGACAGAAACCGGAGGCTGACGATTTCCTGGAGCGCCCCGAGGGAGCTTCCAAGGTAAAGGGGAAAGAGCTTGGTCAGGAGGAAGAGAAGCCCCAGGGAAAGGAGGCTTCCCAAAATTCCGAGCGCTGCTCCTTCGAGAAGAAAGGGGAAGCGGATAAAACCGTTCGTCGCCCCGACCAAACGCAGGATTTCGATCTCGTTTTTGCGGGCGAAAACGCTCAACCGGATGACATTGGAGATGATGAAAAAGGAGGCCAGGATGAGAATTCCGCCGAGAAAAAACCCGACCGCCCGGACGAGACGGCTGAGCGATTGCATTTTTCTGACCCACTCGCGGTTGAACTGGACATCCTCGACGCCGCGAACATTCTTGATTTCCTCGATGAACCCCAGAATCTCCTCGGA
>Ga0185342_1001150_pt1 | contig 11495 bp, 8 predicted proteins | sample ConPoolayeEmetaG_FD_128045 | JGI IMG/M metagenome (GOLD analysis project Ga0185342, IMG submission 128045) | Hot spring microbial mat communities from California, USA to study Microbial Dark Matter (Phase II) - Cone Pool mat layer E metaG... ...
TAATAAATGAGGGTGGAAATTCAACCGCCCTTGTTTTCCCCGAAATTGCCGATAGAGAATTATCATCAAGCGAAAGTGCTTCATCTTGTAACAAATTATCACCATAGCGAATGCACCCGAGGGGTGGCGTGGTTCGGGGGCCCTCTGCCGACATCTTTGCTTATGATTTATTCCTTAGATTGAGTGCATCAAAGGCTCAGTGGCCAATTTTTGGTTCGGCGGCTGTTGCGTCAAGCAGGAAGTTCCATTACAATCGATTCGCTCGAGGAAAGAGCTCTTCTTTCCTCCGGCGCCATGGATGCAAGGCCGGAAAATAATGATGGAGAGGCCATCACCCAGATAGCTCCTGCTCGGGAAAGCATTTCGATGAAAGGATTGGAGAAAGTTGTCACCGCCAAGGGACGAAGATTTCTCCTCAAGGTGGAGACGTCCGAAGACGCTCGCGATTACGCCAAATACGAAGCCCTGCGCGAGGAAATCTGGGCTTTTCCGGAAGACCACCTTCCGGGCACGCGCAACCTGATGTGCGAGAATTTCCTCCACGATGGAAGCGCCCTCTTCATCGGTGTTTACAGCGAACAGCCGGATGGCCGATTAAGCGCTGACCCAGAGTCCTTTGTCGCCTTTTCTTACGGTTTTGTTGGCCTCAAGGACAAGACCATCGGCTTCCGACGGCCCGATAACCTCCAGTTTTATTCCCAGTACACGGGAGTCAAGGAGGCATTCCGCCGCTACGGCCTCGGTGTCCTCATCAAGGAATTCCAGAGAGAAAAAGTGCTCGACCTCTTCGGCATCACGACCATCACCTGCACCTATGACCCGCTGACCGGCGTCAACGCCTGGCGGAATGTCCACTATTTCCAGATGGAAGTTGTCGAGTATCGGGTCTCAACCTACGGCGAGTACGGGGGGCTGCTCAACCGTCTCGACGTGCCGAGCGACAGGTTTTATATGAGGTGGGATTTGACCAAGAAAACCGGGCCGAGAGAAGGCGCGATGAAGAGCTCACCCGATGAGGCAGCCTCCCTCGTTCGAGTTGAGGAGAAAACGGTTGAAGGCCGGACCGGTCCGATTCGATTGGAGCTTGCCTCAAGCCTTGATTTAACTCCTCTCAAGGAAGCTCCCGAGTGTCTTTTTGTCCGGATTCCGCGGGATTTTTATGCCATGCTTCAGGAGACGGATGTCGAGGCCGAGCCTGTCCGACGCATTCCCCTGGACTGGCGGCTTCGGACAAGGGAGGCCTTCCAGGCGTTGTTTGAGCGGGGATACAGGGTCGTCGATTTCTCGAGGACAACCGATATGCCCCCCAAAAATTACTATTTCCTTCGGAAGGGGACTCAAGAATGATTTATTCAGGCCGACGGTCGATGAAGTCTCGGCCGAGTAGCTGCGCTCTTCTTTTCTTTTTTTCTTTTCTCCTCATTCTCCTTGGAGGATGCAGAAAGGCGAAGACGCCAGCCGATATCATCATCACCAACGCTCGGGTTTACACGGGGGATGGACAAAAGCCGTGGGCGGAGGCCGTGGCCGTTCGGGGTGGGCGCATCCTCTTTGTGGGGCCAACGGAGAAGGCTCTCCGGTATCAGCGCCCCGCCACCAGAATTATCGACGCCGGCGGTAAGCTTCTCCTTCCCGGGTTGATGGACAGCCATGTCCATTTTGTGAGCGGCTCTGAGAGCCTGGGCAGGGTCGACCTATCCGGGACGCGGACGGTTGAGGAAATGCAGGCGAGAATCCGGCAGTTCGTCCGGGACCACCCGCAAGCGGAGTGGATTCAGGGACGCGGCTGGATGTACGCTGCCTTTCCTGGAAACATGCCCCACAAGAAATATCTTGACGAGGTCGTGCCCGACCGGCCAGCCATGATGAGCTGCGCCGATGGACATACGACCTGGGCTAACAGCCGAGCTCTCACTCTGGCTGGAATCGACCGCCATACGCCAGACCCCGAAAACGGCAAAATAGTTCGCGACGAGACTGGCGAGCCCACGGGCGCCCTGCTTGAAGAGGCGGGGTCGCTTGTCTCCCGCCTTATCCCCCGCCCAACGGCTGAGGAGAGGCTGGCTTCGCTTCGGGAAGGCCTCGGCGAGGCAGCGCGAGTTGGCGTTGTCCGGGTCCACGGCATGGGGGGTGAATTTGGAGCGCTCGAACTTCTGGACCGATTGCGCCGCGACGGGAGTCTCACGGTTCGGTTCCTTATCACCATGTGGATTGAGCCGCCCGGACCAAAGGCGGAAGACTGGAAGGCCTATGAGGAGGCGCGCGCTCGATACAACGATGAATGGCTTTCGGTCGGCGGAGTGAAGCTCATGCTCGACGGGGTTATCGACTCCATGACGGCAGCCATGCTCGAGCCTTACGCAGGACAGGCCGAATACCGGGGTAAGCTCTTCTGGGATGCGGAGGCCTTCAAGAGGACGGTTATCGAATGTAACGCCCGCGGCGTCCAGGTTTCGACCCACGCCATCGGCGACGCTGCCATTCGTCTCGCCCTCGATGCCTATGAGGAGGCGGCGAGGAGGACGGGTCGCCTCGACATCCGCAATAAAATCGAGCATGCCGAAAACATCGCCGCTTCGGATATCCCCCGTTTCGGCAAGCTTGGTGTCATCGCCAGCTTCCAGCCGCTCCATGCCAACCCCGACCCGACGTGGATGAGCACCTGGATTGAGTACGTCGGTCCAGAGCGGGAGCGAAGAGCTTTCCCCTGGAAGGCTGTCCTCGATAGGGGAGGGTGTGTTGCCTTTGGGAGCGATTGGCCCGTCGTCACGCTCAACCCCTGGCCGGGGATTCAGATGGCTGTGACGCGCCAGGACTTCGAGGGCCAGCCGCCTGGCGGCTGGGTTCCGGAGCAAAGGGTGAAGCTTGAAGATGCCATCCGTGCTTACACCCTGGGTGGGGCTTACGCCATGCACCGCGAAGAGGAGGAGGGCTCCATCGAGGCCGGTAAACTGGCCGACCTCGTCCTTGTCTGGCCGAATATTTTCGAGGTCGACCCGCGTGAAATTTCAAAGACTCGAGTTGTCCTGACGATGGTCGGCGGCCGAATCGTCTTCGCGGGCGATTGAGTCCTTGACATCTGGTCACTTCAGACTTTATTATCGGTGCCTTCGGGAGATGGGCAAGAAGGAGAAGGAGGAGGCGCCGATTAGCTGATGAGAAAAAGGAGAAAAAAATGAAAAAAATCAGCCAGGAAGTCAAAACACTGATCGAGGAGGCCATCAAGCTGGAAATAAACGGCCAGGCCTTCTTCAAAAAGGCGGCCGACATGACTCGCCATGAGCTCGGCAAAAAAATGTTCCATCGGCTGGCCGAGGAGGAAGTCAAGCACCTGGACGCTTTCAGTCGGCTGTTCAGCTCGGTCATTAAATCCGACGACTGGAAAAAGCAAGTCAAAAGGGAGGAGTTGAAGGGGCCTTCTTCTGTGATCGAAGAGCTCGAGCAGAGGATGAAGAGAGCGGAGGGGCAGAGCGAAGTTGAAGCGCTCCGCATCGGCATGGAGCTTGAACAGAAGGCCATCGATTTTTTCAGGCGTTCGGCCACCTCGATGGCCGACCCGGCGGCCAGAGAAATTTTCGAGAAAATCGCCGACGAGGAAAGATTCCACTACGACCTTCTCCAGGCTCAGTACGATTCGGTGACAGGAACCGGTTTCTGGCTCGACAGCGCTGAGTTCCAGATGGATGGCAAGTACTGATTTTTTGGCCTTGAGCGGCGATGGATGTAAACTCCCGCCGGGAGGAGGTTATTCGACCGGGGGAAGCGTAAGACCCTCAGGCTCAAAGATCACCCGACGTTCACCCTCTTCCACCTGCCCGAGCTCGATGAGTTCGTAGCCGGCTTTGGCACCCACTTCCAGCGTTCTGTCCACTTCTTTTTCGGGCACGAAGATATAGAATCCGATGCCCCAGTTGAAAGTGGTTAAGCAATCTTCAAGGCTGACGCCGATTTCCCGCATGAAGAGGAAAAGCGGTGGTATCTTTTCCACCCATCTCTTGATTCGGTAGGTAAAAGGCCTTTTCTCATAGGCAATCTTCGACACGCCGCCACCCGTTCCCGCGAGGAGCGAGTGAACCTCGATTCGATTTTCCAGGAGGGCCTCGACCAGGCTAACATAGGAGCGGGTGGGGATGAGCGCCTCCTCACCGAGCGTTTTTCCGTTTGGGAGCTCGTGGAGAAATTTATCCTTGAGTGTTAGCGCCCGCTTGATAACCAGGGAAATCCCGTTGGAATGAATGCCGGACGATGTCGCTCCGATGATCCGGTCGCCGAGGCGCAATTTTTTTCCGGTGACCATTCTTTCGGCGGGAGCGATGATTCCGGTAACACAGCCGGAAAGAGAAGGGGCGCTCCTTACGGGCGGCTCAGCCTTGATGAGATAGCGAAGGGCTGGCGATTCGCCAGCGGGAAGAGCCATGCCGCACATCGCGCAGGCTTGAAAGAAGCTCTCCGCCAGGTCCTGGCTCCGCTTTTCGTCCATGAACCACTCACTGTCTCCGGCGGCCACTTCATCCGTGTAGATAACGGGAAGTGCTCCCTGACAGATCACGTCGTTGGCGGCCATCAGAGCTGTGTCAATGCCGATACCTTCGTAGTAAGTCCTTCCCGTTCCCGCATGCTGGTACATCCATTCGGCGATCCAGTTCTTGTTGCCCAGACCCTCCTGGGTCTGGCACCACAGGTGGGGCTTGTCTCCGCGGTAGCGAAAAACAACGCCATGAAGACCCAGGCTCTCTTCCTCGATGAAAACATCCCGCTTGTTGGGGAAGGCGAGCGTCCGCTTTCCCGCCCGGACCATGGCCATTTTGAAGGGCTCGATCTTGGCGTAGTCGACACCGCTTTGAGCGTATTCAGATTTTGGCTTTTCCCGGGACATCTCAAGCTCTCTTTTCGAGTTCCTCCAAGTCCGCTTTGGATGGATGGTTGGGAATGACGGCGATGGTCCTTCCTTTGTACTCGAAGACTTCTTTGTCGTCGTCGGTGATCTCAGCAATCATCTCTGCTTTTACGCCTTTGGCGTGGATGACGGCCAGGACATCATCGACGTCTTTTCCTTCTACCTGAATAGCCATCCGGCCCTGGGTTTCGCAGATCATGATTTCTTCCGGCGTGATATCTTGGACCTTGAGGGGGACTTTGGACAAATTGACCGAGGCGCCGAAGCCACCGTACCTGGCCGATTCGCATATCGCGGCGCCGATACCAGCCGCGCCCAGGTCAGAACACGCTTTCACCTTGCCGGTGCGAAAAGCGGCCAGAGTGGCTTCCATGACAAGCCTTTCTTCCTCAAAGAGAGCGATGGCTGGACGCATTTCTTTGACCAGACCGGCCCGGTAGAGAGTGTCGTTGCCGTCGTTTCCGGTTTGACCGATGAGGATGACTTTATCGCCGGCTGATTTAGCCGGCTTGGTCAGCGGCTGGCTCGTGACCAGCTTCCCGATGACGGAAACAACGACCGCGGGGACGATGTCGGAAAAGGAAGTCGAAAAACCGCCGCCGATGATGAAGACATCCATGGCCTGGCACATGTCCCTCAGGCCTTTGACCATCAAGTCCACTCTTTCCCGGCTTGTCATTTCGACGCACTTTCCGCAGGTGCATTTCCCGTCAAAGCCGCAGGGGCCGACAAGGACTTTCTCGTGGAGGGGCCGGGTGCCGATAAAATTCAGGAGAAAAATGGGCCTCGCTCCCATGGCCAAAACATCGCGCATGGCCCCGCCCGCGCCCGTGGCGGCGGCATCATAAGGCCTCGGCACACAGGGAGAACAGTGACTTTCCATCTTGGCCACAAAAAGACAATCCGTATCGGGAAATTTGGCCACGGCCGCATCATCTCCCGGGCCGACGACCAAAGCGCCGGGGAATATCTTGCTGACCTGGTCATTCAAGGCCTCGATGGCCTTAAAATCGATGGCCTTGTCGATGTTGTGGTGGAGATGGACGAACAAAGCGTGCATCAAAGCCTTTTCGATGGTGTTCATCTTTAGACTCCTTAAAATAGAATCTTATGGATAAGATAGCATGATGACGAGATGCGCCTCCGCGGGGAGTTGACCGACTTCCCGTTGGAAACTTCTTAATCAAGAAGGGCACAGAGGAATTATGCTGGTATTGACCATCATCGTCAATACTCGCCCCTCACGGGGCTGGATGAGTGAGGCGATCTGGTAAGGTCAGGGAGAGTGGTCAACCCTCGGCGCAAGCGGGAGGCCGCCGTCTCAATGAGGCCAACCTTGGTTACCCCAAATCGAAGCGGTCAAGCATCATCACTTTATTCCAGGCAGAGATAAAATCTTTGAGGAATTTCTCTTGGTTATCGTCGCTGGCGTAGAATTCTGCGACTGCTCTTAGTTCCGCATCGTGACCAAATATCAGGTCGACCCGCGTGGCGTGCCATTGGAGCTTGCCGGTCTTGCGATCATAGCCTTTAAATTTTGTTTTCAATTCATCTTCTGCTTTCCATTCTGTGTTCATGTCCAGCAGGTTGACGAAGAAATCATTGGTCAGGACACCCGGCCGATGAGTGAATATCCCATTGTCTGAATTATCGTAATTGGCCTTTAGAGCCCGCAGGCCACCTACGAGCACGGTCATTTCTGGCACAGAAAGAGTGAGTAATTGCGCTTTATCCACCAATAGATGCTCCGCGTCGGCCGATGCCCATCTTCTTGCATAATTGCGAAATCCGTCGGCGAGTGGCTCGAGAACGGCAAAGGAATCAACGTCCGTTTGTTCCGGCAAAGCATCCATCCTGCCAGGGGTAAAGGGAACACTTATGTCATACCCGGCATTCTTTGCGGCTAGCTCAACGGCGGCGCAACCTCCCAGGACAATGAGGTCAGCCAGCGAAATCTTTTTTCCGTCTTCCCGGCTGGCGTTGAATTCGGTTCGAATCTTTTCGAGAAGACCGAGCACTCTGGCTAACCTTGGTGGGTTGTTTACTTCCCAGTTCTTTTGCGGTTCCAACCGAATACGGGCGCCGTTGGCACCGCCTCTTTTATCAGAATTCCGATAGGTCGAGGCCGAGGCCCAGGCGGTCGTGACCAGTTCAGAAACGGAGAGCCCAGAATCAAGAATTTTTTTCTTCAACTTGGCAATGTCTATTTCATCAACTAACGCGTGGTCGACTTTCGGAATCGGGTCCTGCCAGATTAGGTCTTCTTCAGGGACTTCGGGACCAAGATATCTTGACTTCGGACCCATGTCCCGGTGAAGCAGTTTGAACCACGCCCGGGCGAACGCATCCGCGAACAATTCTGGATGGTCGAGAAACTTTCTCGAAATTTTTTCATAGACAGGGTCGTATCTCAGGGCCAGGTCGGTTGTAAGCATTTTTGGCAGATGCTTTCTATTCGGGTCGTAAGCATCCGGAATAGTTGGTTCTGCATTCTTGGCGACCCATTGGTGGGCACCGGCCGGGCTCTTGCTTAATTGCCATTCATATTCGAATAGATGTTTGAAGAAGTCGTGACTCCATTTAGTTGGAGAAGTTGTCCAGGTTACCTCGAGTCCGCTGGTCAGAGTGTCAGGGCCCTTGCCCGTCTTGTACTTGTATTTCCAGCCCAATCCCTGTTCTTCGAGGTCAGCCGCCTCAGGCTCCGGTCCGAGAAGTTTAGGATCACCCTGACCGTGACATTTACCCAGCGTATGTCCGCCGGCGATCAGAGCAACGGTTTCCTCATCATTCATGCCCATCCGAGAGAAGATTTCACGAATGTCCTTGGCCGCTGCCACTGGATCCGGGTTGCCGCCAGGTCCTTCGGGGTTGACATAAATGAGTCCCATTTGAACTGCGGCCAGCGGACTTTCGAGATTGTTTTTGCCCGCATAGCGTTTATCGTCGGCAAGCCACGCCGTTTCTGAACCCCAGTAAATACTTTCGTCCGGTTCCCAAGCGTCCTCCCGCCCGCAGCCAAAGCCAAAGGTTTTAAATCCCATGGATTCGAAGGCCACGTTGCCTGCCAGGACCAATAGATCCGCCCAGGATATTTTGTTGCCGTACTTCTTTTTTATCGGCCAAAGGAGCCGACGGGCTTTATCCAGATTAACGTTATCCGGCCAGCTGTTGAGAGGGGCGAACCGTTGAAAGCCACCGTTCGCCCCTCCTCTCCCATCCCCTATTCTATAGGTCCCCGCGGCGTGCCATGACATTCGAATGAAAAGGGGGCCGTAGTGTCCAAAATCGGCAGGCCACCAATCCTGGGATTGAGTCATAAGCTCCGCCAAGTCTTTTTTTAACGCATGATAATCAAGATGCTTAAAGGCCTCCCGGTAGCGAAAATCCTTATTCAGTGGATTGGAAAGGGAAGAATTCTGCCGGAGAATTTTCAGATTCAGTCGGTTTGGCCACCATTCTTCAATTTTTTTGCCTCGCCGGGCAAACCGGCTTCTGGCTGATTCAACCACTGAATTCTTGCTCCTATTGGGGTTGCCTTTCCTTTTATCTTTCATCGCTTTACCTCCTGATTTTTTTTTAGCCGGCATTTTTGGCAGAGCCCATAAAATTCCACATGGACCTTGCTTATCTCAAAACCTTGCCCTTCCCCCGCGGCAATTTCTGGTATTTTCTTTATGGCCACGTCTTCCACCCGGTTACATCCTGTACAGAGGAGATGGTGATGCCAGCTCGTGTTCGGGTCAAACCTTTTTTTATAGGGGCCAGTTCTTAATTCCTGAATTAACTCATTTTGTTTCAGTGTCTCCAGGATGTTATAAACTGTGGCTATAGAGATTGTTGGAAACTGCTTCTTGACAGCCTGATAGATATCCTCGGCCGAAGGATGGCTTTTTTTACCCTCAAGATAATCAAGGACGGCCAACCTCTGGGGAGTGAGCTTTATGCCCAGGTTCCTATATTTATTGATATTCATTATTAGAAAATAATTTATATCATATTAAATTAATTTTTGTCAAGTGCCTAATTTTCATTACTTTATTCTGGCTTTGCCATGAAGCGCAGAACCTCTCTAACATTATGCCGCTAGGAGAAAAGGGGTACCCAAATAGACTGGCGTTGCCGTGATACCTGCGCTCGATTTGTCCGTGGCCGGGCAGAAACTCGTGGTCTTGAAGCTCGTTTGCCTATGCTGATTGAAGCTTCTTCTTGCCCCACCTCTATGGTATACTGGCCTGTGACCTGGCGGCTGGAGGGCCGATACTCGCCCCCCACAGGGACCGACTTCGTGACAAGCGAGAGAAATAAAACCCACGGATTGAACCGGCTGATCCATGAGATCAGCCCATACCTGCGGCAGCACGCTTCCAATCCTGTTGACTGGTACCCTTGGGGCCTAGAAGCCTTGGAGCGAGCCCGGGCTGAGGACAAGCCCATCTTCCTCAGCATCGGCTACTCGGCCTGCCACTGGTGCCATGTCATGGCTCGAGAATCTTTTGAGGACCCGAAGACGGCCGAGCTAATGAACCGCCTTTTCGTCAACATCAAGGTGGACCGGGAGGAACGGCCAGACCTGGATGCGATTTACATGACTGCGGTTCAGGCTATGACTGGCCAGGGGGGCTGGCCCCTGAGCGTCTGGCTGACGCCCGACGGCTCGCCATTCTACGGAGGGACCTATTTCCCGCTCCATGACCGGCACGGATTGCCGAGCTTCCGCCGAGTCCTGGTGGCGGTGGCCGAGGCTTACCGAGAGCGGCGTGGCCAGGTCAAGGAGAGCGCTGCCCAGCTGCGTAGCGCGCTCCAGCGAACCAGCTTGGTGAACTCTGCCGAGGGTTCGCTTGACCCGACAATCGCCGACCAGGCCTTTCAGGGCCTGCTTCGAAGTTACGACCGGCGGGAGGGTGGATTTGGATTAGCCCCCAAGTTTCCCCCGCCTATGCTGCTTGGCTTCCTCTTGCGCTACCACTACCGCACCAACAACGGCCAGGCCTTGCAGATGGTCGTCCACACGTTGCGCAGGATGGCGCGAGGGGGAATGTATGACCAATTGGGCGGCGGTTTTCACCGCTACTCAGTGGACCGGTACTGGCTTGTACCCCACTTCGAGAAGATGCTCTACGACAATGCCCAACTCGCCCGGTCATATTTGGAGGCCTGGCTGGTAACGGGCGAGACCGAATTCCGCCGGGTGGCCGAGGAAACCCTTGACTACCTCGTGCGGGATATGACCGATCCAGCTGGTGGATTCTACTCCGCCCAGGATGCTGACAGTGAGGGCGAAGAAGGAAAGTTTTTCGTGTGGAAGATGGAAGAACTGGTCGAAATTCTTGGAGCAGACGATGCCAGGCTGGTGGCGGCCTACTACGGCGTCACAGAGCACGGCCATTTCGAGGGCAAGAACATCCTCCACGTGCCGGCGGACCTTTCGACGGTGGCCCGGCGAATGGGCGTTCCGGCCCACCAACTGCGAGCAGTTCTGGACCGGGCTCGCCCCCGCCTGCTTCAGGTCCGTCAGAGCCGCGTCAAGCCCGGCCGGGACGACAAGGTGCTGACCTCTTGGAACGGCCTGACCCTGCGAGCCTTCGCCTTTGCCGCTGCCGCGCTGAGCCGGGACGATTACCGGCTGGTCGCCGAGCGAAACGCCGAGTTCCTCTGGCGGAAGCTGCGCACGGCAGAGGGCCGGCTTTTGCGAGTTTGGGCGCCTGCCTCCCTGACCGGCGATGAGCCTCGGGCCCGCTATAACGCCTACCTGGAGGACTACGCCAACCTGATCGATGGTCTGCTGGCCCTCTACCAGCTTAACTTCGACGTGCGCTGGCTCGAGTTCTCCCGCGAGCTGGCTGACGCCATGATCGAGCAATTCTGGGACGAAGAAGCTGGGTGTTTCTATCAGACGAGCCACGATCACGAGCCGCTGGTCGCCCGGCTCAAAGACGTGGTCGACAACGCTGTGCCGGCTGGCAACTCGGTGGCGGCTGACATCATCGGGCAGTTGGCCGTTTTAACAGACGGAAGGACCAGGGCCAGTGGCCGCTCCTACGCATCCTATGCCGAGGCGATCCTGCTCCTCTTGCGGGAAGCCATGGCTCGCCAGCCACTGGCCTTCGGCCATCTATTAAGCGCGTTGGAGCGGCGTTTGGTCAGGCCGCTGGAAGTGGCCGTGGTTGGTCCGCCAGCAGACCCGCGTGTCCAGGCACTGCTGGCCGAAGTGCGGCAGCGCTTCCTTCCTCAAGCGGTGGTCGTGTTGGCTCCTTCCGACGAGGCGGCCAGAGCGCTGGCAGCCACCATCCCTTTGCTGGCTGGACGGAGCCAGCTTGGGGGGCAGCCTACGGCTTACGTGTGCCAGAACTTCGCCTGTCAGTTGCCAGTAACCGATCGCCAGGGATTGGCCGCCCAGCTAAAGGCCCTGGTGAAAAACTCAAAATAGAGTCAAGGAAAAACGCCTCCCGGTCCAGAATTATGAATAGGTCAGGTCGAAGCCTTTCCGTAGCTGAAGAATTAGGTCGGACCCTAAGAAACAGAAAAGGAGGTTCTCGCTGAGACCGGGAATCTAACCGCGGCATTCAAACCTAAACAGACTTGGGTCGGGTAGCTACCA
>Ga0185342_1001151_pt1 | contig 11482 bp, 7 predicted proteins | sample ConPoolayeEmetaG_FD_128045 | JGI IMG/M metagenome (GOLD analysis project Ga0185342, IMG submission 128045) | Hot spring microbial mat communities from California, USA to study Microbial Dark Matter (Phase II) - Cone Pool mat layer E metaG... ...
GTCTGGGCCTCGATCCGATTTCGGCAGAGCCCGAAGAAGCCGATTCCGACGATGGCCAAGGCCAGTCCCAGCAGGGTGTTTACCAGGGCCTTGCTGATGCCGCTGGCCAGGTCGCCCGCCCCGGCCTGACCGCCGGCCACGCCCAGGCTGCCGAAGGCCTCGATCATGCCCCAGACCGTTCCCAACAGGCCCAGCAGGGGTCCGAGGTTACCGAGGATGTTCAAATATTCCGCCCTTCGGAACATTCGGCCGCTGAGCTGCCCGGATTTCTCCAGGGCCGCCTCGTGCATGGCCTCGAAGCCGTGTCGGGCGTGCTGAAGTGCGGCGGTCATCACGCGGGCGAAGAAGGTCCGGCTCTGGCGCAAAGCTTCCAAGCATTCGCGAAAGTTGCGTCGCTCGATGTGCTGGCGGGCCCGTTTAACCTGCGAAGGAGGGGCGATGCAGGCGGCTCGCACCATCAGGAAATGCTCCACGATCAGGGCGATCGCCACGACCGAACCGACCAGAATCAGGTAGGTGGGAACCTCGATGCCCTCCCGTATGATCCTGAGTAAGGACTGCTGGGACCCCGCGTGCGGCACCTGGGCTGCGCCCGGCGCCGTGGCTGCCAGCAATGCCGCGGTTGCCCACGTCGCCTTCTTGAACCTGGGACTATTCATTTCGCTAAGTCCTTACCAGTCACGATCTTAAGCGTTCCGCCGCTGGCCTGCGCGATCCGCCTGAGGCGTCGACTCCACTCGGTTTCGCGAGCGGGCATCCCGCCCGAATCGGCCAGCACGTCCTCATCAAACAGCAGGCAGTAGATCCGGACCCGTGCCAGGCGATTGGCTCGCTCGATCTCCGCCACCACTTCGTCGTCGAAATTCCCATCGGACAAGAAGAAGATCGCGTCGGGTCGGAGCGAAAGGGCCCGTTTCATGGCCGGCAGCGGCTCGGTTGCCCCGGCTGGCTTTTTCCGATCAATCCAGGCGAAGAACTCCCGACGGGTCGGCTCGTCCGCAGGCTCCAGCTTCGGCTTGAAGCTTTCGGTGCGGACGCCCTCGAACTCGCCGTAGAAGATTATCACATTGAAGGATTGGGCCGGGACCAGGCGGCCGATCGAGCGTTTCAGCTCCCGTTTGAGTTCCTGCTCGACGGTGCAGATGGAGCCGGAGAAATCGACGACGTATACGAGGCGGTTAGCCCGGACATTGAGGTTCCAAACGCCGGCTTGGCCGATGCCGCTGCCAGCTCCACCTGTGGCGGCCCCGAAGCCGCCAGTGCCGGGCTCGCCGGCGCCGGAACCGGTTCCGAGAAGACTTAGAGCGCCTTCGCCCAATCCCAGGCCCATCCCGTCCGCGACTCCGGCCCCGCCGCCCTGACCGCGCTCAAGTCCTTCGAGGGCCGATAGATCCAGCCCGCTGAAAGCTGGCGGCGGAGTCAGGCTGCTCAGCGAGTCATCGGGCAGAGGGATGTCGGCCGGGGCTTCCAGCAGGTTCTGCTCAGCCCACTGGAAGGCGTCGCGAAGCTCCTGGGTCTCTACGACCCGGCCTTCCCACTGCGTGAGCTCGAGTGACCCGCCACGCACGACATGAAAGGTCTTCAAGGCCAGGAAGGCCAGCAGCCCCAAGTGAATGAGGATGCTGACTGACAAAGGCAGTCCCAGGTGGATGAAGTAGCGGAAGAAGGGGTTGAGCGCGGCCCGGTCTTCCAGCGGTAGGTCGGGCCCGGCCTGCATCCGGTTCGTGCCCCCTGTGGTTCGATCGGGGTCACTGCTCATCGGCGGGACCTTCCCACTCTACCGGAGCATGGCTCGGTCAGCGACGGCGCGCCGGCGGCTGGCCAGTTCAGGGAGGCGGTGCCGATGTCGGCGGAACCCGGCCAGCCGTCGACCCGGCACTGGTCATTTGCACGAAAGTCATCCGCAGGTCATACAAGACCTGGTCGACAAGGGTTTTCTCTTCCGGCGTAAGGTTGTTGCGGGTCTTTTCCTCAAGCACCTGGAGCAGGTCGATGAAGTGCCGAGCCATTTCCAGGTTGGGTGGGATGCGGTCGCCGCCCGGGCCGGCCAGCAGCCCCAGACCGGCCATGGCCTGAACCACAATCAGGTTGACCAGCTCGGCGAAGCTGGGAGGCGGCAGCGGCTCGGGGGCCGCGGTCTGACGAGCCAGACGCTCCTTCTCCCGCTTGGCTTCCGCCTTCCAGTCGTCGTCCACGATGATCTTTTTTTCTTCTTCGGGCATTTTGCACCCTTGGTGGCGGGTTGAACCGAATAATTGTATCGGCGGCAGGTGTCTTGAACAACGGCGGATTCTGGAGGGGCCTGTGGCGGTTCCGCCGGTTCCACCCCGACCGCGGCCACCAAATCCGGCCCGGCGGCGCCCGACGGGGCGGGTCAGGCCCGCTGGGGCTGCCACCGCTTGGCCCGGGGCGAACGTGCGGGACGGGAATGCAAAACCAGTAGCCCGACCAAGCCGGCCAGACTCAAACAGATCGCCAGAAACTGCGAGATGGTGAACCTGCCCAGCGTGTCCACCGGGTTGTCGGCCCGCACCAGCTCGAGCGTCCAGCGTGTCCACGGTTCGATCAGTAGCATGGTGCAGATGACCTGCCCGTCGCGGGTTCGTCGCCAATACACCGCGTTCAGCAGGAGGGCCAGCAGCCCAAGCGTTATGGTGGAGTAGAGCTGGGCGGGGTGCACTGGCAGCGAGCGGTATTGGCTGGCCAAAGCGCGCAGTTCGGCGGCGCTCAGGTGGTACTTCTTCATCTGGGTGCGGATGTCGTAGTACTGGCCCGGCCGGGTTTCGATTTCCCGGTCGGTGGCGCGGAGGCTTTCGCGACTGATGGGGTAGGCCGCGGTGCCGTCGGAAAGTATCCCCTGGGGGGAGAAGACCAGCAGTTCGGCCGGCAGGCCGGCACCTGGCCGGTGCTCGGCCCACTGCTGGCGCTGGACCGGGCTGCCGTAGGGGAATCGCACTGCCCAGGGCAGGTCGCAGACTCCGCCGAAGCAGCAGCCGTTGAGGAAGCAGCCGATGCGTCCGATCGCCATTCCCAGGGCCGCGGAGGGCGCGATGATATCCAGATACCAGCGGATGGACAGCCGGCGACGGTGCAGGTAGGCCAGCACCAGCACCACGACGGCGATGAAGCCGCCGTACACCTCCAGCCCGCCTTTTCGCACGTCGATTATCGCCCAGAGCACCTGAAGCGGGCTGCCGTGGCTGGCGAAGTCGCGCCAGTAATGGGCTACGTACATAGCCCGGGCGCCGATCACCCCGCCAAATAACGCCAGAAAGCCGCAGTTTATGATCACGTCCGGGTCGGCGCCCGAACGTTCCGCCCGGCGAGTGGCCCACATTATGGCCAGCAAGAAGCCGATCATCAGGGCCAGCCCGTAGCCCGGAATCTCCAGCCCTATCCAGGGGATTTTCCAGATGACCGGCAGCATGACCGACAATCCTACCGGCTGGGGGGGGCGCTGCCCATGGGGTCGACCAGGAGGTTGTCGATCAGACGGGTGTTGCCGATCCGCACTGCCAGGGCCACCAGCACCGGCCGGTCTATGTGCTCCACCGGCTGCATGGTTTGGGGATCGACGATGCTGATGTAGTCCACGCGAGTCGGCTGAGCCTGGCTGACGATGTGGTACATCTCCTCCAGGACCGCCTGGACCTGGCGCTGGCCAGCCTGGATCGACCGTTGGGCCTGGCACAATGCCTGGTATAGCACGAGTGCCCGGCGGCGCTGGTCGGCCGAGAGCATTGCGTTGCGGCTGCTCATGGCCAGGCCGTCCGGCTCGCGCACGGTGGGGCAGCCCACGATCTGGACGGGCAGATTCAGGTCGCGGGTCATCCGTTGGATTACCGCCAATTGCTGGGCGTCTTTCCGGCCGAAGTAGGCCACGTCCGGCTGGACGATGTTGAACAGCTTGGCGACCACCGTGGCCACGCCATCGAAGTGCCCGGGTCGACACGGGCCGCAAAGCGTATCGGTCAGTCCGGACACGTGGACGCTGGTGGCGGCGTCGGGTGCGTACATCTCTTCGTCGCTCGGCAGGAAGACCAGGTCGACGCCGGCTGCGGCGCATTTCTGGAGGTCGCCGGCTTCATCTCGGGGGTAACGGGCGTAGTCCTCCTGCGGGCCGAACTGGGTCGGGTTGACGTAGATGCTGACCACTACGAACGTGGCGTCGCGCCGGGCGGCCTCGATCAGCGATAGATGCCCGGCATGCAGGTATCCCATGGTGGGCACCAGCCCGATTCGGCGTCCGCGGCTTCGAGCGATACGGACTGCGTTTCGTACGCCGGGTATTTCCCGTGCTACTTCCATGAGCCAGCCTGATCTACGGGGCTGACAGCCGCAGCTCTCCGTCCGGCGACAGCCCGCGGAAATCGGCGATAAACACCTGCGGCGAGTCCAGCCCGTTGCGGGTGGAGGTCCAGATCAAATACCGACCGTCGGGCGAGAAGACCGGCAACCCGTCAAAGGCCGGATCGGAGGTCACCTGATGCATCTCCGATCCGTCGTCTCGGACCAGGTACAGATCAAAGTTCGGGTCGGGTCCGAATCGCGCGTGGGTGAATATGATCCATTTGCCGGAGGGATGCCAGTAAGGGCACCAGTGGAAGGCGTCGTTGCCGGTGATGGCTTTCTCGGCCGTGCCCTCCAGGTTGTTCACGAATATCTGTAGGTTGCCGTTGCCGGTTCGATCCGACCGGTACACGATCCGTTTACCGTCCGGACTGAAGAACGGTCCGCCGTCCCCGCCCGCAGAATGCGTGATCCGCCGCGGATTCCGTCCGTCGGCCTCGCAAATGTAGACTTCCTGGTTGCCGTCGCGAAACGAGCTGAAGACGATTAACCGGCCGTCCGGCGAGTAGGAGCCCTCGGCGTCATACCCGTCGCTGTAAGTCAGTCTGCGGAGTGCTCCGGTCGCGAAGGTGTACTCGTACAGCTCCATGCCCGGGTAGTACTTCCAGACGTAATTCAGGCCGCGCCGGGCCTTGGCCTGGCTGGCCGAGCGGGTTGGGGGTTGGTCGCTGCCGGCCTGGTCCTGTTCCGATTGCTCACCGCCTCCGCGGGCCCGGCGGGCTTCATGCTGGGCGGGTCCTTCCGGGGGTCGTAGATCATCGTGATTGGCGGCAAAGAGCAGCTTCTGGCCGCTGGGGTGGAAGAAAGAACAGGTGCAGGCCCCGACGCCCGTGCTGACCATCTTCAGATCGCTGCCATCCAGGTTCATCACGTAGATCTGATAATCTTCTTTGCCGACCGGATAGGCCTGGAAGGAGATGCGTTTGCCGTCCGGCGAGAAGTAGGCTTCGCCCGACCGGGCCAGGCCCATCTGGACGGAGGTCAGTTGGCGGACGTTGCCGAACCAGCGCGATTCGTCATGGGCGGGACGGGTTTCCTGCCCCGCCGCCCACGAGCTGGCCAGCATCGAAAACAGCCCACAGTACCGCTGCCATCGCTGCATGATCGTCACTCCCGGCCAGCCTACCTTTCGCACCCTTCGGCCGCCGGCCGCCCGGCTACCAGCCCAGCGAGATCTCAAGACGCTGCCCGGGTTGCAGTTCAGCCGGCTGGATCAATTCTACCCGGCATTTCTGGTCGGAGGCGACGAACTGGACCGCGATTGGGTCCGACTCGGCCGGGCCGGAGGTTGCGTGGATCAACCGTGCTCGGACTTGCCTGACCGCAACGGACGGCGGGGTCTCGACCTCCAGATGGGAGAGCCGCAGGGTCCCCCAGTCCAGTCGGACCACATTGGTTTGAACGCTGCCCTGGCGCTGTTGCCCGATCGTGCCCCAGCCGGTGCCGGCACAGAAGAAGCACGCGAAATCATCCTTCTGGATGCGTGGGGCGAAGCCGAGCCGACCGGCCGGGCCGTCGAAAGTGAATCCGGCCAGTGCGTGCAGCACGCCCCAGCACGCCAGGGCCCGCGCGTAGTGATCGCCACACTCGACTTCGTTCCATGGGTTATGGCGGCTGCCGTCATAGCGCTGGTCGATGCCGTGGAGGATGAGCACGGCTGGGTCGATCATTCCCTCCCACAGTAGGCCGGATGCGACCTGGTATTCGATGCCGGTCCAGACCTCGTCGCGGTAGCGGACCGGCTGGGCGGGTCGGCCGCCGCGCGGCCAGGTGCAGACGAACAGCCCGGGCTCGCCGGGATGGGCGAACCAGCGTTCCGGCGGGAACCTCGCGTTGAGCGGTCCGACGTCCGGGGCCCAGTTGTACCGGAAGACGGCCGACAGCGCGCTGCGGACTTTCTCCGGCGGATAGAGATAACCGAGGTTCAACAGGTGAGCCCAGGTCTGTCCGAACAACTGGTCAGAGAGGCAGCCTTTGCCGTATTGCCAGGGGCGTTGCTTGCCGCCGGGCAGCCGCTGCTGGAAATACTCGCCGTTGAAAAGGTATTTGACGGTCCATTGGCTGCCGCGTTCGAACAGTTCGTGGTAGCGGTCGGCGGCCGCCGGGTCGCCCACGGTTTTCGCCATCTCTTCGCCGGCGCGCAGGGCCGCCAGGTAGAGCGACCCGACAAACGTATTGGCGCCGACGAAGTTGATGTCGTAGGTGTTGTGCTGCCGATCGTTCTCGATAATCCCGTTGCTATCGCCATCCTCGCGGATCAGGTACTCCAAGGCGGCCTGGATGCGCGGCCAGTTCTGGCGCAGAAACCGGTCGTCCGGCGAGGTCAGGTGCTCGCGATAGCACTTGAGGACCGTACCGGCCTGCCCGTCGGCCGCGAAGTTGCGATCCGAGCGGAATCCGACCAGCCCGCTGGCTTCGTCGAACGCTTCGCCCAGGTCCTGCGTGGTGCGGGTCGAGCGGGCTAGTTCGGGAAACAGCCAGGCCTCGGCCTGAGCGTAGTTCCAGACGTGGGTACAGGTCCCGTGACAGCAGTAGGCGCCCTCCCAGGCCCAGAAACGGCCATTTTTCCACCACTGCGCGGTGCCGGTCGCCAGGTTTGCCACCGGCATCATCAGCCGGCTGGCCAGCCACCAGGGGAGGGTGGTTTGCCGGTAGAAGCAGTCGCAGAATCGCAGGGTTTGCTGGTGCAGGCGCGGCAGATCGGCGGCAAGCTGTCGGGCCACGTCCCAGGCGTCCTCGAACCAATTGGCGTACATTCGACCGTGCCCGGTGTGCAGGTTGGGGAAGTACCAGGAGACGATGAAGGTTACATCCTGGGTCTGGGCGGGGGCCAGAACGAAAGTGCTGGTGAGGGTACCGACCAGCGGCTGGCCGGTGCCCGGTTCCAGCTCGCTGCCGGCCACTGAGAGCATCCGGCCCAGCAGCGAGGCCACGAACGCGTCCTTGCCGATCCACCGCAGGCCGGTGACGCCCGGCCCGAGCAGAGTGAAGGCCATATTGCCGTAGCCTAGCGCGTCCTGGCGATATTCGCGGTATTCGTCGCCTAGGTCGTTGGTCAAGGCCAGATCGTCGATGTTCACGTGGCCCCAGCCGCCGCTGGCCTGGTCGACGATTTCGAGGCGGCCAAGCTGGCCGGCCAGGTCGCTGACATCCCAGACCCTGGGTTCGAGCTTTTCATCGTTGCGCCCGGTGGCGGTACGCACCACGCGGCCATCGACCAGCAGATTCAGGCAGGTTCGGCCCTCCTGTCGGCCACCGCCGATACGGAATGTCAGGTAGGGCAGGTCGATCTTGAAGGGGGCACTGATCATTCTGCCCGTCGGCCCGTCGCCACCGCGGTAGCTGTTGACCAGGTATCGGCCGCCGAAGCCGCCGACCGGTTGTTGGTCGGGCAGCGTCCCGGTCGCCGGCCGGTGGCCAAACGCGGTTCCTTCGACTGTCCAGTCCTGGTAAGTGCCGGACTCGAAGTCGGCCAGCACGCGGGTGGTCACCGGGCCGGGGGGAGGTGGCGGACGGCGCTCGATCGCGTCCATCAACACCGAGGTGAGACCCTCGGCCGAAACTGAGCGGTTGCGCCGGCGAACCATCAGCGGGCCGGAGCGATCGCTGTACACCATGTTCTCCAACCAGCCGCCCAGAGCGACCTCCAGCGGCTGATCGCCGGGGTTGCGGACCGTGAATCGCAGCACGGTCGCCGGCCAGGCGGAGTTCCTGGCGTCCAGGGGAATAAATGGACTAAAGACTTCGAGATCGACGTCGACCGGAGGGACGTTTTCGCTCCGGGTGGTCGCGCTGGTCCGATAATGAATGATGGCTCGCGGGTATTCGCCGACGAACTCGATGCCGTCGTAGCCGGCGTCATCCAGTGTGGCACGCCGGACGGATCCGGTCCGGTCCTTGGTAGCGATGGCAAAGCCCTGGGCGATTGGCTGACTGGGGCGGCAGGTCCGGTAACTGGTCTGGCCGGTGCCGGCCAAATGCTCGGCTCCGTCGATTTGCCAGCCGCTGAGCGTCCCGTCGCCCAGCACGTAGAGCTGGCCGGCGCAGATTCCGCCGCAGGGCATGCCCAGAGTGGTGCGGGCCGGACCGACATAGACTCGCTGCTGTCCGCGTTGGAGGAGGGCCTGGATCTGAGATTGGGAGAAACCCTTGTCCGCCGGTACCGGATGTTCGATGGGCCTGAATCCGATCGGCAGCTCATAGCAGCCTGGCCAGGTCAGCAGGCCAGGAATCAGCAGGACAAGTGCGAGCGAAGGCGGGCGGCTAGTCGGCCCGTGGCGACGTATCGGATCTTGCATCGTCTACTCCCTTCCGGCGCGGCAGGGCCAGCCGGGCCACACCGGCCGGCGTGCCGGGAGTATACAAAGGCTCGGAATGGGAGGTTAGCCGCCGGGCGGCAAAAGGCGCCGGTTCCAGGTGGAGTGCGGCTGGAGTCAGGCGGTACTGCGGCCGTAACGCCGGCTTGTTTGTTCCGCCTTCGCGATCGGCGAGCCGCCCGGTTGACTGGTGCCTTGCGGCCCGGGACCTGCGGCGAGGGCTCTGATAGGCTGCGGTTTCAGCGAGGGGTCGGGCGGGTCGATAAGCCGAAGCTCGCGGTACGCACCGTTGGTGCCGGACCTGGTGCCTGGCGACCGGCTCGCCGGGCGGCCGACTACACCCAGCCGCGATCCTTGCAGGCCTGGGCTACCCGGGCGATGGCGATGGTGTAGGCCGCGTCGCGCATCGACAACTTTCGCTTGCGGGCGGTTTCGCTGACGTCGATGAATGCCGAGGTCATCATGACGTCCAGCTTGCCGAGCACTTCGTCCTTTTCCCAGTAATAGTTCATGTTGCTCTGGACCTGCTCGAGGTAGCTGCAAGTCACGCCGCCGGCATTCGCCAGGAAGTCCGGGATCACGAAGATGCCGCGTTCGTTCAGCACGTGGTCAGCGTCCGGCGTGGTGGGGCCGTTGGCACCCTCAGCGATCAGCTTGACGCGCTTGGAAATCCTGTGGACGTTGTCGGCGGTGATGGAGTGCTCCAGGGCCGCGGGGATCAGAATGTCCACGTCCTGCTCGATCCAGGCCTCGCCGGGCAGCCGCTGGTAGCCCAGGTCGACCGCCTTCTGTTTGTCAATGCCGCCGAACCGGTCGGTGATGTTGCGCAGCTCAGCCAGGTCGATGCCGTCCTTCTTCAGATATGCGTAGGGCTGCTGGTCGGCCTGGTCCCAGCAGGAGACGCAGATCACGCGGCCGCCGACCTGGTGGTAGAGCTCGATGGCGTACTGGGCGACGTTGCCGAAGCCTTGCACGCTGGCGATGGTGTCCTGGGCCCGCAGGTTGAGCTGCTTGAGGGCCTCGCGCAAGGTGAAGACCACACCATAGCCGGTGGCCTCGGTCCGTCCCAGCGACCCTCCCATGCCCACCGGTTTGCCGGTGATGAACCCCGGATAACGGCCGCCATGGATGCGCTCATATTCGTCGAGCATCCACAACATATGCTGGGCGTTGGTCATCACATCCGGGGCCGGCACGTCCAGAACCGGCCCGACGTCACGGGCGACCGCTCGGACCCAGGCCCGGCAAAGCTGTTCCTGCTCGCGCAAGCTGAGGCTGTGGGGGGAGCAGATCACCCCGCCTTTGCTCCCGCCCAGGGGGATATTGACCACCGCGCATTTCCAGGTCATCCACATGGCCAGAGCCCGGACCGTGTCGATGGTTTCCTGGGGGTGAAAGCGAATTCCGCCTTTGCCTGGCCCGCGGGCGTCATTGTGTTGCACCCGGAAGCCGCGGAACACCTTGAAGCTGCCGTCGTCCATTCGGATCGGCAGGCTGAAGTGATACTCACGCATCGGCTGGCGCAGCAGATCTTTGGTGGCCTGGTCCAGACCGAGCTGGTCGGCAACCTTGTCGAACTGAGCCTGAGCCATCTGAAAGGGATTAAAAGGTTTGCTGCTCATCACGTATTCCTGCACGGCCGGGCAGTGCTGCCCCAGTTCATGCCCCGGGGTACCGGCGGCGTCGAGAACCGAAAATCAAAGCCTAAACTCCAGCGGCTGGAAGGTCAAGGACGGTCCGAACCGCGGAAGCCCCGGGGCGTCGATCGGAACCGCCCCCACCCTTTTCCGACGTAGGTCCTTGATGTTCAGAATGTTACGGTCGGTGCTGGCGATGGAGGCGGGCAGGGGCGAATGCCGTTACCTTGAGCCCGGCCTTTCGGGCGGTTCGGCAAAATGAGCGACCGCCGAATTAACGACCGTGGGACGGCAGGTGGCCGGTCACTGCCACCGGGCGGTAGCGGTTTGTCCGACACGGGAGGCGGCCAGCATTTCCCGCAACGCGTCCTGCACCGAGTGAGTCGGCTGCCAGCCGACCTGCTCGCGGAGCTTGGTGCTGTCCCCGCAAAGCACGGGTGCGTAGCCTTCGCTGTCGGCGGGTCCGGCCTGGGTCAGGCGAACCTGTAGGCCGCATTCTGACAGCAGAGCTTCAACGGCTTCGCGACAGGTCATGGTGTGGCCGGAGCAGATGTTGTAAACCTCGCCCGGCCGGCCGTTCTCGATCAGTTTCAGGTACGCCGCCGCCACGTCCTGAACGTGCAGCAGATCACGGCGAGATGAGAGGTCAGGCAGGCGGAGCTCATCCCCATTCCCGCTTGGATCCCACTCCGCAATTCGCCGGGCGGCTGCCGCCAACAGGAACCGCTGCGGCTGGCCGCTGCCCAGGTAATGGAACGGGCGGGCGATAATTACGTTGAGTCCATAATGGCGCATGAATACCCGGGCCACCTCCTCTGCTTCCCACTTGAACGATCCATAGACGCTGATCGGCTGAGCGGGAGTGCTTTCAGGGACCGGGTTTCCGTCCTGGCCGGCCAGTCCGTAGACCTCGCAAGAGCTGGCCATTAGCAGCCTGGCCGCAGGGGCGATTCGGCGTACGGCGTCGAGGATGTTCGCCCAGGCGCCGACAATTGACTGGTGTGCGGCAAGCGGATCAGTGGCCGCTTCCGATGGATGAGAGACGCCGGCCAGGTGAATTAGCGCGTCAGGCCGGCTGAGGCCTATGATTCGTCCGACGTTGATAGCGTCGGCGACGTCGCAGACGAAGGCTCGGTAGCCTTCGCGTTCGTAGGCGAGTTTTCGTGCGCGATTACGAAC
>Ga0185342_1001153_pt1 | contig 11458 bp, 13 predicted proteins | sample ConPoolayeEmetaG_FD_128045 | JGI IMG/M metagenome (GOLD analysis project Ga0185342, IMG submission 128045) | Hot spring microbial mat communities from California, USA to study Microbial Dark Matter (Phase II) - Cone Pool mat layer E metaG... ...
AAGATCCCTTGAAGTATTTTTCTACCCTCGATTTCCAGCAAGTTCGCCTTGATTTCAACGTCTCTAACTTCCCCATCTTTTGTGATAACCTTTGTTTCTAGAATTTGCCCCTCATCCTCTTTTAGATGGCGAAGAAACGTCTTGCTAAACTCGCCAACTACTTCCTCTGGAGGATGCAGAATCCGTTGATGTTGACCAACAATCTCTGACTTTCTTCTTCCGACCAACTTGCATGCTGCGTGATTGCAGTCAACTATTATGCCAGTCTCAGCATCAGCAAGGACGATAGCGTCCAACGCTTTCTCAAATGAAGCCCCATATTTTTCCTCAGAACCCCTCAGTTTATCAATGGTTTTCTTGCATTTTGACTGTTGTTTCGCGACTTCCATCGCAGCTGAGATTTGTTGAGCAAAATTTTTAGCTACTGCGACAAACTGATCTGTCGGATCAATTGCATCAATAATGAGGATACCAAGAACCCTTTTGTGGCGATATAATGGTGATAAAATAACCTTTCTTTCCTGAAAGTTAAAGGTCCTAATTATTTCATTGCCTGTCGGCAAAGGTGAAATTTCTCGCAGCAAATCAGTAAAATCGGCTTCTAGCGTTTTTTCTTCGTGTACTACTTGACTGCAAAGACTTGATTTGGTTACGTCAATCCGCAGCTTCTCCAGACTTTTATTAAATAAACGTTCAAAAATTTTGTTTTTCCTGTAAAATTTTGAGGCTGCTGCGATTCTGAGCTTTAAACCTTTGTTAGCTAACATAAAGATGCAAACATTATATGATTTGGTCTTTGAGAACTCCTTTTCAAGGATTCCGTATATTCTATTCACATCCGATATGCCGTAGACCTTTGTAGATACGTTTCCAAGGAAAACTAGGGCGTTAAGCAATTCGTTGAACGCATTTGCATCTACTTTTTCATTATTCATGATTGTCCCTGTTCCTCAAGCAGTCTTTTCAGTTCAAGTCTTGTTTTCAACTCTTTTATGTAATCCGAAAAAGTGTAATTTCTCTTTTCTTTGAATTCTAATCCGAATCTTAAAAATAATTGTTCAATAATTAATTTTTCGATTGGCGCGCAGCCTGACCCAAGAATGTTTTTTAAGGCATCACTAAATGTTTTTGCGTCTTCCCCGAACGTTATGTACGTTTCATTCTTTTTTAGAACCTTAAAAATAACAAATTCCGTTATAAATCCCGCCGCAGTCTCTCCAAGAACTTTTTCTAAAACATCCTTTATGACCTCCATTAGGATTTCATCAAAACGAGTAAGGAACCTTAACGCAATTTTCTCAACCTTCTCAGACGAGGGTCCGTTTTCCAATTGAATTCCAGCAATAATAAGCAAAATAAACCTATGATATATTAAAATAGTAAAAGGCAAAATATATGTTTTTATTATTCATCTTCAATTGATCACAACTAGCCAAACTAAGTTTTGGCAAAGCCAACCGAACTGCTTCCGTAATCCATATATGTCAGTCTTATTTTCAGTAACCAAAACATTGCTGATTAAAGTAGCGAAGTTGAAAACAAGCGCAAACCACAAATTCGGGAAAAAATGCAATAATGAAAACAACTTACATGAGGAAAAAAGATGCCATTTAAGAAAGAAGATTTCATCCTAATCAATTATACCGCGCGGCTATCAGAGACAGGAGAAGCCTTCGACACCACATCTGAAGACATAGCGAAAAAAGAAAACATCTACAAAGACGGCGTTCTCTACGAGCCAAACCTAGTTGTAATAGGCGAAGGGTGGGTTCTAAAAGCCCTAGACGATGCCTTACTGAATCTTGAGCTTAACAAAACAGAAAAAATCGAGATTCCATCAGAGAAAGCCTTCGGAGAAAGAGACCCTAAAAAAATCAAGCTGTATCCACTAAGGAAATTAACCTCTCAAGGAATTACGCCTCAAGTTGGAATGCGGATCGAAGTTGACAACCGCTTAGCCACAGTTAGAACAATCGGCTCAGGCAGAGTTCTCCTAGACTTCAATCCGCCCCTCGCTGGAAAAACCTTGATTTACGAGGTTACAGTTCAGAAGAAACTTGAAACAGCAGAAGAAAAGATAAGTGCATTAATCCACAGAAGAATTCCACACATTGACATAGAAAAGTTCTCATTTGAAGTAGCGAACGACACTCTCACTATAAAAGTTCCTGAAGAAGCCTTCTACCTTGAGGGGTTACAGATTGCAAAAAGAGGCATAGCCCTCGATGTTCAAAAGTTTTTCCCAGAAATAAAAACCGTCTCATTCACTGAAACGTTCAAGAAGCCGGAGCAAGCTGAAGAAAAACCTTCTTCCGAGAAATCCCAAGTGGACACTGAAAAGTCTCAGTAACCTCAACCACTTCGCATCTGTCTCCATCTCTTAGGCCAAGCGGAAAACACAACTCGTATCTTTCGCACTCTTCGTTTCCACATTGTGGCATTTGAAAGACGATGATTGCACCTGCAATTGCCTGTTTGCTCGGCAGCGAAGATGGTACCTTAGCATTCACAACCTCAACAACCCTCATCTCTGTTTCGTATTGCTTGCAAAATAAGACTTTATCACGTACGCCTACGATCTCATAGACATGTCCTGGCTCTATGTTGTGAACGCAAACCTTCGAGTACTCGCATTCTGAACATTTCGAGCCGGGACCCTTATGAATGAAGACTGTGCCAATCTTAGCTTGACCTGAACCGATTAAGGTTACGATTCTCTTGCTATCCAAATTGTTCTCCACAAAGAGATTATATTAAAGAACACGATAAACTTTTACTCAATTACACCCGTAGTTTTAGCCAATTCGTAAGCAGTTTTTCGGGTTAAATGCCTCTCGTTCAGGATAGTGTACCGTTCTGGTAGAATTGTGGAAGCTTTCAACAACGCTTCGATAACATGATCTGAGGGAACACCGATTTCTCGGGCAGTAACTGGCGCCCCAATCTTTTTCAACGTGTCTCTAATCATTTCCCATTCAATTTCGTGAAGCTTAGCCATCATAATTGCTCCTAAACCGCACTGTTCACCGTGCAACGCACTGTTCGGATACAAAAAGTCTAAGGCGTGGCTGAAAAGATGTTCCGAGCCGCTGCAAGGTTTACTTGTTCCTCCTATGCACATGGCTACTCCACAGCTTACAAGGGCCTCAAGCAGAACCCTTAACCCTTCTTCAGATCCTGGCTTGATAAGGTCAACATTCTCAACTATGTGCTGCGCACTCATCAAAGCTAGGCTCGCTGCGTACTGCGCATAATATTCATTCTTTCTTTCATGGGCCAATTTCCAGTCTCGGGTTGAAACAAACTTCGAAATTACGTCTCCACACCCACTAGCGATAAAACGGTAAGGGACATTAATTATGACTGACGTGTCAGCGACAACCGCTATTGGAGACTGCGCCAAGATTGAGGAAGGCTTTTTAAGCCCTTTGATCGAGGCGAACGGGCTTGCCATTCCGTCGTGCGAGGCTGATGTTGGGACACTTATGAAAAGGACTCCTTTATGTGCGGAACTTAGCTTTGCAATATCTATTTTTGTTCCGCCTCCCACTCCAAAAACAACTTGGGGCTTCAAGGATTCAATAGCTTTTTCAGCTTGCCAAACGTCATCCAATGTGGGAACATCTGATAAAACTACATGGCAATCAACCTTTAATCCTTCATCCTGAAGTATATTATTGACCCTTTGTGCTGCAATTTGCTTCGTAACTCTGCCCGTGATAATCAAAGCTTTTTGGTCAAATCCCAAGTTTTTGCAGACGTCACCAATTAGCTGAAGACTTCCGTTGCCAACGATTACCTCTCTTGGAAGCTGCATGCGATGAAGGTTTAGACTCAATAAATGTCCTTCCATTCAAGCATTAAGAGATACAACCTATCTAATTTAAGCCTTCTTAATTTAAAGACATAATAAACTCATGAGACGAATCAAAAATCCGAACGATTTAAATTCAACCATAACATTATTATGATAACTTCAAGCATCTGCTCCTCTCTTATCAGATTTACCAACGAGAAGCTTGCGTTAACATGTTTTCGGAGAAACTGAGAATGCGTATATTGAATGACGGAATGGCATTAAAGGGAACAACAACTGTTGGAGCTATAAGCACAGATGGTGTTGTGCTTGCTTCAGACACGAGGGTGACAGCAGGCTCCCTTGTTGTACACAAAAAAGGAAAAAAAGTCTACAAGATAGACAGCCACTTAGCGATGACAGTTTCAGGCCTAGTCGCAGATGCGCAACGGACAGTTGAAATCCTCAAAGCAAACGCAAGAATGTATAATCTGCAAAGAAGGTCTCCCATCCCAGTGGGTGCAGCAGCGCGTCTCGTGGCAAACATGTTTTTCTCAAACCGTCTATATCCGTTTTTAGCACAGATAATCATAGGCGGAGTTGACAATTCAGGCTCGCACTTGTTCATGATAGATCCGTTCGGCAGTGTAACTGAGGAAAAGTATGTTGCAACAGGATCTGGTTCACCAGTGGCTTACGGCGTCCTAGAAGAAAGGTTCCGGGAAGGTTTACCTCTACAAGAGATTTTGGAGATTGTTGTTAAGTCAATTAATTCAGCAACGAAACGGGATGTTGCCAGTGGAGACAGCTTTGATGTCTCTATAATCGACGTGAACGGTTATCGTGAATTAAGTGAAGAAGAAAAAAGAATGATTTTGAAACAGAATTAAGGGCACAGTAGAAAGGAGATAGAAGAAAGTGGCCTCAACGGAAAAGGACAAGGACATGATACGAAGAACCATTTTTGAGCATCTACCGAAAGAAGCAGAACTTACACGTATTGAATTTGAGGGTCCCTCTTTAGCCATTTACACTAAAAAACCCGAAATACGAGTAACCCAAAGTAAGGCTATCACGGAAATTGTCAACCTCATCAAAAAAAGAATAGTCATCAGATCCGACCCCTCTATGAGGATGGCTGAACCTGAAGCCCAAAAAACCATTACAGAAATAGTTACACAAGAAGCTGAAATCACAAACGTTCTGTTTGACCCAACTGTCGGCGAAGTTATCATTGAAGCCAAGAAGCCTGGCCTCGTAATTGGAAAAGACGGTTCAACACTCAACGAAATCGTGGTTAAAACACGTTGGATCCCCAGAGTTCTGAGAAGTCCGCCAAAACCGTCAAAAATCATCGCTCATGTAAGGCACTCGCTCTATTCAGGAAGCAAAGAACGAGAGAGGATACTTCGAAACGTCGGTGAAAGAATCTATAGACCATTGTTATACGAGGTTGGAGACGTCAGAATCACGATGCTGGGCGCAGCCAGAGAAGTTGGCCGTTCCGCCGTTCTTGTGGAGACAAGAGAAAGTCAAGTTCTAATTGACTGCGGCATAAACCCTGGTTCTACAAAGCCCTTCGAGGTTTTTCCAAGGTTTGATGTTGCACAGTTCGACCCTTCAACCCTAGACGCTGTCGTTATAAGCCACGCTCACTTGGACCACTGCGGGTTCCTACCTTTCCTTTTCAAATACGGATTTGATGGACCCGTGTATTGTTCTGTGCCGAATTTGAGTCTCATGACGCTTCTTCAGCTTGACTATCTTGACGTCATGTCAAAACAAGGTTTACCGTTGTTTTATGATCAAAAAGACGTAAGGGAAAGCGTACTACACACCGTGCCCTTAAGGTTCGGCGTAGTTACAGACATCGCTCCAGACATCAGGTTGACCTTGCATAATGCTGGACACATTCTCGGTTCTTCTGTAGTTCACCTTCACGTAGGTGAAGGCTACCACAATATAGTTTACACAGGCGACTTCAAGTACGGCAAAACAATGTTGCTGGAAGCCGCTGCTAGAGATTTTCCGAGGGTTGAAACAATCATCACAGAAGCGACGTACAGTGGACCGACTGACATCATGCCAGCGAGGGAAGAGGCTGAGCAAAGGCTTACGCAAATAATCAACGAAACCCTCACCCGGGGCGGAAAGGTTCTGATTCCCGTTCCTGCTGTCGGTAGGGCTCAGGAGATCATGCTTGTTTTAGACGAGTACATGAAAAGAGGGATGATGAAGGAAGCGCCGGTCTTCATAGAGGGGATGATTTCTGAGGCGACAGCCATTCACACCGCGCATCCTGAGTATTTGTCTAGAGAGGTTAGAAATAGCATACTTAACGAAGGTGTAAACCCGTTTGAGTCCGACTACTTCACAGTTGTTGAACACCCAAGCGCCAGACAGGACATAATCAATGGTGAACCCAGCATCATTGTTGCAACAGCTGGAATGCTTGAAGGCGGACCTATAATCGACTATTTCCAGCAGTTGGCTGAGGACGGTCGGAACACGATAATCTTTGTCAGCTACCAAATTGAAGGAACACTCGGCAGACGAGTACAGAAAAAGGTGCCTGAAGTCTCAGTTTTTAACTCCGAGGGAAAAATTAAGGTTATTAAATGCAATCTCGAAGTTCAAACAGTTGACGGGTTTTCCGGGCACTCTGACAGAAGACAAATAATCGGGTACATCCGTAAACTGGCGTCAAAACCTGAGAATGTCATCGTATGCCACGGAGAAAGATCCAAATGCCTTGGGCTGGCTGATTACCTGCGCACGAGATACAAAATTAACGCTATAGCGCCAGATGTCCTAGAAACTATTCGGCTTCACTAAATTCCTTTTCCCGTCTAAGCCTGTTAGCTTTTGTCTCTCCATACTTTTATATTGGAGGGAGTTACGATAATGCGGTCTTCCCCCAAGCTGGCAATGTCGCCGTCTATTTTTTGGGCCACTTTCTTCAATTTTTTAACCGCACGTCTAACATCATCAAGATCCACATCAAAAAGGGGCGTTAACCGAATTATGACAATGTTACCAGATTCAAGTTCAGCAACAATATTTTCCAGTTCCTCCAGCGAGTTTAAAACTGTGGATTTTATGTAAACCTGCTTGGCCTGTAACGTCGTTTGAACCGGAACATGTTCTGGCATTGGTTCAGCTGCAGTTTCAGGCGTTGTTTCCTCTTTGGGCCGTTCTTCTTCTTTTTTAACTCTGCCTACTATTTTTTCTATGACTTTGCCCAAATTCGCACTGGCCAAAATCCACCCCTCAAGACTCTTATTAACGTATAAGGGTTAGATAGCACAGAAGCGTCTTAACTCTTTCGTCTATCTTCAATTTCTTTAATAACTGTCCAGATTTCGTCCCCTACGCAATGAAGGTTTTCAAACAACTTGCCCTTTTTGATTGTTAACGCTGTCTTGGAGTCAAAGATGGACTTTGCAATAGCTATTGGCTTCTTGTTTTTGACATCCACAACTGCAACTACACTTTTCGGTTTGAATTCTCCCTGAATGTCAACGACGCCAGGCCCCATCACGTCTGCCCCGTTGCAGATATATGGCACTGCACCCATGTCCACAACAACCTTTGGCAGGCGTGAAATGCATTGGTCAAAAGATAACGTGGGAAACACGTCGTTTTCGAACTCAACAAAAATGGGACGTCCATTAACAACATAAATCTTGCCTTTTAAGGTTTCCAACATCTCGACTTGCGGTTTTAAGCCAAAGATGGATTCGATGTTTAGCCCAAGATTTGATAAAACCTTTTCTAAGAACTGTTTTCGGTCGTCCTTTCTTAATGGAACCCTACGTGTTGATGCAGACATAATCTTAGAATTTTGACAGCAACACATATAAATCTGCAAGCCTTCATACACAAACGAAATAACAGAAAGCTTCAAGGAACGTTGATAGCGATGGCGGAAAAAATGCAGATGACAGATAAAATTCTTGAGGAGAACCTCGGCAAAACCGTTTTAATTATGCTTAGGGGAGGTAAAAGAATAAGGGGGCTACTTCGAGGATTCGATCAGCACCTTAACCTTGTTTTAGAAAAAGCAGAAGACGTAACAGACAAGGACAAAACCGACGAGCTAGGTCTAATAATAGTCAGAGGAGACAACGTCGTCATGATATCTCCGCCGCCAAGGTGAAATGGCTATGGGTAAAGGCACTCCTTCTTTTGGAAAACGAATGGGCAAAACCGTTCACATTCGCTGCAGGCGCTGCGGTAGAAGATCATACCACATTAGGCAAAAAAGATGCTCAGCCTGTGGCTTCGGCGAGTCACCAAGGTTACGTAGTTACTCGTGGCAGACTAAAAGACTGAACCGAGAAAGACGAGCTTAACTTTTTTGCTGGTGAAAGAAAAGCGTTTAAATAATACTGTTTGGAAAGTTACCAAAATCGACGTGAACTGGGCATGGTAAGAAAAGCGAGGATAAAACTGACAAGCACAGACTACAAGAAACTTGAAAGTGTATGCGAAGAACTTAAAACCATAGCCCAGAAAAGCGGTGTGAAAGCTAACGGACCTATTTCGTTACCGACAAAGAAGCTCCATGTACCAGTTATGAAAAGTCCATGCGGCGAAGGAACTAAGACATGGGACAAATGGGAACTGCGCATCCATAAACGCTTAATGGACATCGACGCAGAGGAAAGAGTCATGCGTCGAGTAATGAGAATGCGGGTTCCAGAAGAAGTCTTCATAAGTATCGAACTAATCTAACACCATTTTTAGAGGTTTGATTGCCAAAAAACATAAACCTCTACAGCATTTTAGGTTTAAGCCTAAATTTGAATTAACAAAGTAAAAACCATTAAGACAACAGCGACTGTAAAGCTTGTTGCCCAAGCAGCTTTATTCCACCAAAAAACTTTTGCTCCATCAAAAATTCCGAAAGGAACAAGGTTGAGAACAGCTATCCAGATAGCAAGGGCGGCACTGTTCAAAAATAAGGCATTTGAGCCTCCTCGAAAAAGAAACGCAAAAAATAAGAATACTCCAGAAAGCCCGATGCTTGTTAAAGGTCCTGCAAGCGCTGACACGCCGATGACTTTTTTGTCTGCTGCACCTGCGATAATCACGGCACCTGGAGAAATAATTTTGATCAGAGGCACAGCTATCGTCATCACAGTGAACGCTGCTCCAAGAGGATTGATGCGGAACTCAGCCCAAAGCCCGTATTGCTTGGCAACAGCTTTGTGTGCAAGTTCATGAGATAGAAAGATAAACGTGAAAATCGCAGCGGAAATAAAAGTGCCAATTGGATCTGAGAAGATTTCGAAAACCCATTCTAATCCAACGCTGTCCCATGCCAGTCCCACCGCCATGACAATTAGCGCTCCTAACGTTAGGTGAGCCAACTCTGTACTGCTGATCCAGTCCTCTTTTTTTATCCTAAAAGGATATTGAAACGTTGGTTGTCTCACACTTTCAGATGGATGTCCTTCAAGCGGTCTTTTGAATTTTTCTTTTTCACTTGGCTTGAGAAGTGTCGCTTTCCAAAGTTCTGGGCAGTTGTGGTTTTCTGGTAGTCTATGTTCTTCACAGTGGTACATGCCGCAGAATGAGCATCTGAAAGGAAGGTCAACATTTTTGCCGCAGTATTGGCACTTCAATGTCGGTTCATCTCTCTTGCCCTAATGTTACGCGTAAAAAGGTTTAGTATAGTGACTTAAACTTGTTTCGTTGAGAAGGCTTAAAAGACGAAGGGGGTTCTAAATTTTAACAACGCGAAGGCTGGAATTGAAATGAATGGTAAGACAGCAAATAAAAATAAAATTAAATGCGCAGTGATAGGGTATGGTCCTGCTTTCAATATGGGTAAAGCCCACTGTAACCAGATAAAGGCAACGGAAGGGCTTGAGCTTGTTGCCGTCTGCGATGCTGATCCAAAAAGAACTGAGGCTGCGAGGAAGGATTTCCCAGAAATAAAAACCTACGAAGACTTGGGTAAGATGCTTGGTGACGCTGAGTTCGACCTTGTGACCGTTGTTACGCCGCATAATACTCATGCTGAATTAGCTCTGCAATGTTTGAAGGCTGGAAAACACGTTATTGTTGAGAAACCAATGTGCATAACAACCTCTGAAGCCACTGCGATGATTGACGAGGCTAAAAAAAGGAAGCTAATGCTTACGGTTTTTCACAACCGAAGGCTTGACGGCGACTTTCTTGCGTTAAAGGAAACGATTATTCAAGGTCTGGTAGGACAAGTTTTCCACTTGGAATCTTTTATGGGAGGTTATGGGCATCCTGGAACATGGTGGCGTTCAAACAAGAAGATTTCGGGAGGAGCCTTCTACGATTGGGGGGCGCACCTGTTAGATTGGATTCTCAACATTATTCCAAGCAGAGTCACTGGAGTTACAGGTTGCTTCCATAAACTTGTGTGGATAGACGTTACAAACGAAGATCAAGTGGAAGCCTTAATTCGCTTTGAAAACGGAGCTGTCGCAGATGTCCAGCTTTCCAGCATAGCCAGCATAGGAAAACCTCGTTGGAGGATCTTAGGCACTAAGGGTGGAATCACGTCGGTGCAGGAACAGCAATACTTCCGCATGGTGACTTACAGCAACAATAAACCTGTTGAAACGCAGATCCAATTTAGAAAAGGCGAACACTCAGCATATTATAAAAACATTGCTGACCACCTGTTACACGGAGCAGAATTGCTGGTTAAGCCAGAAGAAGCAAGACGGGTCATCGCCATCATGGAAGCAGCTGAGGAATCGTCAAAAACCTGCAAAACCGTTAAACCTGCATACTCGTGAGAATAAACCTGAATTGTGGTGATATGAATAAATAAAAAAGTGGAGGTTTCGCAGCATGAAGCATAATTATGGAAAAAGAGTTCCCGTTATTCTGGACACTGACATTGGAGGCGACATAGATGACACTTGGGCGTTGGCGATGCTGTTGAAGTCTCCTGAGCTCGAAGTTAAACTTGTTGTTTCCGACACGGCTAACACGACTTACAGAGCTAAGATCATTGCGAAGATGCTGGAAGCCGCTGGAAGAATAGATGTTCCCGTTGGAGTTGGAATTCACCTAAGCGACGATGTTGGCCCTCAACAAGAATGGGTCGAAGACTACCAACTGTCATCCTACAAGGGTATAGTCTACAAAGACGGCGTGAAAGCTATGATAGAAACAATAATGAATTCACCCATTCCTGTGACGTTAGTATGCATTGGACCTGTTCCAAACATCGCAGCATCTCTTGAAAGAGAACCGAGAATAGCTCGAAAAGCAAGGTTTGTCGGAATGCACGGGTGCCTCCGTAAAAGCCCATGGGGGTACAATGGCAAAGTAGGAGGCTTAGTAGCCGAATACAATGTTCGCGCAGACGCGAAGGCTTTACAAAAAGTTTTTGAGGCTTCTTGGCCGATAACGATTACTCCGCTTGACACCTGCGGATTCGTTAGGCTTAAGGGCGAAAAATACCGCGCCGTTAGGGAATGCAGGGATCCGCTTGTTCAAGCTTTAATGGAGAATTACAGAATTTGGCTGAAAAACCGTGAAGACACGCAGCAATTTGAGACTCAAAGCTCAATACTTTTCGATACAGTTGCTGTTTACTTGGCGTTTTCTGAAGAGCTGCTTGAGATGAGGGAACTAGGCATCCGCATAACCGACGATGGCTACACC
>Ga0185342_1001155_pt1 | contig 11449 bp, 8 predicted proteins | sample ConPoolayeEmetaG_FD_128045 | JGI IMG/M metagenome (GOLD analysis project Ga0185342, IMG submission 128045) | Hot spring microbial mat communities from California, USA to study Microbial Dark Matter (Phase II) - Cone Pool mat layer E metaG... ...
GCCTAGGACGACGCCAGCATCTGGGTCGACGCCTGTTGGCAGGTCTATGGACAACTTGAACCCCGAGGCATTGTTTATGGCTGCTACGGCCTGAGTAACGGGGGGCTGAAGCCGCCCTCTGAAGCCCGTGCCTAGGAGAGCGTCCACCACCACCTCGCCTGTGATAGCAGGTATGAGGGAGGAATCATCGGCTATCCTCACGGAAACGCTGTCCGTCATGAATTGAAGTGTTTCCCAGTTCTTTTTGACAGCCTCCCTCCGAATCTGCTCTGGTCTGCCTATCAAGATCAGGCTGACCTTGAAGCCGCGGTCGGCGAGATGACGAGCCGCGACCATTCCGTCCCCTCCCTTACCACCTGTGCCTGCCAGAATAACGACCCTGGTTTTGGCTGGTCTGAACCTTGATGTCAGTACGGAGGCCACGGCACAGCCCGCGTTCTCCATAAGACTGGAAGAGGAGACGCCCAGATACTCTGCGTTGAGCTCTATCGCTGCCATCTCTTTACTCGTGACGGGGCGGTCGCGTGTATTCATCTGCGCATCCGTGTAACTCATAATGTCATCAAACTTAAAACAGTAAGGTGGCTTCCGAGAGACGCCGCCTAATTGTGTAGGAGACCTAAGAGAGCATCAGCCGGGAAGCATGTGAAAGCACCTTGTGGTTCGATATGGCTGTCGCCTGAGTGGAATTGGCCAAAACATAAATGCAACCGAGCCCTACCTTAGTTGGAGGGAAGCGAGGTGCCGATGGCCTTCGTCCTTATCAACACCGAGATGGGTTCCGAGACTGAGGTACTGGGCGCCCTGAGAAAGATAGCCAACGTTAAGGAAGCCTACATAGTCTACGGCGTCTACGACATCGTAGCCAAGGTTGAGGCGGAGAGCATGGACAAGCTGAAAGACATCATAACTTGGAACATCAGACGCCTCAACAAAGTCAGGTCAACCCTAACTATGATGGCGACTGAGTCGGCTTAAACTACTCAGGATCTCCTCCGCTCAACCGAGCCAGGCTGCATGGTCCTCTTACACATTGGTATAGACGATACCGACTCAGCAAGGGGAGGATGTACAACATACCTTGCTGCCATGTTGGTTGAGAGACTTGCAGGAATCGTCAAATTCATTGACTACCCCCTTCTCGTGAGGTTGAACCCAAACATTCCTTGGAAGACACGTGGCAACGCCGCGGTCTGCCTCCGAACAGAAGTGTCACCGTGCCTAATCCACAAGGTTAAGGAGGAGACAATCTCCACGGTTGAGGAGCATGCAGAGATTGGGCAACCCCGAACCGACCCAGGTATAGTCTTCTTGGAGGGAGAGGTGCCACGTGAGGCCACAGACTACGCCAGAAACTGCGTAAGAGACGTAGTCTCAAAGAGGAACTCGATGCGACTGATAAGGAAGATGCATGCAGAGGCCGTTGGCTACGGTAGTGGTCGCGGCATCATAGGGGCCCTGGCAAGCGTCGGAAACCTACTCATGGAAGACCACACGTATGAACTCCTCGCCTATCGAGAACCTGGGAACCGTGGAAGACCGAGAAGAGTAGACCAAGCCTCTGTCTTCAGAATGGATGAGAGCACAAGGGGAAGAACGTTCAGCAACGTTGACAACGAACGCAAACGAGTCCTCATAACTCCAAGAGGCCCAGACCCCATACTGTTGGGAATCCGCGGCGAGACCCCAGCAGATGTGAAAGATGCCTTCAGACAGGTCATAGTTGAGGAGGATGTGGAACGATGGGTAGTCTTCAGAACCAACCAAGGGACAGACATGCACCTGCCTCCTGACCAAGAGATCGCCTCACTTCGCCCCTATAGGCCGACGACCCTTCTAGGCATCGTCACCGAAAGGCCAAGAGAGACCCGAGGCGGACACGTCTTCTTCCGTTTGGGGGACAGGGGTGAAGAGGTCTGCTGCGCCGCCTACGAACCAAGCGGCAGACTTCGCAACGTGGTTAGGAAACTTGAGGTGGGAGACTACATCCGTGTCGCGGGTGGAGTCAGGCCAAGCAGAGGAAGGATACCCATGACCGTCAATCTGGAGAGAGTCGAGATACTTAACCTAGCTCCGAAAGTGGCACAGGGCAATCCTACCTGTCCCAACTGCAACAAGCGCATGGAATCGATGGGCCATATGAGTGGATATCGCTGCAAACGCTGTGGCCTCAGAGAGGCCAAGGCAGAGCCATATGTGTCTACCCTATCGAGAGAGATAGACCTAGGAGTGTTCCTCCCTCCGCCAAGAGCGCAACGCCACCTAACCAAGCCGTTCTCGAGATATGGCCTGGAGAAGACCTATGCCATGTCTGCCATCGAGCCATTCTGGGGGTTAGGTGCAGACGTGCGGTGAACGGCAAACATAAGAGTGAGCAGCCTAGCAGTTCCCCCGATTGTGAGAACATGGTAAGATGTTCAAAATGCGGTCATGAGGTTGCTGATTCCGCATATTTCTGCAGCTTCTGCGGCGCCGACCTTCAAGCCATGACCTCCGATGACTTACAGAAGATAATACAGAGACGTCTAGATGCCATTCAAAGTAGGGACGAAGGCATACTCGAAAGCCTGTTTGACAACAGAGTCTACACAAAGTTTGACGACTGGCCGCCCTACACCCGCCAAGAGGCAGCACAGGCATTGAAGAATGAAAGGCAAGCGTACAAGGTTCTCTCCAGCTACAAGTATGAGCTTAGGGATCTGAGAACAGACATAGACGGTGGAGCCGCTATCGTGACCTTTCACATTTACTACACTGGAACAATACGCGGTCGAGCCTTCGACGTGAACTCGCGGGTAACGATCGTGCTGACGAAGAAGGAACAGTCCTGGAGGATAGTCCATGAGCACTGGTCTCGTTTCCCAGAGGAAAGGGTTCGAAGAGGGATATTCAGATAGGATTCACACAGTTCTTCCGCAGCCCTAATGAGTCTTGTACGCAAGTCCGGCCCCCAACATTGAGCTTCAACACATCCTTGCTTGGAAGGCGTTCAGTGGAGAACAGTGTCCGTAATGTCCGACGTTTTCAGCCTCCTCTCTAGGCCTCTCCGAGAGCAGGTTTCAATTCTTGATTGGAAGAGCCCCACACGTATCCAAGAATTGTCCATTCCAGCGGTCCTAGACGGCGATAATGTCCTTCTAATCGCACCCACTGGAACCGGCAAGACTGAGGCCGCCGTGCTTCCTGTCTTTGAGCTCTTTCTTCGTTGGAGAAACACGGAACCGGCCAGGGGGATAAACATCCTCTACATCACGCCTCTGAGGGCGCTGAATCGAGACATCTTCAGAAGACTCATATCAATTGGGAAACGACTGGACCTGAGGGTTGAGGTGAGACATGGAGATACTACCCAAGCTGTTAGGAGACTTCAGGCACTCAGGCCACCTCAGATGTTGATCACGACTCCAGAAACCTTTCAAGCCATCCTCCCGGGTCGGAGGATGAGGGAGCACTTGAGACATGTGCGATGGGTCATCGTGGATGAGGTGCATGAGCTTGCAGGAGACAAGCGGGGAGCGCAGCTTTCGGTTGGACTTGAACGGCTTCAGGAGCTGCGGGGCGGAGAGTTTCAACGTATAGGGCTTTCCGCAACGGTTGGCAACCCGGATCAGATAGCCCAGTACCTAGTCGGTGAAGGACGCCCGTTCAAGATATTGAAGAGTTTCGAGCCGAGGGACATCGAGGTGACCGTTGAGAGCCCATCACCTGACGCGCGTGATGAGGAGGATGGGAAAAGGCTAATGATGCCTTCGGGAAGCATCAGCAGAATTCGCCGCATCCTCGAGTTTGTTGAGGAACACAGATCCACGCTGATCTTCACGAATACGAGAGAACACGCGGAAGCCATCTCTTCAAGGGTTCTTGCCCTTGAGCCTGCTGTAAAAGTTGGGATACACCATGGCTCACTCTCAAAAGAGGTGAGAACCAAGACAGAGCAGGAACTTAAAGAGGGGAAACTGAAGGCGGTGATCTGCACATCCTCCTTAGAGCTGGGGATAGATGTTGGGAACGTGGACTTTGTGGTTCAGTACATGTCGCCGAAGCAGGTGACGAGATTGGTTCAGAGAGTGGGGCGGAGCGGCCACGTTGTTGGAGGAAAGCCGAGAGGAGTGATCCTTGCTTCCTGGCCTGACGACATACTGGAGTCAGCAGTGATCGCTGAGTTTGCCAAAGAAGGTGTGCTTGAAGAACCGATCCTCCATAGGGGAGCTCTTGACGTTCTTGCTCACCAAGTTGTTGGCCTTGTTCTAGAATGGGGTCGGATGAGGCTAGCGGACCTGTCCAGAATTCTGCGCAGAGCGTGGTTGTACCGGGACCTGCGGGTGGACGACTTGGCCAGCGTTGTGCAACAGCTTGAGAGAACGCGGATACTGTGGAGCGATGGCGAGACCGTTAGGAGACGCTTTCCAAATAGCTTCCGCTATTACTATAGTAATCTTTCCATGATCGTGGATGTCAAGCATCTTGAGGTTGTCGACTTCCTCAACCGTAGAAGAATCGGCACACTTGACGAAGAATTCATAGCCAAGAGTGGGAGACCCGGTCAGGAGTTCGTGATTCATGGTCAGACATGGCGAATTGTAGGGATAGATGAAGAGAAAGATCTTGTCCAAGTCGAGCCAGTACCTCAAGCGCTAGGCGCCATTCCTGCTTGGGAAGGGGAGAACATACCTGTACCCTATTTCGTTGCGCAGAGGATGGGAAAGATGAGGGGTTTGATTGAACGGTTCATCAAGGATGGAGGGACGGGGGAGGAGGCGCTGAAAGGCCATGGGTTTACAGCCGATGTGGCTGCCAAGGTTGTCGATATTGTCCGTAGACAGCTTGAAGAAGGATACCCGGTGCCTACAGACCTAAGAATCGTTGTAGAAGCCTACGAGAACTTCATCGTTGTCCACTCTTGTATGGGAGACTTGGTAAACGAGACCCTTGCCAAAGCTATTGCCTCGATCATAAGTGGCCGCGTTGGCGTCAACGTCGGAACCCAGTGTGACCCCTATCGGATAGTACTCATCACGCCAGTCTTCCTTGACCCCCAGGTTGTGAGGCATGACCTATCAAATCTGCAACCTGAAGAGCTGGACGAGCTGCTTGAAGCCGCCCTAGGTGAAACCTCACTTCTAGCCTGGAGGCTCTGGAACGTCGCTAAGCGTTTCGGTATCGTCGACAAGAGCGCTGAGTTCACTTCAAGAATCAGCAGGCTGCTGACTTCAACTCTGAAAGGCACCCCGCCGTACAGAGAAGCGATGCGGGAGATACTGATAGAGAAGATGGACGTGGAGAATTGTAGGCACGTCCTACGTATGATCAGAGATGGACAACTTGAGGTAGCTGTCGTTCCTAGGAGAGGAAAATACTCCCCCCTTGCTCTTCCAATACTCGACCGTATCGCACCTCAAGATATACTTAGACCCGTTGTCCCAGCAAGAGCGGTCATCGATGTCGTGAGGGAAAGACTTGATGCCAGCGAAACACGTTTGGTCTGCCTCTTTAAAGCCGACTACGACGGGGTCAGGACCGTCCGAACCCTTCCGGAAAGGGTCACGTGCCCTAAGTGCGGCTCATCCCTGCTCGCTGTGACCTATAAGGGAGACGAACGTCTTCTAGAGATTGTCAGGAAGAGACTGGGGAGAAGGCGTCTCACGGAAGAGGAAGAGAAGGCGTGGGAGACGGCTTGGAAGAGCGCAAGCCTTGTTCAGACCTATGGAAAGAGAGCCGTAACCGTGATGGCGGGGAGAGGAGTGGGGCCGGTCAACGCCGTTAGGATCCTGCGCAACTATCACAGAACCGAGGAAGAACTGTACCTTGACATAATCAAGGCTGAGCGTACCTACCTCCGAACAAGAATGTTCTGGGAAAGCTAGCACAGTCAACCGTTGCGTGAGGGGAGGGAACATATAAAGCCACCCCGGGTGTAGTTTCTTGGCTGGCCGCTAGCAGGCGTCTGAGGTCGTTGGTAATGCGTGTTGAGGTCTCTGCACCCGCGAGGCTGCATCTCGGGGATCTTGACCCATTTGCCGTTGGAAGGCTTGGCTATGCCCCGATCTTGGCCATAGACAAGCCAAGAACTATTGTGGAAGCGGAAGAGGCTGATGCTCTGGCTGTGCAGGGGCCTCAATCTGATGAAGCGAGGGTCTATGCCAAGCGGATCCTAGAAGCCTACGGGATAGAGGGCATCAAGCTGACGGTGAAGAACACAGCGCCTCGCCATTCGGGGTTCGGCTCCACCACGCAGCTATGCCTTGCCATCGGAAGAGCAATAGCTGAGGCCCATAGCCTCAACCCAACTCTCGTAGACCTAGTCAAGGCGCTCAAGCACACATCTACAGGCGGAGTATACACGTTTCAACTCGGAGGATTCGTAGTCGCTGGAGGACTCACCGCCGGCCCAGACGAGAGAATGCTTCTTCGAGAGAAACCTCTCATCCCACCTCTGATCCTCCACTCCGACTTCCCAGAAGATTGGAGGTTTGTCATTGTCCGCCCCTCCGGGGCCACTCAAGGCTTGAGCGGAGAAGCGGAGGAGCGGGTCTTCGGTAGGTTGAAACAGACGCGGCCTCCGACTAGACTGATACATAAGGGGTACTTTCTCCTAGCATCGAAGCTTCTGCCCGCGCTCATCGAGAAAAACGCTGAGGAATTCGGAAAAGCACTAACAGATATTCAGACAAATGTGGGTCGCATCTACCTGCCCGTGCAGGGAAGCATCTATAACCCCGGTTCGCAGTGGTTAGTGCCAATCCTAAGGCGAAGCGGTGCTCTAGGTATAGGTCAGAGCTCTTGGGGGCCAACAGTATACGCTTTCATCGACAGCCCAGAGGCCGCACAGAGGATGGCTGAGAAGATAAGGGGCAGGACAGGGAAGGCTGCCTCCGTTGAAGTAGCAGCTGCGGATAATAGGGGAGCAACATCTAGAGCCCTGAGATAGCTACTACCGGAAGCTGCGAAGCCTAGTTTCCTGATCTATACCAGTATAGGCCGTGCCACCGAGAAGATGCTGCATCGCATGTTTGAATGAGCCGTTTCCACAGCAATTACCGCCATCTTGGCGACTGAGTATGTCCGCCTCCTCATCAAGGCATCCACTCGCTCAGCTTTGTTGCGGCTGACTAGCTCTGAGGAGGCGTGAAGAGGCCCCTCTTCTGACCTTTTCATGTTGGATAGAGGAAGCGGCTATGTTTCTCAGTTGATGGGGGCAACGCACTGGGGGTGGGCCTCTGTCTTCCTGGTCATCGGTGTCCTTGGACAGGCGTCCTATGCTATGACCTCGCTGTCTTGTCGTCAGCTAAGGCCTGAGCTTGGTTCCACATTTTATGCAAAAGCGGGAGCTAGGATCATTCTGGTAACGGCAAGCAGGACATAGACCCGTCGGTTGAGCTTGAGGTAGGGGCGCGGCTGCCTGAGGTGTTGGGAGAGGTTCAGCGGTGGGAACAGGCGCCGCTGCGGGGGCGGAGGCCTCTTGCATCACAACGGGCTTCTTGAGGAGCAGGACATCTCCCGATGCCGCAATATCCTCGACTTGAATCGAGACCTCAACACCGTTCTTGGTAGCTACCTTAAGGGAGAACTCTCTGCTCTTCAGGTCAAGGGCTATGTCTTTGACTGTTCCTACAATACGTCCGTTTGCGTCGATGACCTGTTTGCCAATGATCCTTTCGCTGGACAACGTTGCTTCCATGTGCAGGTCAACTCGCTTATGGCTTAGAGGCAACAGCAATATTAAAGCTTCACCAAACAGAATAGGCTGAAACGGATGATGAGCTTCGACGAGGTCGTTAGAAGGATTCTCTTGAGCCGACCGGACCTGACAAAGGAAAGAATCCTGGGCATGGTCAAGATGAAGCGCGACAGCGCAGGTCAACTCCTGACAGAGGAAGGCGCTGCCTACATGCTTGCTAATGACCTGGGCATAGACATTGACAGAGGCACCCTCAGAACAACACTCAAACTCAAAGACTTGGTTGCCGGGACCTCCGACGTCACGGTGACCGGCAAGGTCATCCTCACATACCCTACGCGGACATTCAGCCGGAAGAACGGTGCCTTGGGCAAGGTGGGAAGATTCATGCTCCAAGACGACACCGCTTCTGTGAATGTCGTCCTTTGGGATGAGAAGGCTGAACTGCTGGAGAACAGGAAGATTACGTCAGGGATGGCTGTCCGGGTTAACCACGGCTATGTACGCGTCGGGCTGAGTGGAAAGCCTGAGGTCAACGTTGGTAGTAGAGGTTCAGTCCTCTCCTTGGAAGAGCCGACTGGCGGAACTGATGTAGCGGGGGTAGGACAGCGACGCAAGATACGCGACATCAGGCCGGAGGATGTCTTGGCAAGCCTTGTCGCCATTGTGAGCGAGCTCTCCCCGCCCTCGGAGTTTACACGTTCAGACGGCACAGTGGGGAGAGTTGCTCGACTGCGCCTCAGCGACGAAACAGGTAGGATCCTAGCAGTCCTCTGGAATGAGCATGCCGAGCTGGCTGAAACCCTGAAGAAGGGAGATGCCGTTAAGGTCACCAATGCTCGGATCCGCTTGGGACTCAACAAGGAGACCGAAATACATGTGAACTCCACCTCCCAAGTTGAACGTCTGCAGAATCCGCCTCCAGGGATGGAAGAGTGTCCGCCCACGCTGAGGAAGATACGTGACCTTTCCCCTGGCCTGGCATCCGTTGACGTCGTTGGAAGAGTTGTTGCTGTGGGACGGATACGGCTCTTCGAGAGACCCAGCGGGCAGCAAGGAAGGGTCGGAGACTTGACGCTTATTGATGAGACAGGCTATGTTCACCTTTCACTCTGGGACGAGAAAGCGGAGGCGCTTGAGCATGTCCGGAAGGGAGACGTGGTTCTTGTTCAAAGCGCTTACACGATGACCCGTCTCGGGGGCTCACTCTCACTGAACCTTGGAAGACTTGGAACCTTGACCGTCAACCCAACACTCGAGCAGGCGAAGGCTCTTCCCCCGTGCTCCCAAGAGGTGACCCCGATAGCAGATGTGAGAGAAGGCCTCAACGTCTCTATTGAGGGCACTATTGTCGAGACTCCGTCGAAGAGGGAGGTGACAACGAGGGATGGGAGGACACTCACGGTCGCCTCTCTCAGGCTCAAGGATAGCACTGGAGAGATTAGGGCATCTTTCTGGCAGGAGAATGCGGAGATTGTGAGCCAAATGCCCGCCGGTGTAAGACTGAAGGTCACAGATGCGTTCGCCAGGATAGGTTACGACGGCGACTTGGAGATTTCCACAAGATCCACTACGAAACTGGAGGTGCTCTCTGACCTGGATTCGAAGAAGGGAGTCTCCGAACTCGAGGTCGAGGCAAAGTATGGAGCTGAGCCCGGAAACTACGAAGGCGAGGCATGCATCGTGGAGCTCATCAACTGTAAGGTTGAGGCGCGATGCCCAAGATGCAGCGGTATAGTCGTCGAGATCGATGGTGAATATGTCTGCAGACGATGCGGCGAGCCATGCGAACCGCGCATGCAGCTCGACATTAAGGCGACCATGGAGGACGACGTGAAAAGGAGGTTAGGCGTCGCTTTCTCGGGGAAGCCTGCTGAGAGCCTCATCGGCATACGCATGGAGCGCGTCCGGGAACTTCTCCAAGAGGGGGACCAGGATGGAGCTATCCTAGAGCTTGCGAAGAAACTCGTTGGGAGAAGAGCGAAGCTGAGGGGGAGGATAACTGAACAGACGACTGACTCATTCAACATTACCGCTGAGGAGGCGGTTCTCAGCCAGCACTAGTCGAGGTGGGCTGCGGTGGAAGTTCGACGAAGAAGCTCCAGCGCTGAATCGTAGCTGGGAAAGCTGCGAAGACCACACTCAGGCCCAGCATATGCCACACGCTCAGCGCCTACAGCCTTGATAACTTCCCGCAGGCGCATCCGCATGATGTCAACGGTTTCCAGAAACTCATGGGGTGAGAGGAGCCCTTTGCCAATTGAGGACCAGGCCAAACCCACTCTTTCATTGACCTCGGCTTCACTGCCCTTTTCGGTTTCTGCAACTCTGCACCTTATCAAGGTGTCAAATGATGTGACTGCAATACTTGCCTTCAGCACCTTGCCGCTCCTCTCAAGCAGCGCCTTCGTCTTTGGCGACCTGTAAAGTATGTCATCTACATGGGACTCTACGATGTCGGCAGCCTTGACTTCCCAAAAGAGCCCGTCGGCCGTCGAGTGCAGATGATAGGCGGTTCGCACATCCCTTCGCTTGGCACTGCTGAAGACGTTTTCCCATGCCCGCAGGAGACTGTCTCTCCCAGCTCCCCCGAAATCAAGGTTCGGGTCATCTAGCAGGCCGAACGATGGCTCTTCAACGGAGATTATCTCAACTTGCCCGTACTTTGTCTTGAAGATATTCGCATCAACGATCTTGGAGATTGGCCCTGCCAACGAAGTGAAGGTGTCCGGTTGCCTATCAGCCAACAGCGAGGCTAGCGTGTAGGGCCCAGTTACGCAAACCTTGAGACGCATAGGCTTACCAGTAATCTCGCTGATCAGCTTTGCGTTATTCCTCAACACAGCGACCTCAGGTATCTCAGCCTTGTCTGGGCGGACACGAATTGCTCCTGAAACTAAATAGCCGTCAGACTTCTTCTCGAATCCCGCGAGCATGTCAAAGAACATCTGGTTCATGTCTCTGAACTGCGGATACACGGGAATGTCGATTCCCGCCTGAACCTTGTCAATGTAGCCCTTCAACACCCTATCTTCGAAGTACAGTCTATCCAAGCCTTTCGCCGACGCATGCAGAAGGGCCAGCAACGGGTCTTCCACAGCCCCTCTCTGAAACCTGTCAAAGTCACCCTCAAACGGCAGGCTCCCTATATCGTATGTCTCCAAAGTCAGTCAACACAACACATGTTTAGACCATATGCTGCCAGGACAGGATAGACCAAAGAGACATTACCAGAGAAAGTATGTGCACAGAAAAACATATAGAAGCGGGCTAGGCCCCGCTCAGTCTGAGAATTCGCTGCCAGTTTTCTTGGACCCCTCTCCGTACGGATTCAACTTCGTCCTTAGCTCGGGGAGTCATGAGGTGGCTGAACCTGCCCTGGAGCTTGAGGTACTCCTCTATCGGGAGAGGCTTCATGATCTTCATGTTGAGTTTGTAACTGCCTTTCTCCACCTCGTATAGAGGCCATATTGTGGTCTGCACAGCGAGTTTCGCCAGGCGAACCGTGTCCGATGGGTTCGACCTCCAGCCAAGGGGGCATGGGGCAAGCACATGCACAACCGCTGGGCCTTCCACTTCAAGGGCCTTCCTCACCTTCGTTATGTAGTCGTTTGGAAAGCCGACAGTTGCAGTCGCAGCGTACTCAATGTTATGCGCTGCAGCGATACCGATGAGGTCCTTCTTCCACTGCCTCTTGCCCGGCACAACTTTCCCCGCTGGACTCGTCGTTGTGGCTGCGCCTCGTGGAGTGGCGCCCGAACGTTGTATGCC
>Ga0185342_1001158_pt1 | contig 11429 bp, 11 predicted proteins | sample ConPoolayeEmetaG_FD_128045 | JGI IMG/M metagenome (GOLD analysis project Ga0185342, IMG submission 128045) | Hot spring microbial mat communities from California, USA to study Microbial Dark Matter (Phase II) - Cone Pool mat layer E metaG... ...
GTTGATGCTGTAAGAGAAGAGGAGGAAGAATATGAGCTCACTGAAGAAACATTAAAGAGACTTGAGATAGAAATGAAGCATCTGGCAGCAAATCTTGAATTTGAAAAAGCTGCACGGATAAGAGATAAAATATTTAAAATAAAAGAAAAAATGTTAAAACTTGGTATGAAGCTGGAAGATGCTTTTAAGCGAGCTTAAAGATAAAGACTTAGACTTCATAGTCAATACTGTTGCTCCAGAATTCAAAAACAAAGAGCAACTTAAAAGATTTATAAATGAAGACCCGGATTTCAGACATGGACTTGTTGGAAGTGATAAAATGTTTGAGAAAGTCTTCTCTGATCCTGAGATTCTTGTTAAGATTTCACCAGCACTTTATTTTGAAATTTTACTCAGAAAAGCCTTGAATGACCTTGAGAGACTTTCTTATACTTATGAAAAAGTTGGCTCATATAAAATAGCAGTTTTTGATGTCTCTGAGGTTGTAGAATTTTTAAGTGATGAAAATGTTCTTCTGTATCTTGCTCATCTTCTTTCTTCTTTTACAAGGATTGAAAAATATACACTATGGATAAAAACAGGTAAAAATATATGGAAAAGGATAAATTTCACAGATATGGATGTGGAGGCACTTAAAAAAATGGCTCAGATGATTGAAGAGGAGTACAGATTTGGTATTTACAAAAGAATTGCAGATGCATGTCTTTTTATTCTTGGAGTCTTTCCAGAACATTTAAAAGAAAGTTTAGAGACAGAGGAGGAAGGTAAAAAATTTTATAAATTAGCAAGTGATTATCTTTCTTCAGAGACAGAACTTGCAAATGTTTTCTGGCAGCTTTCAGAAAAATTTAATTTAGCAAAAAAACCCTTAAATTTCATATCCGAAAATTATTTAAGGTGGAGAAAACATCAGATTTTTGGTTTCAATTAATAACTGGAATTTTTTCTTTGCAATTGTAGCATTTTCCTTCGCTATCAAGATAGTATTCTTTAAGCCTTAACTCATCCCTTTCAATTAATATTCTTTTACACTTCGGGCAGTAAGTATTCTGCCCTGGATGATTTGGAATATTACCAATATAAACATAATTTAATCCTTCCTCCTTAGCAATTTCATACCCTCTTTCAAGGGTTTCAGTTGATGTTGGAGGAATATATGTTTTCCAGGAAAACTCATATGCAGGATAGTAAGCATTTAAATGCCACGGGATATTTTCTCCAAGTTCATTTTTTATTCTTTTTGCAAATTCTCTTAAGGTTTTCTCATCATTATTCAAACCCGGGATAATTAATGTTGTAATCTCAATCCAGACATTGTTTTGCAGGGCAATCTCAGCATTTCTCCATATTTTTTCAACATCTGCACCACAGTATTTTCTTACAAACTGTGCATTTCCTTTTATATCTATATTCATTGCATCAAGTCCATGATGTATCAGTGTTTTGAGAGCTTCCTCAGTCATGTATCCATTTGTTACATATGTGTTGTAAAATCCTTCTTTTTTTGCAAGATGAAAGACTTCAAGGGAGTATTCAAAAAGAAGTGTTGGTTCATTAAAAGAAAAACTCGTTCCCTTACATTTATATTTTTTCATTAATTCTATGAAGTTTTCAGGTGAAAGAAATTTTCCTTTTCCTGTATTTTCTGGAGCTTTTGATATGCGGAAGTTTTGACACCACGGACATGTAAAATTGCAAGACCATGTTCCTACAGTCAAAGCAAAGCTACCAGGGTAAAAGTGATATAAAGGCTTTTTTTCAATTGGATTTGCACTTATTGATGCTATCTCTCCATATACTAAAGTGTAAAGCTTACCAGCAATATTTTTTCTTGTTTTACAGAATCCTGTCTGTCCTTCATCTATCTCGCATCTTCTCTCACATGTAAGACATTGGACTTTACTGTCTTTTATTTTTTGAAGTAAAGCCTCTTTTATCATTTATTTAAATTATAACCAATCTCTGCCATTTCATTTATTCCTTCAATTATTCTCGGGCTAAGATGGTATATCTTATCGCTTACATAGTAAATATTTCCTTTTTTAACTGCATTTGTGTCTTTTAACTTTGAAAGTAGTTTTTCAGGAGCTGTTTTATGACCTGCACCAAAAAATATTATATCTGGGTTTAATTTTATAACTGTCTCTATGTTAATTGATGAAGACTCTGCAATATTTTTTAAACCTATAAGATTGAAAACTTCATTTATATGTGATTTTTCTCCAGCAACTGTGAGTGGTTCAGCCCAGATTATAAACAATGCTTTCTGCTCATTGAAAGATTTCTTTATTTTTTTTATATTTTTTTGAAATTCATGGGCAGCAATTTTTGCTTCTCTTTCCTTGCCAATTGAGATTCCCAGTCTTATCAATTCATTAGACATATCTTTCAGACTCTTTGGAGCATAAACATGAACTTTTATACCAAGTTCTATCAGCCTGTTATAAACCTCCTTAGGAGTGACATCTTTTGAAATTATTACAAGGTCTGGTTTTAAAGCCAGTATTTTTTCATAGGATGGATTTATCATTCCTCCAGCTTTTGGTTTATTTTTAACTTCTTCAGGCCATTTACAGTAGTTACTGATAGCAATAAGCCTGTCAATTGCACCAAGATAATACAAAGTTTCTGTGACTGATGGTGCAAGAGAAATAATTCTTTGAGGTTCTGAAAAACTGAATGCTGGATAAATTAAAAAAACTATAAAAAATACCAGAGCTCTCATTTTATCCTCAAGGCTTTTCCAGCAATAATTAAATAAGCTCTATCGCATATATCCATTACCTTCTGATTTACAGTTCCAGAAATATCAATAAATTTTCTACCGAGCTCACTTTCAGGTATTATTCCCAGTCCTACCTCATTTGCTACGATAAATATGTGAATATTTTCTTTAATTTTTTTTAATAAATCAATGAATGAATCAATAAATTTCTGATAATCATAAACTTCAATCATAAGATTTGTAAGCCATGTTGTGAGACAATCAATTACTACTGAAGAATTTTCAGGAATTTTCATAATAGCCTCCACTAAGTTTAGAGGCTCTTCTATGGTAATCCAACCGCTGTCTCTTTCTTTTTTATGCCTTTCAATGCGTTCTTGCATCTCTTTGTCAACAGCCCTTGCTGTCGCAATATAGCAAAGATTTATACTTCCTGTACTTTCTGCCTCTTTCAGAGCAAATCTACTTTTTCCACTTTTAATCCCGCCAATTATAAAGGTAATCATATTAACTCCTTAAAAACTTTTTTAGTTCATTAAAAAATTTCTCATTTTCAGCTCTGTTTTTAACAGAAACTCTTATAAAATTTTCATTACCTCCATAAAAATCTGAACATTCCCTTACAAGGATTCCTCTTTCAAGCATGTACTGGAAAAGACCTTTCTCCGGAATTTCAATTAAATAAAAGTTTGCTACGGATGGAAAGTATTTAAGTTTAAGTTCATTCAATGAGTATTCAAAAAAATCCTTTTGTCTTTTAAAAAATTCATAACTCTGCTTTTTAAAATCTTCGTCCCTGATTATTTCCTCTGCTATCCATTGAGCCAAACTGTTTATGCTCCAGGGCTGTCTGTATTTTTTAATTTTTTCAATAACTTCAGAGGAAGCAACAGCATAACCAAATCTCAATCCTGCAAGTCCGTAAAATTTTGTAAGGGAGCGTAAAACAATAATATTAGATGAGATTGAATGTCTGAGAAGAGTTTTATCAGGAGCAAAATCTATAAAGGCTTCATCAATTAAAAAAATGGTTTTTTCATAAAGAGAGGCTAATTTGAGGATCTCTTCTTTTTCTATCAGCCATCCTGTTGGATTATTGGGATTGCATATAAAAACCATTTCATATTTTCTTTCCTGCATAGCTTTCCTTAACAATCCAAAAATTTTTTCTTTATCAAGGGTTAAAATTCTTTCTATGACCTTTATCTCATTTATCCTGCAGGCTCTTTCGTACTCTGTGAATGTTGGTTCTAAAATCAGAGCAGATTCAGGTTTTAATGATTTAACTGTAAGATAAATCAGCTCTGTTGAACCATTCCCACATACTATATTTTCAGAGGGAATACCATAAAGATTAGAAAGAGTTCTTTTGAAAGCTCTTACTTCAGTATCTGGATATTTATGTAATAGTGGAATTTTTTCAATAATTTTTCTCTGTATTCTTTCTGGCAGAGGTAGAGGATTAACAGATGAACTCATATCTATTATTTCAGGAAGAGCCTTTCCTGTAACTTCTGAAGCAGTATAAATATCGCCTCCATGTATCATAAAATACTCCTGAGTATAATTGATGCTGAAATGAATAGAAAACTGCTTAAAATAACAATTTTAATACTTAAATTAACAATTTCTGAGTCAACAGTATTTAAATCATCTCCAATAAAGGGCTTTTCAACAAGGATGCCACCATAGTAATTGGGACCTCCCATTTTTACTCCAACTGCTCCAGACATGGCTGCTTCAGGTACTGCACTGTTTGGACTGCTGTGTTTTCTTCTATCCCTTAGCATAATCTTGAACGAGTTTTTCCCTGCAGAAAAACCAAGCAGAATAAAGGAGCTTAAAACTATGAGAATCCCTGTTATTCTTGCAGGAACATAGTTAAAAATATCATCCATCTTAGCTGAAAACCATCCAAAATTTATGTATCTTTCGTTTTTATAACCAACCATTGAATCAAGTGTATTAACGGTTTTATAAAGAATGAGACAGGGAAATCCACCTAAAATGAAATAAAACAAAGGAGCAATGACACCATCAGAGAGATTTTCAGAAAGGCTTTCAATAACTGCTATTCTTATTTTTTCAGGGGTAAGATTTTCAGTATCTCTTCCAACAAGAGCTTTTAATGAAATCCTTGCCTGAACTAAATTTCCTTCATCTAAAAGTCTATCTACTTTTTTAGCCTCTTCAATCAGACCTCTTAAAGCAATAAAAAAACTACCAGCTACTGCCAGAACAATACCTGAAAAAAACCATGATAGCCTGTTCAGATTCTCTATAAAAAAATAAACGAAAAGAATAGAAAATAAAAAAACAACTGCTGTCACCGATAGAAAAAGCAAAAAGCCTCCAGATCTGCTGTTTAGTTTTTTATTTCTTAAGAATACTTCAGCTTTTTCAATGAGTTTGCCAATTGCTATAACAGGATGATATCTTCTTGGGTCTCCAGTAAAGAAATCAATTAAAAAGGCTGCTGCTATTATCCAGCTTTCAACATAAAACATCTTTATAGACCAGCTATTTCCCATATTTTATCCATATCAAGATATCTTTCAACGGTTTCTGAGAGTTTTTGTAAAAATGATTCCTTAAGATTTTCCCATGAAAAAGTATAATAAATGGGATTTAATCCCTTTTTAATTCTGTGTCTGTTTATTAACCATCTTCTTAAACTGTCACTCTCAAATACTCCATGAATATATGTTCCCCATACATTTTCAGAAATAATTCCATCAAACAAAAGCTGTCCTGTTGATTTTCTTTTTATTTTGAAAAGATTCATCTGTCCATGACTTAATCCCTTATGAATTTCATACCCTGTAACTTTTACCGAAGGCTGCGAGCAAAGATATCCTTCAACTTGGCTGGTTATTTTTTCAGGATAAAATACTGTTTTCATGGGAAGCAAACCTAATCCCTTAAATTCTTTAATTAAACTTTCAACCATATATGTGTCTTCCAATTTTTCACCAAGCATCTGAAATCCGCCGCATATTCCTACAATTTCCACTTTATTTTTTGCAATCTCTTTTATTGTCCTGTCAATTTTTAGTTCTCTGAGAAGTTTTAAATCCTCAAAGGTTTTCTTTGAGCCGGGAATGATTATTATATCAGCATTAAGCAGGTCTTCTTTCCTTAATGAATAAATTAACTCTACATCTGGTTCAAATCTAAATGGGTCAAAATCACTGAAATTTGAGATATATCTCAATCTGAGAATTACTATTTTTACTGCTGTATTTGATTTAAAAGATAAATAGTTTGAAAACCTCTTGGAAACTCCGTCTTCATCAGATAATCCTGTTTCATCAATGTATGGAAGCACACCAAGACAGGGTTTTTTTATTATTTCTTCAAGCTTTTTTATCCCAGGTGTAAGTATATTAATGTAACCTCTGAATTTGTTAATTATAAAGCCTTTTATGAGGTTTTCATATTCCTCAAGAAGCTTTACAGTTCCATAAAGTGAGGCAAAAACCCCACCCCTGTCAATATCTCCCACAATAATAACAGGTGCTTTAAGGTAATCTGCTACAGCCATATTTACAATGTCATTTTCAAGAATATTTATCTCAGCAGGACTTCCAGCACCTTCAATAATTAAAAGTTCGTATTCCTTACATAAATAATCCAGTGAAACTTTCACTGCATCCCAGAGCTTTTTCTTTTCAGAGTGAAAATCATTTGATTTCATTGTCCTGTAAAGCTTTCCATGAACAACTACCTGAATACCCTGCTCACCTGCCGGTTTAAGTAAAACAGGATTCATATGAAATAGAGGAATTACTCCAGCTGCGGATGCCTGAATTGCCTGAGCAAGTCCTATTTCTCCTCCATCTTCTGTAATAAAACTCTGTAGACTCATATTCTGAGCTTTAAAGGGCGAAACCTTTATACCTTTGTGCTTTGCAATTCTGCATAAAGCTGTAACAATAAGGCTTTTTCCACAATTTGAAGATGTTCCCTGAATCATTAAAAACTTAGCCATAGCTTCTCACAAATTAAAAAACAAAAAAGAAAAATCGACTCTGTTATTTCAACAGTAGTTCCAAGATGATCTCCTGTTATTCCACCGAATTTATTTTCAAAGAAATTTTTCAAAATAAAAAGAAGAATGAAGATGGAGAGTGCAATCAAAGGCAGAAAAATGAAACTTCTTAAAGCAAAGTAAATCAATAAAAAAGCAGGCAAAACAGTAGAGATAATAAACTGCCAAGTGCTAATTTCCCCCACAAACATAGCTCCAAGCCCTTTGTTTTTTGCAGGTTTTCCATAGTACATCAATGGAATTACAGACCATCTTGAAAATGTATACATAAAAATAAATATCATGAATTGATTGATATCAATGATTTCTTTAATAAAAACAAATTTGCAAAGAATATTCATCACTGAAGCCATAACTCCAGCAACACCGACTGTGCTATCCTTCATTATTTCAAGTCTTCTATTTATGTCTTTATCTTTCTGCCCTGTTTCTTTGTAAAAGAGAGCATCAAATGTGTCTGAAAGTCCATCAATGTGAAATATTCCTCTCAGTGAAAATAGAAATAAAAGTAAAATAAAAGAAATAACCAGAGATGAAAAAATCTGATTAAAGATAATTATCAGAAAAACAGAAAGTATCCCTTCTAAAAACCCTATAAAAGGAAAAAAAATAACTGAGCATACAATCTCTTTTTCATTAATTTTCTTTAATTTCAAAGGAAAAACTGTTAAAAATGAAAGAGCAAATAAAAATTTATTTATCACTTTTACTTACACCTGCCTCCTCAAAAGTTGCCATTTCTCTGTAAATTTTTAGTCCGGCTTCGATAACTGTTATGGCAATCGCTGCACCTGTTCCTTCTCCAAGCCTCAGATTTAAATCAAGCAGAGGTTTCAGTCCCATAAAATCAAGAGCCTTTTTATGACCTCTTTCAACAGAATTATGTGAAGCAAAAATATAATCTTTAACAACTGGATTTATGCAATAGGCAATCAGAGCTCCTGCAGTGGAGATAAATCCGTCAATAACAACTGGAAGTTTTAAAGAAGCACAGCCCAGAACAACACCTGCAATTGCACCAATTTCAGGACCTCCAATTTTTGATAGAACATCAACGGGATCTGAACAATCCGGTTTATTTATCTTAATTGCCCTTTTAATTACTTCAATCTTTCTTTTAAAGGTCTCTTCATCTATTCCTGTTCCTCTTCCTGTAACTTCCTCAACTGCAGAATGAGTAAGAACACTTACAACTGCAGAAGAAGGCGTTGTATTGCCAATTCCCATCTCTCCTGTAGCAAATAGATTATAACCTCTGCAATGGTATTGTTTTACCAATTCAATTCCTGTTTTTATACACTTTATTGCATCATCACGGCTGAGTGCAGAATCTTTTGCTATGTTTCCTGCTCCTCTGACAACTTTTTTTGATACCAATCCTTCAATTTCCCCAAAATCATAATCAACACCGATATCAACAACCACAACATCTGCTCCTGCATGTCTTGCTAAAACATTAATTCCTGCTCCACCTCTTAAAAAATTAAAAATCATCTGAGCTGTAACTTCCTTTGGATAGGCAGAAATACCTTCCTCCGTAACTCCATGATCAGAGGCAAAAACAAGCACAGCCTTTTTCTTTATCTCAGGCATTGGATTTTCATAAATAGCAACAAGCCTTGCTGCAATCTCCTCAAGTCTTCCAAGACTTCCTGAAGGTTTTGTGAGATTGTTAAGCCTTTTCCAGGCAATATCAATTAAATCTTTATTTACTGGTTTAATATCAAGATTTAACATTAACTACCTCCAGAAACAGTTTTTTGTCTTTTTTTATCAACTTTCCTTTAAAAAATTTGACAGAGAATTTAAAAATAGGTCCATCATAAACAAAGGTGTGATATTCTCCTCTTTCACCGCAGAGGTCAATATTTCCTGAGGTCTTCAAATCTCTGATTAAATCTGAGTCAACTTCTCTGCCAAGCCACTCACTTCCTAAGAAAGAAGCATTTGTTGAGCATACTATGGCTTTAAAACCATGGTTTATAAAATCTCTAAGAAGCTTCTCTTTTTCTTCATTCCAGAGAGGCAGGATTCCTTCTATTCCAGTCTCCATGCATACTCTTGTAACCCAATCCCTGTGCTCCTGTAGGTCAATATCACCAAATACTCCAGCAGAAACCCCTTCCTTTTTTAATTGCATAATCGTATTTTTAAACTCTTCTTCATAGCTTTCCCATGTAGTTTTCTTTTGAATTATTGGAATTCCAATTGCTTCTGCCTGTGCTTTAAGTACTTCAGAGCTTATTCCGTGCGAACGGGAATAAATTCCATCTTCTGAAAGCATATTAACAAGATAAACAACCTCAATACCATTTATCATTGCTCTATAACAGGCTAATGTACTGTCTTTACCTCCACTCCATGAAACAAAGGCTTTTAAAATATCCATTTAACTCCTCCAGTAATTGTTCTTCTCGGCATCGGATAATACTGAACATATTCATAGGCTCTATCAAATAGATTTTCTACAGATAATGTTAGCTCAATATTTTTTATCGGTCTGTATGAACCCTTAAGATTTACAACAGTAAAGTCAGCTTTATCCACAATTTTTCCATAATTTTTAGATGAGGGATTCCAATCCACAACTTTTTCATCTCCTTTATAGTTTGCGATTAATCTCAAATCCCAATTTTCCTTTCCTGCTTTTATACCAAATGAAGCAGTGCATTTTGGAGTATATTGAAGGGTTTTTCCATAACTTTTTATCTCAACTTCATCCCTGCTTGAGTATCTTGTGTAATAAGTAAAATTAATAAAGGGTTCAAGAGAAAATTTTATTCCTGTTAATAATCCAATGTCATAGGAGAGATTTCCCTCAAAACCCTGAATTGTTGCGCCCTCAACATTTTTAAATGTTCGGGCTTTAATTGTATTGTCATAATAGCTAAGAATCTTGTCTCTAAATTCTGAGTGAAAGAATGTAAGCTCGGTATTGAAGAAATCCTTTGTATAAGTAACTCCCACATCATAAGATTTACTTTTTTCTGGTTTTAAATCAGGATTTCCTAAATAATGGGTCCCCCATGAAGAGACATAATCAGTTGCAAGCTCATCAGGTGCAGGTGCTCTGAATGCAGTGCCAGCATTACTTTTTATTAATAAATTATCGGTGATTTTATATACAAGGCTTCCTCTAATTGTTATATGGTCAAGATTTTCTTTTCTTGGTTTTAAATTTCTAATACCCTCTGTGGCAAATATCTCATTTTCAAAATAGTCATATCGAACTCCTGCATTTAATAATAGCTTTTTATTGAAAATATTTAATCTTCCTTCAGCAAATAAACCGTAACTGTCATACTCTGAGTCTGGATTATAAGGAGCTCCCGTGCTTCTTGAGCTTTTAACTTCTATTCTGTCCCACTGCCCTCCAATAATAATTCTGTGTTCATCTATTGAAAATATCTTCTGAAGGTTTGCTCCCTCTGTGGTTGTCTTTTTTAAAGTAATCTCTGAATTTCCTGTTCCGAGCCCTTCATGATGTTCATTTCTATCCCTGTTAAAATAATATCCAGCCTTAAATGTCTCTGTTTTATAATCCAGATCAAATCTATTTCTTTCAATATTTTTGTAATCATCAGGGTCAGGTGAGTATCTTGCTCCGGGTGAGCCAATATCCCATCCTTTCCAGTGCTGAAATCCCAGAGATATATGTTGTTTATCAAAAAAGCTGTATCCAAAACGGGTTAATACAGATTCATCATTGTAGCCTGTATTTTCTATTTTTCCATAATTTTTTGTGGAATAATCATCCATTGCAGAGCGACTAACTGAAACATAAAAATCAAAATTTTCTTTTTTACCATTTAATTCAGCTTTTGTTTTCCAGTATCTCCACGAACCTGCTTCACCTCCAATTGAGCCATGTATTCCTTCTTCTTTCCCCTGCTTTGTTATTATGTTAATTACACCGCCCATTGCTGAAGAGCCATAGACAACTGAAGCCGGTCCTTTAACTATTTCAACTCTTTCAATATCATCAACAGGAATTGTGGCAAGATTCACTGTTCCTGCTCTATTTCCATTGATAAGAACAAGAACTCTGCTCTTTAAATCATCAAAAAGATCTGTCCTTAAACCTCTTAATCCAATACTGCTCGTTGATAACACCGGATATTTGTGAACATGACCGATTGCTGCTTCTGTAATTAAGTCACCAGCATTCTTTGCAGTAGAATTTTTAATGTCCTCCTGAGTTATAACCTGAACTGAATAAGGAACTTCTTTTTTTGGTTCTTCGACTCTTGTTGCTGTTACAACGATTTCTTCAAGCTGGGTTTCCTGTGCTAAAATCTGGTTGGAAATAAAGAAAAGACAGAGAATCAAGACAAATAAAAGCATGGCATTTCCCTCCCGCGAGGAATTGGAAGCTCAAAGAGCTTCCAGCTGGACAGGTCTTCCGGCTTTGGGCTCATTTACCTACTTACCCGCCTTCCCGAACCCTTTTAACTGCATTGTTCAAGTTGTTCAAGTGTTCAAAGGGTTCAGTGGCATTATTGGGCTTTCGTTCCCTTCACGGCTGCGGGGCAGCGGGGGCTTCTCACCCCTCTTCCCTTAATCCAGCCAATAAATGATATAAAACAGTGAATATTTGAGTCAAGATATATTGTAAAAAGCCTGAAAATTTTTACATAATAAATAACATTTAAT
>Ga0185342_1001159_pt1 | contig 11427 bp, 8 predicted proteins | sample ConPoolayeEmetaG_FD_128045 | JGI IMG/M metagenome (GOLD analysis project Ga0185342, IMG submission 128045) | Hot spring microbial mat communities from California, USA to study Microbial Dark Matter (Phase II) - Cone Pool mat layer E metaG... ...
GCCGTAGCCCCAGTGGATGTCGGGCATGGCCAATGAAGCTCCGACAATTCCAGGCAGGGTGGCGACGTTTGCTACCTGTTCCGGGGATTTATCGGCGCGGATGGTTTTGATCAGGTTATCGTCGGCGTAGATAATGCCGTCGACGCGCATCTGCGGCTTGTAGCTGCGCGGGATTCGCCAGCGGCACTCATCGATCTGCTCGAGTGGTCCTTCGAATGCTTCGGACATAGTTGGTCCTCCCGACCGGCCGAACTCGCTTGGCGGCCGGTCCGGTCAGATATCCACGATAAAAGTCGCCTCGTAGCCGCCCGCAATGGGGCGAACGGCTAACTGATGATAGGTCACGCCCTTGGCCTCGCGCTGGAATTCGCTGCGCGTTCGATCTACAGGGCAAAACCAGGCCAGGGCATTGAGCCGCGCTGGCGTGAACTCCCGCACCTCCCAGCGCACGGCCATCTTGCCCTCGGTCATCAGGCGCATCAGAAGTTCGGCCAGCAAGTCGCGCAGCAGCAGGGCAGCATCCTCGCCCGTCAGACTGAACTGCGCGACTTGGGCATCCCCGGTCGGCGTCAGGCCTCCGACGACGGCATACAGTCCTTCAGCAGCCGGCGGGACTAGCCCCGGCAGTGTCGGCGCGAATACGCGCACGCCTGCATCGGCCGTGTGGTCGAAAAGCTCGTACCGCGCGTCCACGGTTGAACGAATTATATTCGGGCTGGCGCTTCTGGCCGGCGGAATCGGCCGCCTCAGACAATTCCGAGGACTTGCTCGGCTAGCTCCTGCGGCATTTTTTCGTACCGCAGAGGCTCCATCGAGTAGGAGGCGCGTCCCTGGGACAGCGACCGGATCGCGGTCGCGTAGCCGAACATGGTTGCCAGCGGGACTTCGGCCCAGATTACGCGGTTGCGGCCCCGAAACGAGGTGCCGGTGATTGTCGCCCGGCGGGCCAGCAGGTCGGCGTTGATCGCGCCGAAGTACTCTTCGGGCGTGACGACCTCGATCTTCATGATCGGTTCGAGCAGGATGGGACCGGCGGCCTCGATGGCCCGCTGCGCGGCTTGGGCGGCGGCACCTTCAAAGGCCAGCTCCGTGGATTCTTCCGACTCCTGTGCCCCGCAAAGGGTGACTTGAACGTTGATGAGCGGATAGCCGGCCAGTACCCCGCTGTGCGAAGTGCTGCGTACTCCCTGCTCGATTGCCGCCAAAAACTGCGGGCGCAGCGCGCCTTCGGGGAGCTCACTGCGGAAAGCAAAGTGGGGCTGGCCCGGACCGGGCTGGAGAGGCTCCACCCGCAGTCTAACTACCGCAAAGTGCGTCCGGCCACCGGTAGTGCGGCTGAAGCGGCCTTCTGCCTCCGCGACCGTGGAGATCGTCTCGCGGTAGGCGACGCGCGGCCGGCCGACGCGCACCGGGACATTGAAGTCGTGCTCGATGCGGTGGCACATGATCTCCAAATGCAGCTCTCCCATGCCATTGATCAGGGTCTGGCCGGTTTCTTCGTGCACCCGGAAATTGAATGTCGGGTCGCCGCGAGAAAGCAGTGTAAGCGCATTGATGAGCTTGTCGCGGTCGGCGGAGCTTTTGGGCTCAATCGCCATGCTGATGACGGTTTCGGGGAACTCGATGCGCTCCAGCAGGACCTGTCCGCGGTTTTCGCACAGTGTATCGCCGGTGAGTGTTTCCTTGAGTCCGACGGCGGCGACGATGTCGCCGGCACAGGCTTTCTCGATCTTTTCGCGACGCTTGGCGAAGACGTGAAAGAGCTGCGGCAGGTTTTCCTTCTTCTTGCGGGTGACATTGGCGACCCGCATGCCGGCCCTGAGCGTGCCGGAGTAGATGCGCAGGAAATGCAGGTCCCCGTGCGGTTCGGCCACAATTTTGAAGACCAGGGCCGCCAGCGGCTCGTCCGGCAGACACTTGCGCCGGATCTGTCGCTCCGGGCGATCCGGGTCGTAGCCCACGACCGGCGGGATATCCAGCGGACTGGGCAGATAGTCGCAGATGGCATCCAGCAGCGGCTGCACCGCAATATAGCGCAAAGCCGAGCCGCACAGAACCGGCTGGCAGCGCAGCGAGATGGTCGCCTCACGCAAAACGCGTCGTATCTGGTGTGGCTCCAGCGGCACGCCGTCCAGGTATTGTTCCATCAGGGCATCGTCCAGCTCGGCAAGCGTTTCCTCGAGGGCATGACGTCGGCGTCGTGCCTCTTCTTGCAGGTCGGCGGGAATATCCACCACGTCGTACTGGCTGCCGTCGCCGCCTTTGTAGATCAGCGCCTTCGTTGCGATCAGGTCAACGACGCCGCAGAAATCGCCTTCCTGGCCGATGGGCATCTGAACCGCGACGGGGTTGGCACCCAAGCGCTCGCGGATGGTTTGCAGAGCGTGGTCAAAGTCCGCGCCGGTGCGGTCCATCTTGTTTATGAAGCAGATGCGCGGTACGCGGTAGCGGTCGGCTTGTCGCCAGACGGTTTCCGACTGGGCTTCGACTCCCTCGCGCGCGTCGAAGACCACGATCGCCCCGTCCAGTACACGTAGACTCCGTTCGACCTCGGCGGTGAAGTCGACATGCCCGGGAGTATCGATCAGGTTCACGCGGCAGTCGCGCCAGTGGAAGCTGACGGCGGCGCTGTAGATCGTGATCCCCCGCTGCTGCTCCTGTTCGTCGTAATCGGTCACCGTGGTGCCGTCGTCGACCTCACCCATCCGGTGGATCATCCCGCTGTAGTAGAGGATGCGCTCGGTGGTCGTGGTCTTGCCCGCGTCAATGTGCGCGACGATGCCGATGTTGCGCAGTCGGGACGGATCTTCCATGGGCTGCCTTTGTACAGCTTGCCGCTGGCGGCAGATCTAGGGCGTTGATCATAGGGGCGCGCCAAGAACACGCAAACCGTCTGCGCGCAAGCTCGAAGCGCAGGGGGCCTATTGCTCGTCTGGCGCCGCTTCGAGTTCTGACCCGAGTTGCTCCTGACCCTGGCCGGCAGGCAAAGCCTCGACCTGGCGCAGCTTGCGCTCGATAACGCGGGTTCGGGTTGAGGCGGCCTCCGCCGCAGAGCTGGCTTCCTGAAGCTTTTTCTGGACCCGGTTCAGGGCTTCGCCGAAGCGCCCGAATTCGGCCTTGATTGCTGCCAGCAGCTCCCAGACCTCGCTGGCCCGCCGCTGGATTGCCAGCGTCCGGAAGCCAACCTGTAGGCTGTTGAGCAGTGCCGCCAGCGTCGTCGGCCCGGCTACGACAACGCGATATTCGCGCAGGAGGCTTTCGACCAGGCCGGCGCGGCGCAGGACTTCGGCGTACAGGCCCTCGCAAGGCAGAAACATGATGGCAAAATCGGTGGTCTGAGGCGGGCTCAGGTACTTGTCACGGATGTCTCTGGCGCAGGCACGCATCTGCTGCTCGATCTGGCGAGCAGCCGCGTCGATACCTTCGGCGTCGGCGCGGTCAGCGGCCTCGACCAGGCGCTGGTAGTCCTCCAGGGGGAACTTGGCGTCGATCGGCAGCCAGACGAACTGTGTCTGGTCTTCGTCGCGGCCCGGCAGACGGATGGCATATTCGACGCGCTGAGCGGTTCCGCTCCTGGTTTCGACGTTTTGGTCGAACTGTTCGGGAGCGAGGATTTGCTCCAGCAGCGTTCCGAGCTGGATTTCGCCCCACATGCCGCGGGCCTTGACATTCGAAAGCACGCGCTTCAGGTCGCCCACGCCGGTCGCTAGCGCCTGCATTTCGCCCAGGCCCTTGTGAACCTGTTCGAGTCGATCGCTGACCAGGCGGAACGATTCGCCCAGTCGCTGTTCCAGCGCCGCGTGCAGTTTTTCATCCACGGTCTGGCGCATCTGTTCGAGCTTTTGCACGTTGTCGGCTTGCAGAAGCTGAAGGCGGTTCTCGACGCTTTCGCGCAGCTTTTCGAACCGTTCCTGGTACGACTGGGTCAGGCTGTCCAGTCGACCGGTGACGCCCTGAAGCTCGTGCTGCTGAGCCTGCCCAAGCTGAGTCAGCGTCTTGACCAGCAGCTCCTGCACGCCCTGTAGCCGCGCATCCAGCTCCATACGGGCTTTCTGGTTCTGATCAGCGGCCTCGGTCCGGGTGCGGGCCAGCTCCTCGCGAAACACACGCTCGACGCGTTCCAGCGCGGTGACCAGGTTGGCTCCGAGGGCAGCAAGCGCTCCAGTCGGGCCCGCGGTCCGGCGCAGCAGCAGAATCTCCAGTACCAGGACCGCGATAAGCATTGCCAGCACTATCACTCCGATTGCTTCGAGCATCCGGGAGCCTCCCACCTGCGGAAATGCCGCGGGCTTGCCCGAGATTATACGCCCGGGGGTTTGAAGCCCAGCGCGGGGCCGGCTAAGATGCGGTCCCGTGGATGGGACCGGTCAATCGGCGGGGCCGACCGTGAACGTGTTGGCGATCATCCCGGCCCGCTACGGCTCGACGCGCTTCCCCGGAAAACCCCTGGCCGATCGGACCGGCAAGTATCTGGTGCAGCACGTTTACGAGCGGGTGGCTGCCGCCAGAAGGGTCCAGCGCTGCCTGGTGGCCACGGACGACCTGCGAATTGCCGAAGCGGTAAGAAGCTTTGGCGGCCAAGCGGTGTTGACGCGGCCGGATCACCCCAGCGGTTCGGACCGCATCGCGGAGGTTGTAGCCGGCCTATCGGGCAGTGCCGAAGATGTCATCCTGAACGTGCAGGGCGACGAGCCTGAGATCGAGCCGGAATACCTGGACCGGCTGGTGGCCCGGCTGGAGGTTTCCGAGAACTGCCCGATGGCCACTCTGGCCTGTCCGTTTCCTGCGGCTGGCGATCCTCATGATCCCAACTGCGTAAAAGTGGTTTGTGACCGGGCCGGCCGCGCTCTGTACTTTTCGCGCAGCCCGATACCCTACCCGCGGCAGGGCGCCGGTGCGGCAGGATACCTGTTGCACCTGGGTGTGTACGCTTATCGGCGGAGCTTTCTGCTCAGCTTTGCCGCCTGGCCCCCGGGCGTGCTGGAGCAGATTGAGAAGCTCGAGCAGCTTCGCGCTCTGGAAAACGGCTTTTCCATAGCGGTAGAGATTGTGCCGCGGGCGTTTGTCGGCATCGATACGCCGCAGGAGTATGAGCAGTTTGTGAAGCGCTGGCAGGCAGAACATGGACGGACAGTTTCTGTTTGAGGCGATCCGGAACCGTTCGGACGAGACTGAGTTTTATTTGCCGCTGCCGCCGGGCTACCAGCCGGGTCGGGCCCGGTATGTGGTAGTTTTCGGCACGGTGATGAGCGGGCTGGGCAAGGGGATCTTCAGCTCATCCCTGGCGAAGTGTTTGCAGGATAAGGGGATCCGGGTAGCACCGGTCAAGCTCGAAGGCTACCTCAACATCGACTCCGGTACGCTGAACCCGTTCCGTCACGGCGAGGTTTTCGTTCTGGATGACGGAACCGAGTGCGACATGGACCTGGGCACCTATGAGCGCGCCCTGGACATGGATCTTACGCACCTGAACTTTGTCACCAGCGGGCAGATTTACCAGCGTGTGCTGGAGCGGGAGCGGACGGGTGCCTACCTGGGCCGCGACGTCCAGATGATTCCGCACGTTACCGGCGAGGTGAAGAACCGGCTACGCGAGCTGGCGCTGGCTTCGCAGGCGGAGGTGGTGTTTGTCGAGATTGGCGGAACGGTGGGGGACGTCGAGAACGCCTACTACATCGAGGCGATGCGGCAACTGGCGTTTGAGGAAGGGTCGCGGCGCGTTTGCTTTGTGGCCCTTACGTATGTGATTGAGCCGCCCAGCCTCGGTGAACAGAAGAGCAAGGCGGCGCAGCTTGGCATCCGCCGGCTGCTGGAGTGCGGGATTCAGCCGCACATCATCGCCTGTCGGGCGCACAATCCGGTGACGCCGAAGGTGCGCGAGAAGATCGCGATGTTTTCGAATGTTCCGCCGGACCGCGTCTTCAGCATGCACGACTGCGAAAGCATCTATCAGATACCCGAGATGCTGCGGGGCGCGGGCTGTGACCGGGCGGTAATTGAGTGGTTGCAGCTTGAAGACCGGATGGATGAGCAGGCCGAGCGTGCCGCCCGTGAAGCCTGGTGCGGGTACCTGGGCCGGCTCAAGAGCGCTCAGCGGCAGGTGACGATCGGGATCACCGGCAAGTACACCGCAGTCCGCGACGCGTATGCAAGCATTTTGAAGGCCTTGGAGCATGCCGGGGTGTGGTGGGGGTGTCGCGTCCTGGTTCGCTGGGTAGATACCTCGGAGCTGACGGACCAGAACGCAGCCGAAGCCGTCCGCGATCTGCACGGGATCGTGGTTCCCGGAGCGTTTGGAACGCGCGGGGCCGAGGGCAAGATTGCCTGCCTCAAATACGCCCGCACGCATAAGCTGCCGTGCCTGGGCATCTGTTACGGGTTCCAGATGGCAGTGATCGAGTATGCCCGGAACGTCTGCGGGCTTGCGGAAGCGAATTCGACCGAGATCGACAGCGAATGCCGTCACCCGGTGATCACACTGCTGCCGGAGCAGAAAAAGATCGAGGGGCTGGGCGGCACGATGCGCCTGGGCGGGCAGGACATCGTGGTGCGGCCCGGTACGCTTGCGGCGAAAATGTTCGGTGAGCGTGTCCGCATGCGTTTTCGTCATCGTTACGAGGTCGATCCGCGTTACGTGCCCCAGCTTGAGGCCGCCGGACTGATTTTCTCCGGCAGGTCGCCGCGCGGCGACATCGTCAACATTCTGGAGCTGCCGGAAGATGTGCACCCCTACTATGTGGGCACGCAGGCCCACCCGGAGCTGACCAGTCGGCCGTTACGGGCACATCCGATGTTTGTGGGGCTGATTCACGCGGCATTGCGCCGGGCGGACCCGACCTTCGATGCACCGCTCGTGTTTTCTGTGCGTGCCGGAAGCGCTTGGGCCCTTGGGCCAGGGGCGACCGGCACTTCCGCGGTGAATCTTTGCACCTGATGCTTTTTGCCAGACGTGGGCAGGCGGCTTTTAACGCCAGCGGCGCCAGCAGCCGGCCAGAGCTGCGCCAAGAGCCAATAGCAGGAACGCCGGCGGCTCAGGCACCAGGCTCGTGCCGGGGGCACTCTGGGAAGATTGACCGGCTGAAAGCTCCCCCGCCGCAGACAGCGAGGGTACCGGCGGAAGCTGGCCGTCTGAGGAGTAACTGGCGCCCGCGACCAGCCCGGGCAGACTCATCTGCTGTTGCAGCGCGGCGGCAATGCGATCCAGCGGCGATTCGGGGAAGAGCTGCTGGAGGCCACTGGTATCCACGCCCAGCGCCGCCAGCAGGCTGCCCAGAGCGTCGACGAAGATGTTGCCTTTGAGACTGATCGGGCCGACGTTGAAGTTTGCGTCCGTGTCCCCGTCGACCAGGATGCCGTCGGCCAGTACCTGGCTGTTGGTGTTCGCCAGGTTGAGGTAGAGGGTGTAGAAGCCGAGCCGGTTGATCTCCAGGCTGGCCTGGCCATTTAGTGTCCCGCTGATCTGGACGTCTTGGGCGCCGGTCTTCCCGGTGATCGCGTAGTTAAGGTTGTTCATCTGGATATCAGCGTTGCCGGTGAGCAGGCCGCCGCGGCGGGTGTAGCCGAGCGTTGCCTGGGTCGGCCCGGAAAGCTGCACTTCAAACGCACCCAGGTCGAGGATTTCGGGCCGACCGCGCGAGTCGCGCCCAAAGGTGCGGTCGAATTCCAGGGTGTATCCGCGGCCCACGACATCCGGCACGATCCGGAGTCGACCAGCGCGCTGGCCGTTGGTCCGCGTTCCGTCTGCGCTGGTCGAGATCGGGAAGCCGCTGGGCGTCGCCAGCAGGTCCAGCGCATAGTAGATGTCTCGGAAGAGACCGGCTTGAGCCGGCAGTGCCAGGGTTGCTGCGGCGGCCAGCACGATGGTCATTCTGCGGATCATGGGCGATCCTCCTAGCGGGACATACGATAAAGTGCGCCCGATCCAAACGCAAGCGGGGCGACGGCTTCCCATGGATTTATCGGTGACTTCCAGGTGAGGGTTCATCTCCCGCGGCGGGAGCGTCCTGCGGGAGCGGTTGCGGCATTTGCACTATGAGCGGCGTTCTTCCACGCTGGTGGCGGACGCCCGCGCTTGGCCGGCGTATAATCGCCGCGCGGACGGACTGGCGATTGCTGTGCCCGCCCGGCGGCGTTTATCAGACGAGAAACGCTAACCAACAGCGCGTGTGTGTGTCTATTCAGTCCGCCGGAGGCAGTGTGCCCGGCGCGGACGGCACAGGTGAAGCGCGGTGAGAAGACGCAACGCGATTGGAAATGCGTTGTCCGCCTCGATCCTAGTGTCCCTGCTTGCTTGTGCTGGTGTTGCTGCGGGCCAGATTGCGGAGTCGCAGCCCGACAAATACGTCGGTACGCCGGTGCAACAGCGGCTTGAAGAGCTAATTACGCTGATCGAAGGTCCGAATCTGCCGGCGGCCGCGCGACGCACTGCCGCGCGAGAACTGCTCCGCCAAGGCTGGCCGCAGACTCCGCCGCGGCTGGCACTGGTGCTTTCAAGTGATCGGGGGCCGGCGCGGGTCGCGGTTGCACAAGCACTGGCCGACTTACCCGAGTTTCTCGAGCCGGTGTATGTCGAACCGCTGGTCGCGATGCTGGGTGACGCGGACGGCGAAGCGCGGCAGTCGGCGGCGGCGGCCCTGGGCGGGTACCGCGACGCGGCCGTGCTCCAGGGCCTGCGAGAGCTGGCACTCGACCCGAATGCGTCGCCGGTTCTGCGACTGGGCGCGATCGAGGCCCTGGGGGCAATGGATCAGCGCGATGCCGCCGCGGCGCTGGTCGATGCCATCCGTTCGGACGACACACGTATCCGCCAGAGCGCACTGGAGGCTCTTGAGCGGGTAACTGCGATGAGTTTTCAGGGCGATCCGGCGCGGGCCATCGCCTGGTGGCAGGAGCGCGAAGTGGCCTCTGCCCAGCAGTGGCAACAGGAGCAGATCGAACGGCTCGCGCGCCGCACGCGGCAGCTTACGCGGCGGCTGCACGAACTGGAAAGTCGGCTGGTCGAGGCGTTCCGGGCCGAGTATTTGCGAACACCAGAGGCCGAGCGTGGCGCTCTTTTGCAGCGATATTTGAAGGATGAATCCGCGCGGGTGCGTCTGCTGGGACTGGAGCTGGTGCAGAGCCAGCTTGGGGAGGGTAAGTCGCTGCCCGCGGAGATGGCAGGCCTGATCGGTGATCAGGTCCGCGAGCTGCTGGCCGACGGGGAAGCTGCGGTCCGCGAGGCCGCCGCCCAGACCGTGGCGCGTTTTCGCGACCCCGCCGACGCGGAGCGATTCGTGAGCAAGCTTTCCACAGAGCGCTTCCCGCAAGTACGCCGAGCAATCATCAATGGCTTGGGCTACCTCGGTGACGAGCAGGTTGTCGCCACGCTCCTCGAAATCCTGCAAGAGGCTGACAATCCCTGTCAGACCGAGGCGGTCGCCGCCCTGGGCCGGCTCGCGGAGCGCGGCGTCCTTTCGGCGCAGGCTCGCAGCGCGATCGCCGAGCAACTGTTGCAGTTTTACGGGCGGACCCCGCCGGGCCAGGTGGCGCTGCGCGAGCGGCTGCTGTGGTCGATGAGTCTGGTTGGCGATCCGCGGTTTGGCGAAATCTATGTGGCAGCGCTTTCGGACAGTGAGCCGCCGCTGATACGGCAGGCGGCGGCACGCGGGATCGCAGCTAGCAAATATCGCCCTGCGGTCGATGCGCTGATACCCGTGACACGCGATGCCGACCTTTCGGTGCGAAAGGCAGCCGTCCGGGCGCTGGCCGAAGCCGCTGCTACCGACGAGCAACTCTCGGCCCTGTGGGAGCGCCTCGCGGTTACGCAGGAACCTGACGACAGTATCCGCCAGACCGCGTGGGAAGGAGCCCTGCGCGTGCTGTCAGCGCGGTCGGTCGCCGAGGTCGAGCAGTGGATCGCTCGGCTGCCCAATGGCGATGAACACGTGGATCGGCGTGCGCGTGAGCTGCTGGAAAGCCTCGAATCGTCGCTGGCGAAGGTCCCGGAGGGACTGGCGGAGCTGGGACGCGTGTGGGCCAGATTTGCCAGCCGTAGAGCGGCACAGGGTAGGAACGCTTCGGCGGTAGCCGCATATTGCGCCGCGGTCCGCAACCTGTGCGCGGCTCAGGCCGCCGACGCCCTGACCGTCGCTCAGGAGTTGCTGCGGATTGCGGTTCTGAACCAGCTTTGGGATGAGAAAGTATCCGCCGCACTGGGCAGCGCGGGTCCCGCACTGGACGGCGCAGCTCTGTGGGACAGCCTGAAGCGCGAGCTGGAAACCCGGCTTACGTCCGAACAGGCCGGGCAGATCGTCGTCGTCTTGCGGGCGCTGCGTGCCAATCCGCCAGCAATATTCTCCCCCGCGGTCCTGTCAGAAATTGACGCGTTGTTGCGGCGTGCGCGCGCGCTTGCCGAGAGCGGGTCGCCACAGAGCGCCCCTTCTGGCGAAGCAAATCCCTGACCTGTGGGCAACCTCGTGGCGGCGAGTCTCTCCCGGGTAACGCCGGGCCGGCAGTGTTGAGGCGGCCTGGCGGTGCTCTTTTTCTGCGCCCCGTCGCGTCGTAGACTAAAGAAATGGATACACGCGCCATCGAGTCCGCGGCACGACTCCTTTCGCGCGCAAGATCGGTATGCGTCTTGACCGGGGCGGGCATGTCGGTCGAGTCCGGCCTGCCCACCTTCCGCGACGACCAGACCGGGTTGTGGTCGCGTTTTGATCCGGACGAGCTGGCTACCCCGGCAGCTTTCCGCCGTGACCCGGTCAAGGTCTGGTCTTGGTACCGCTGGCGGCGGCAGGAACTCGCTAAGGCTGAGCCTCACGCCGGCCACGTCACGCTGGCTGAGTGGGAGCGGCGGGTCGAAGATTTTGTCGTCGTTACGCAAAACATCGACGGGCTCCACCATCGGGCTGGATCGAGAAAGGTCATCGAGTTACACGGTCGGCTTGATATTGCCCGCTGTACCTACTGCGACTATCAGGTTCAGGGGCTGGAGGACCTCGGTCCGGACCCCAGTTGCCCGTTGTGCATGAAGCGAGTGCGACCGGGGGTGGTCTGGTTTGGAGAGGCACTCCCTGCGGAGGCATTGGCGGCAGCTTTCGATGCTGCACGCCGATGCGAGGTCTTCATGGTTATAGGTACCAGCGGTGTGGTACAGCCGGCGGCGTCCTTGCCGGACCTGGCCAAGGCCGGCGGCGCAGCCATTATCGAAGTCAACCCCAACCCCAGCGAGCTTAGCTCGCTGGCCGACGTCGTTATCCGGGCGGGCTGCCGCGACGCGCTGACGTCCATCGATGCCGCCTGGCGACGCATGGCGTCTTAGCCTCCCGGTTCCGAAGCCCTGCCCGACAAGCACCAAGGGCAACCCGGATTCCTGGGAGTGCATCTACACGGTGCGGTAGCATTCCGCTCAACCGGGCGGACTGCCCGGCTGGAGGTCCCGGGTTACGG
>Ga0185342_1001160_pt1 | contig 11425 bp, 7 predicted proteins | sample ConPoolayeEmetaG_FD_128045 | JGI IMG/M metagenome (GOLD analysis project Ga0185342, IMG submission 128045) | Hot spring microbial mat communities from California, USA to study Microbial Dark Matter (Phase II) - Cone Pool mat layer E metaG... ...
GGGCACGATGCACCAGGTATCCGTCCGCAACATGGACGAACAGCACCAGAGCTTCATTGAGATGCAGAAAGATAGAGCGCCTGTGGTGGATACCGCCATCATCGCGGTGGTCTCCGGCGATGGGCTGGCTGACGTCTTCACCAGCCTGGGTGTTTCTGCCATCGTCCCCGGCGGTCAGACCATGAATCCCAGCACCAAAGACCTGCTGAAAGCGGTAGAGTCAGTTCCGTCAGATAAGGTCATCATCATTCCCAATAACAAGAACATCATCCCCACTGCCAGCCAGGTGCAGTCCGTAACCAAGAAAACGATAGCGGTCATCCCCGCTGAGACCATCCCGCAGGGTATCGCCGCACTGCTGGCATTTGATTATGAAGCTGATTTTAAGACCAATGCTGAGCTGATGACGAAGGCGCTGGATTCTGTGAGCACCATTGAAATCACGCGGGCGGTCCGTGCCACACAAATCGGCAGGCTCAAGATAAAGAAGAAGCAGGCAATCGGTTTTCTTGATGGATTGCTGGTTGCTGTGGCAGACAGCGCAGAGGATGTGCTGAATCAGACCCTCAGCAAGGTAAACCTGAAGAAAGCGGAAGTAGTCACCATCTACTGCGGTGCGGATACGGCGCTACCGGAAGCGGAAAAGCTTGCTGATGCCATACGCACGAAATACCCCAATCTGCAAATAGAGGTAGTCAAAGGTGGACAGCCTCACTATAATTACATTGTTTCTGTGGAATGAGGCTTTGCCTTAAAAGTGACAGGTTTGCGTCATTCTGATGATAAAGAGGAGTCTGAGCAGGGCAGAGTCCGGTGCGCTAATGGCTGACGTCACCCGAGATTCTGCGTCAAATCGTTTTCAGAATGACTTTTGGGCAGGCTGTATAGTGATTAAGGGAGGCAGAGATGGCAGTAGAAATAGTAACTGATAGCCTGGGTGACATCACGCCGGAGTTTGCCAGAGAGCTTGGCATCACCACCGTGCCGGTATATGTGCGGTTCGGGGAGCAGGTCTTTAAGGACCGGATTGACATTTCCACTGATGAATTCTACCGCCGTCTGGTGCAGGGAGACGTGTTTCCCACCACCACTCAGCCCACCCCGGAGGATTTTCTTACTGTCTATAGAAAGCTTGCCCAGAAAACGGATGAAATCCTGGTGGTAACGCTCTCCAGTAAGCTCAGCGGCACCTATAATTCCGCCGTTCAGGCGAAGAGCCTTTTTGAGGGCAAGTGCCGTATTGAGGTGATTGACTCACTCAAGGTCATCATGGGGCTGGGAGTTATCATTATAAAGATAGCGGAAGCCGCCAAAAAGGGCGCCAGAATGGAAGAGCTTATTGACCTGGTGCGCAAATCAATCCCCAGGTCACATTCCGTGATGTTCTTTGACACGCTGAAATACCTGGCGAAGGGCGGACGCATCGGCAAGGCGCAGAGTCTGCTTGGCTCGCTGTTGTCGGTCAAGCCTGTGCTCACCCTCAAAGATGGGGAGGTGTCCCCGCTGACGCGGGTGCGCTCAAGGGCGGCGGGCATAGATTATCTCTACAATTTCGCCGCCGGATTTAAAGGCAGGATTGAGATGCTGGCAGTAGAGTACGCCACCACTCCGGACGAAGCAGAGAGGCTAGTTGAGCGACTTGACAGCGTTTTTCCAAAGGATAAAATCATCAGGGCAACGGTGAGTCCGGTCATCGGGACATACGTTGGTCCCCATGTGCTATCAGTTACGGTCCTGGAGACGGCGGACAAATAGCGCGCGGGGGCGCATGACCCAGGATTATGGCAGACAGCACTGGTGCTCGTGTGCTGTTCTTTTCCCGGCAATTACCGGGTGGAAACATCAGCATCATCACTTTTCTCTTAGGACGGTATCATCCTTTTGCTTTAGCCACCCGGCAATGAGAGACTGATTATGGACCGCGATTCACTGCGGAAAGTTATTGAGCTTGAGCGGAAAAAGGGTTATGCTGATACTGCCGTCATCGGCGGGCTGGATAAATTCCTGCGCAACTGGTCAGCTCAGGCGGCGGAGTCAATCACTGACCCTCACACCCTGGCAAGATTCAAGAAGCTGGGCTTGCATAGGTCAGATTATGCTTCACTGACCGGGGAAAAGCGCAAGCAGTGGCTGGAGGCGCTCATCAAGGCTCTCAATGAAATAGAGCAGAGCGGGACAGTCCCGAAGAAAGCGTCTGCAGGTTCAGTTCCCGCTCCGGTCAAAGCGAAGCCGGTACGCGTCAGCAGGTCCGCGGCGAAAGCGAGCGGTGCCGATTTGAACTCTCCTATCACGGTGGTCAAAGGAATCGGTCCTGGCATGGCGGCAAAATTGGACAGGCTGGGGGTGAAGACCATCCGGGACCTGCTCTACTTTTTCCCGCGGCGGTACCTTGACTACAGCAAGCTCAAGACCATCTCTCAGTTAACCGAGGGGAATGAGGAGACCATCATTGCCAATGTGTGGGAAGCGCATGAAGCATATCTGGGCGGCAGGAAAGGAACAGAAGCCACACTAGGTGATGAAACGGGTAATGTCCGCGCCGTCTGGTTCAACCAGCCGTATGTGGCCAGGCGGCTGACGGTCAATAGCCGTGTCGTCCTGAGCGGCCGGGTGCGCCTGTTCAAAGGTCGGCACGTGTTTGAATCTCCGGCGTGGGAAATCCTGGAAGAAAAAGAGCTCGTCCATACCGGCCGGCTGGTGCCGGTCTATCCGCTGACAGAGGGGCTCTACCCGCGCCAGATGAGGAAGCTGATGAAGGAGGTAGTGGAAGAGTGGGCGGGGCAGGTGGAGGACTTTTTGCCGCCGGAACTCAGGAAGCGCCACTCCTTTTTTGACCTTTCACAGGCGATAGCGCAGGCGCATTATCCTGATGATGAAGTGGCTCAAAATAAGGCGCGGGTGCGGCTGGCATTTGATGAGCTTTTCCTGCTTCAGCTGGGCGTGATGAGCAAGAAGCGCGAATGGCAGGGTAAGATGGGCGTCTCGCTGGAGGTAAAACAATCGCTGGTGGAGGCTTTCATCGCATCACTGCCTTTTGCGCTGACCAATGCTCAGCAGAGGGCGCTGAAAGAAATCCTTGCCGATATGCAGAAGCCCCAGCCGATGAGCCGGCTCCTCCAGGGCGATGTGGGCAGTGGCAAAACCGTGGTGGCGACGGCGGCGCTCATCATCGCCGCGGCGAACGGCTATCAGTCAGCCTTCATGGCGCCCACCGAGATTTTAGCGGAACAGCACTTTGCGACCATATGCCGCATTATAAGCGGAGCCGGCAGAGAGGCAGAGCAAGCGGGCTACCTGCGGAGCTTTTCCGGCGTGCTGTCCCGTCCGGTCAGGGTGGCATTGCTGGTGGGAGATATTGCCCAGTCCCGTAAAGCAGAAATTCAGCAGTGTGTTGCGGACGGCAGTGCCGATATTATCATCGGCACCCACGCTTTGATTCAGAAGGGCGTGGAGTTCAAAAAGCTGGGGCTGGCGGTAGTGGACGAACAGCACCGCTTCGGGGTGGAGCAGCGTTCTGCATTGCGCCAGAAAGGGTATTGCCCCCACATGCTGGTGATGACGGCAACTCCCATACCGCGGACATTAGCCCTCACGCTCTATGGGGACCTTGATTTGTCCATCATTGACGAGCTTCCGCCGGGTCGGCAGGTGGTCAAGACTAAATGGCTGAGACCTGACCAGAGGGAGAGCGCTTACGCCTTCATCCGCAGGCAGGTGGCGGAGGGAAGGCAGGCGTTCATCATCTGCCCGCTCATTGAGGAATCAGAGGCGGTCAATGCCCAGGCGGCGGTGGCAGAATACCAGCGGCTGTCACGGGAAGTCTTCCCTGATTTGAAGCTCGGTCTGCTACACGGGCGCATGTCCGGGGCAGAGAAGGATGAGGTGATGCACCGTTTCCGCGCCGGGGAAATGAATATCCTGGTTTCCACGCCGGTGGTGGAGGTGGGCATAGATGTGCCCAATGCTACGGTCATGCTGGTGGAGAGCGCTGACCGCTTCGGGCTTTCCCAATTGCACCAGTTCCGGGGACGGGTGGGGCGGGGGACGGCCCAGAGCTACTGCATGTTGCTGGCGGATAACCCATCGGAAGTGGGCAGGCTGAGACTTGACATAATAGAGAAGGTGCAGGACGGGTTCGTCCTGGCGGAAGAAGACTTGAAGCTGAGGGGGCCGGGGGAGTTTTTCGGCACGCGGCAGAGCGGTCTGCCTGACCTGCGCATGGCGAAGCTATCAGATATCAGCATACTTGAGCTTGCCCGCAATGAAGCTATCAGGGTCTTTCAGGTTGACCCCAATCTGGAAAGAGAGGAGCACCGTCCCCTGTTCAGGGAGTTAGCCCGCGTATGGCCTGAAAGCGGGGAGTGGAGCTAATTAAAAAGGCAGCGGCAAGTTGCCTCACCGCTGCCCTTTCTTCTTTTCTACTTGGGTGCTTTAGTCTTGCTGAAGCATTCGCTGCAGTAAACTGGTCTACCCTGGCGCGGCTCAAACGGGACTTCCGTCTCTTTGCCGCACTGTGCGCAGACTGCCGGGTACATCTGGCGCGGTCCTCTGGAGTTGTCTCCACGCTGAGAGCGTCTTGATTGGCGGCAGGCGAGACAGCGCTTCGGCTCATTGGCGTAGCCTTTGGTCGCGAAAAATTCCTGCTCCCGGGCGGTGAAGGTGAAGGTTGCGCCGCAGTCGGCACACGTGAGTGTTTTGTCCTGGAACGTCACTGAATGACCTCCTCTTAAAAATTCTCTGGTTGGTTAGATTACAGCCATCCAGCACTTGAGTAAATTGGGAAAGGGGCGCTGAGGGTAAACCAATTAACCAAGCCGTGATAATCTGTACTGAACCACCAATAGCATTGTAGCGCAATCAAAAAGGCTTTGCAAGTGGGGTAAGAGTTTTTCTTATCTCACGTTCACCCACAGGTGGAGGGGCGGCTGGTGGGGCATGCCGTCTTTGAACAGGATGAATTCCACCTTCTGGTGGTCGCCAGCTTTGTCCGGAATGAAGGTGACCGTCTGCTCCCATTTTTCATCATGGGCGAGGGTGACCGGGTCTGTGGTGCTGGCGGGTATGCCATCTATGGTCACTTCAATGTGGTAGCTTGCCGTCTCATGTTCGCGGTTGATAATACCTATCTTCACGCTGGCTGGTTGCCCTGCGGCAAGCTGTGTGGGGTAGTCAGCGGCTTTGTCTTCAGCGCCGAGCACGTAGAATTCGGTGAACCGCTCGCCCACCGGCGGGAAAGCGATGGCGTAGATATACGTGCCCAGAGCCATAGCTATTGTTCCGATGAGCACCACCGTCAGGATACGGTCAAAGCGCTTCTGCTGACGCCAAGAGGTGAAATTGATGGTCCAGGTGACGTAAAAACGTTCTGCCTCCGGGAGCCGCCGACGTCTGAAATAGGCGAAAGCCGAAGCCCCCAGCACGAAAACGGCAGTGGGAAACAGCACAGTATAGAGCCTGACGCCGATGGGGCTATAGTTCAACATCAGCCCGATGAGCGCCACGATAGCGATGGAAAAGCCGAGACTGAATGCCAGCCGCTCCACGGCGCTGAGCTGGTTTTTCTTAGGGAAGAGCGCGGCAATAAAAGTATAGCCGGGGAAAAAGAGCATGAGAAGAAACCCAGAGATTACACGGACGGGGTTAGGCGGCATGAGGCTGACCGCCGCCACTGTCAGTAACGTCACGATGGCGATGAGCAAAAGCTCATCTTTCACCTGTATCTTCATAGTAAGCTATACAATATTAGCATACCTGAAAATGCGGTACGCGGTTGGCGGTTATCAGATTTCCGGGTAACCACGTATCCGGATTCTGGCTTCCGCCAGAGTGACAGTCCAGTTTTCCCCTCCGTCTTAGGCAGGAGGGGAAGCATGCAATGGCAAAAGGAGGCACCCTCAGCTAGAGCTCCAGGATAATTCTGCTTTCCTCTGCGGACAGCGTTTCCACGCTAAAGCCGAGCTTCTTCGCCAGATTGAGCATGCCCCGGTTCTCATTGAGGACAATGGCATAGATACTGCTCAGCCCCTTCTCCCGGGCGATGCCGATGAGGATATCGGAAATCTTCAATCCCAGCCCGTTGCGCTGGAAGTCATCGGCGATGACGATGGCGAACTCCCCGGTGTCTCCGCCAGGAGAAATGATGAGCCGGCCGACGCCGACATTGCGCCGCTTGTTGTTTGCCGTGTATTCAGCGATGATTGCCATCTCACGCTCATAGTCAATGTTGCAGAAGCGGGTGAGCATCTCATGGGTGATGTCCCTGAGGATATAGAAAAAGCGGTAGCGTGATGACTCCGGGGAGAGGTTGGCGATGAGCTCATATTCCAGAGGCTCATCTTCCGGGCGGATAGGTCTGAGCAATACCTGCCTGCCGTCCCGGCAGCGCCACGGCTGGACATACTTGGTGGGGTATGGTGAGATGATGAGATGCCCGTGTTCCTCAGCGTCTTTCTTTACGGCTTCTTCATCCAGCACCACCCTAGCGTCAAGGGCGATTACCATATTCTTGCCGACGACGAGCGGGTTGATGTCCAGTTCTTTAATCTCCGGGAAGTCAATGATAAGGTTGGAGACCCTCACCAGCGTTTCATCAAGAAGGCGCAGATTAACCGGCGGCTTGGCGCGGAAGCCCTGTGACAGCATTTTATAAGTCTTGGTCTGCTCCAGGATTCTGCGGGCGAGGGATTGATTGAGTGGCGGCACACCTACGGCGACATCTTTGAAGAACTCTGCTTCTGTCCCGCCCAGACCGAACATGATGACCGGACCGAGCACGGGGTCCTTTTTGCTGCCCACGATGAGCTCATAGTCATAATCAGTAATCATTTTCTGGATGCTCACGCCATCAATCCTGGCTTTGGGGTCATACTTTGCCACGCTCTCCATCATTTCTTGAAAGGCTTTTTTCACCTCAGCATCAGTGGTGAGGTTCAGCTTCACACCGCCTGCGTCTGATTTGTGGCTGATATCCGGGGAAACAATCTTCATCACCACCGGGTAGCCCTGTTCTGAAGCGATGGTTATGGCTTCCTCCTGGTTGCGGGCAAGGTGAGGAGTGGTTGAGGCTATGCCGTAGGTGGTGAGCAGTTTTTTGGAGTCCTCCTCGTTGAGGAGTGTTTTGCCTGCCTTCACGCTTTTGCGGGTCATAATCTTGAGGTAGTTCTTTGGCGCGCCCAGCTCAAGGGGCAGATCTTCCGGCGTTTCATAGAGCATCTCCAGGTTGCGGGCATACTGGTACATGTAAAGGTAAGTCCTGATTGCCTCCTCAGGGAACTCATAGGTGGGGATATTGTTATCATAGAAGAGCTTTCTGGCTTTTGCCACGTCTTCACTGCCCATCATTGCGGCAAGTATGGGCTTGGTGGTCTTTTTGGCGTGCTTTACAATCGCCCTTGCCACGTCCATGGGGGTCGCCTGCCCCTGGGGGGTATAGATGACCACCGCACCGCTGACATTGGGGTCTTTCAGCGTGGTCTCAATGGCTTTGACATATGTTTCTGGCGCCGCATCTCCCAGGATGTCCACGGGGTTAGCTTTGCTCCAGTACGGTGGCAGGAACTCACTCAGGGCGCTGATGGTCTCTTTGCTGAGCTGTGCCAGCTTGCCGCCCCGGCTGATGAGGGCATCGGTCGCCAGCACCGCGGGGCCGCCGGCATTGGTGATGATAGCCAGATTGGGCGCCTTGGGGAGGACGGTGGTATTGAGGATGGAGGCGCAGTTGAACAGGTCTTCAATCTCCTCTACCCTGACCGCGCCGGCGCGATTGAACACGGCGTCATAATACAGGTCCTCACCCACCATGGCGCCGGTATGGGACCGGGCGGCAGCCATGCTTTCCTGGAACTTACCAGGCTTGATAACGATGACCGGCTTGGTGCGAGCAAAACCGCGCGCCGCGCTCATGAATTTCTTGGCGTTCCGGAGGTCATTCCCCAGCGATTCAAGGTAGATGAGAATGCTCCGCGTCTGCGGGTCAGCGCCGAAGTAGTCAATGAGGTCGCCGAAGTCCACATCCAGCATGGAACCGAGCGAGACAAAGGCGCTGAAGCCGATGTTGCGGCTCACCGCCCAGTCAAGGACGGCAGTGCCCAGGGCGCCGCTCTGAGAAAGGAAAGCCACCCTGCCCGGCCTGGCGGTCTTATTGGCAAAGGTGGCATTGAGGTTGGCAACGGGCCTGATGACGCCCAGGCAATTGGGGCCGATGATTCTCATGCCGTATTTTCTGGCATGCTCCAGGATTTTAGCTTCCCGCTCTCTGCCCTCTGCGCCGGCCTCTTTGAACCCGGCGGAGATGATGAGGATGGCTTTTGTCCCTTTTTTGCCGCAGTCACTGACGATTTCTGGAACAGTGGCCGCCGGCGTGATGATGACAGCGAGTTCAGGCGTTTCCGGGAGAGAGGCGATGTCCGGGTAACATTTGAGGTCAAAGATGTGGTCTCGTTTGGGGTTGACGGGGTAGATTTTGCGGCTGTCCCGGGAAACGATGATGTTCTCCAGGACAGTGCGTCCCACTGCTCCTTCCCGGTCCGTGGCGCCGACCACTGCCACGCTCTGAGGCTCAAAGAAAGACTTTATTTTTTCCATGTTGTGTCGCTTCCTTTCGGTCGCACTGCGAAGGAGGTTTACCGCGGATGTGCTCCTCTCTGTGTCTCATGGCTCAAGCTTTAAGCCATGCTCATTATACTCCCGTGAGGTGAGGAGTATCAAATTTTCAAATAAGTCCAGAGAGACCGCAATTGCGTGGGGAGTGCCGGTTTCTTTTCCGGGTTTCAGCCTTCACGGAATGTTGCGGTAGAGCTTAAGCAAGTCAGTTGAGGCTTGGTTTCACTTAAGATATAATGATAATCATAATAGTGCGGAGGCTGTTCTCTGCATTCTTGGAATAGAGGAGCAAAGGTATGTTACGTGCGGCAGTTGTCGGCGCGACGGGGATTGTCGGTCAGCAGTTTATCGTTGCCCTTCACAATCATCCATGGATAAAAGTAACGGCTCTGGCGGCTTCAGAAAAGTCTGCCGGGAAGTCATATAAAGAAGCACTCACCGATGTCAGGACGGGCGCCCTGCGGTGGTACTGTGATGAACCGCCGGTGACAGAGGTCATGGGTATCCCGGTGCAGAATGCGCAGGATTTGGATATTTCCAGCGTGGACATCATCTTCACCGCCATTGAGTCTGACCAGGCGCAGGTTTTAGAGCCGAAGTTTGCCGCGGTCAAGCCGGTCATCAGCACGGCTTCTGCCTTCCGCTATGAGAAAGACGTGCCTGTGCTCATCCCGGGGATTAACTCTGAGCAAACTGCGCTGTTAAAGACCCAGCAGAAGAACCGCGGCTGGAAGGGCTTCGTCACGCCCATTCCCAACTGTACCACCACCGGGCTCGCCATCACCCTGAAGCCGCTCTACGATGCATTTGGCGTGAAGTCCGTGGTCATGACATCTATGCAGGCGCTGTCCGGCGCCGGGCGCAGTCCGGGCGTCATCGGGCTGGATATCCTGGATAATGTCATCCCGTATATTGTTAAAGAAGAGGAAAAGGTGCAGGTGGAGACCCAGAAAATACTGGGCAGGCTCTCCGGTGATGCCATCCAGCCGGCTAAATTTGCGGTGAGCTGTACCTGCACCCGCGTCAACGTGCGTGAAGGTCATACTGAGGCCGTTTTTGTCTCGCTGGGGAAGCATGCTGAGCTGACGGAAGTTGCCCGGGTGATGGAAGAATATGATGGTTTCAAAGGCATGTCTCTGCCCTCAGCGCCGAAGCAGATGGTTGTCGTTCTGGCTGACCCCTTCCGGCCCCAGCCCCGCCTTGACCGCGATACCGATAACGGCATGGCGACGGTGGTGGGCAGAATCAGGAAGGATGATGTGCTTGAAAACGGCGTCAAATACGTGCTGGTCTCTCACAATACCAAGATGGGTGCCGCCCGCGGGGCGGTGCTGGTGGCAGAACTGCTGATGAAGCAGGGTTATATTGCCTAATCCGGCATTGAAATTGCGCGCATCGCCTCATCGGCATGTACCAGACCGTAGCCGTACCAGCTGTCTTTGCCTGTTTCACCCAGGTCCTTTGCCGTCCTGGCGAGGATATGTCTAATGGTCTTATGGTCATTGACACCGGCGGCAATGAGCAGAGCGGCAGTGCCGGTGACGTGCGGTACCGCAAATGAGGTACCAATGCCCGCGGTGTAGCCACCGCCCATGGCTGTGGTGAGCACGTTGGTGCCGGGAGCCATGAGTTCCAGGTCATCGCCGGCACAGGAGAAGATGGCTCTTGTGTCTGATTCGTCGGTTGCACCCACGGCGATGACCTGTTCATACCTGGCGGGGGAATGGATGTTCCCCAGGTCGCCGGAGTTGCCGGCGCCGGATATCAGAATGATACCTGCCTGGTAGGCTTTGTTCAGAGCCTGGACCAGAGCCGGGGGTAAATCACTGTTGGTGCCGAAACTCATGTTGATGATTTGCATTTTATTTTCAATTGACCACTCAATACCCTTTATAACGGCGTTCACAGTGCCTGCGCGGTTTCGGTTCAGGACTTTAACCGAGTAAATCTCTGCCTCAGGGGCAATGCCGACGATGCCTTCACCATTGTCCAGGGCGGCAATAATGCCTGCTACCATCGTCCCGTGGCCGTTGTCATCATCGCCGTTTTCAGTATTAGGGACAAAGGTGACATTGCCTGCCACGCGCAGGTCAGGGTGGTCCAGGTCAATGCCGGTGTCCAGGATGGCAATCTTCACGCCCCGCCCTTTGTTCTGCTGGTGGATAAGCGGCGCTTCCACGCGTGTCACTCCCCATGGGACAGCTTCACCGAGGGCTTTAAATGTGAGGCTGTTTTTCATGGGAATGACGTGGGCAGTCTTAGGCGGTGCCGGAGCAAAAAAGGAGCAAGCCAGCAAGAAGATAACGGCGAGAATAATTATGGTAATGATAGTGGCGCACCATTCAGATTTCTGGTTTCTCATCACCGGCTACCTCTTATTAAGCCATCATCATGGTAGCCTTAAGACCAGAAAAAAAGCATAAAAAAGGACTGCTGGCTTATAAAGATTTCATAAAAATGGAGGAAATTTAGGCGGCGCAGAAAATGAGGAAGGGAGTTTCCTCTTTCAGGCAATTGCTGATGTCAGTGTGATTGTCGCGCGGTGCTGATGTTTTATGGTTCAGGCTTCGTTTCAGGGGAGCTCCTGAGCTTATAGCCCACTCCCGGTACGGTGATTAAATATCTGGGATTTTCCGGGTCCGGCTCCAGCTCTTTGCGCAGGCGCCCGATGAAGACGTGCAGGTACTCTTTTTCCTCTGAGTATTCCGGTCCCCAGATCTTGTTCAGGAGCATCTGGTGGGTGAGCAACTTGTCCGCATTGAGCGCCATTTCCTTGAGCAGGTTATACTCTGTGGGGGTGAGTTTGACTTCTCTGCCGCGGGCG
>Ga0185342_1001161_pt1 | contig 11401 bp, 10 predicted proteins | sample ConPoolayeEmetaG_FD_128045 | JGI IMG/M metagenome (GOLD analysis project Ga0185342, IMG submission 128045) | Hot spring microbial mat communities from California, USA to study Microbial Dark Matter (Phase II) - Cone Pool mat layer E metaG... ...
ATTTAAAGTGCCATTCTTTATGTTAAGAAACTGAATCCCTTCTCTGTGAGATATGAGCAAATTACCATTTAAAAATTCTATTTTGGGGAAACATCTTTCCTTGATACTTCTCCACCAGATAATGTCTCCACCCTTTCTTTTGAGGCAAAGAATTATATCTGAGCCACAGATAAAATAAACCCTTTTATTGTCTGAATTTACTGCCATAATTTCTGAAGGAAGTTTGATTTTCCAAGTTATTTTTTTCCCTTTCTTCCTAATGCAATACAATAAATTATCTTCAGTTTGTGCATATATAAAATCATCATCAGTGAAAGTTTTTTTTACATTGAACTCATAAAAATCTTTTAAATTTTTATCCTCAATTCCTTCCACTTTGATTTTCAATTTTCCTTCGCTCTTTTCAAGGATAATTTCATTTTCAGAAATATTATATGTATCTCCCTCAAAAAAGTTTTCAATATTGAGATTTCCAAGCTCAAGCCTTAAAATTCTTTTCTCAAAGAATAGATAAACATAATTTCCTGAGAGTTTTGGCTGGTGTATGAGCTCATCCTTTAAATCTAATTCTTTAAAAATTTCAAAGGAGGGGTTATTTATTGCGAATAAAGCAATTAGGATAAATAAAATCATAGAAAAATCTTATCATCTTTTGAATTTTCCTTCAATTTTTAATTATTTTTGAAGATTTTATTCTTCTCTTTCGAGGCTTATTTTTATATATTTTGAATCAATCAAAATCAATCGAGGGTCAGGCAGAAGAAGGGATGTTGAGATTTCCTTCTTTTTTCTAAGCTCATAAATATCCACTGGTTCTGTGGGAATTGTTTTTAAAAGAGGCAATAGGGCAGAGGGGCATAAAACCCTTACTCTTTTTGGATCTACAACAATTTTATCCATTTCCTCCTTCCCCTTAATTACAGGCTCTACAGGAACAAACTTTTCTACAAGTTTGTCAAGATTAAGAACAATACTGGAGGGGTTTATTCTTGAAATTTCCACACCTTTTGGAACATTGGAAATATCTTTTCTGCTTACAGGGACAATAATCTGTCCTGCTTTAAATTGGGAAAGACTTATATTTAACTCAGGGCTTGTTCTTTTCAAATCTTGCTCCAGTTTTTTAGGTACTTTCATTGATAGTTCTATATTATTAGTAGAGGCTGAAAAAACCGTTATATTGTGGGAGAGGTCTTTGAAGTTTACAGGGATAGTTATTTTTACTTCATAAACACTCCACTCACCCAGGGAAATAAGGAGCCAGATAATGAAGGCAAGAAATAGAGAAAATAACTTTCCCTTCCAATCTTCAAGAAAAATTTTTTTGATAATTTCGGTCATTTTATGTTTAAATACTCCAGAAGCCTTTGTTCAAGAGCTTCCCTCTTTAAATCCTTTTCAAGAACTCCCCCTATTGCAAGGGAAATAGAACCGCTCTCTTCTGAAACCACTATCACTGCTGAATCAGTTTCAGCTGAGAGTCCAATTCCTGCAAGGTGTCGGGTTTTTGTTCTTATTTCTGATGAGTAGGGGTGAAGCGGAGGGAGAGGTAGAAGACATCCTGCAGATTCGATCCTACCCTGTCTTATTATTATTGCACCATCATGAAGGGCTGATTTAGATGAGAATATAGAAGTTATCAATTCCATTTCTATATTCGCATTGATTTCTATCCCCTTTTCCGAATAACTTTTTAAAGAAATTTCCTTTTCAATTGCTATCAAACCACCTATTCTGTAAGTAGATAAGTATTCTACTGCTGAAACAATTTCTTCTATATCCTTCTTTGTGGTTTTAGGCTGGAATGGTTCGAATATGCTTCTTGCACCTATGTTAGCAAGAAATTTCCTTATCTCTGCCTGATAAAGAACGATTATTGCTATAAAAAAATAGGGTGCTATATTTTTAAGAATCCAGTGAAGAGATACAAAATTGAAAATTTTTGAAATGAAAAAGAATATTGCAAGGATTGAAAGTCCAACCGCCATCTGATAAGCTCTTGTTCCTCTTATTAAAATAATAAACTGGTAAATCAGGACAGAAACAAGAAGTATATCGATAAGATCCTTCAAGGAAAAGTGAAGAATACTTTTTAATATTGCCTCTATCAAGATTCCCTCTGAGAAAGAATTTTGTCAGCGACTTTTACAGCTCTTGAAAACTCCTTTACATCGTGAACCCTTAAGACATGGGCGCCTTTGAAAATACCTATTATACCAGAGGATATAGAACCTTCAAGTCTTTCCTCAGGAGGGAGATTCAAGATATTGCCAATGAAAGATTTCCTCGAAATGCCAAGAAGAATGGGACGGTTTAGTTCTTGAAATTTATCGAGATTTGCAATTATTTTTTCATTGTCCTCCTGCCTTTTTCCAAAGCCTATGCCAGGGTCCAATATTACTTTCTCTGGATCAATATCATTTTTAACAATATAATCAAGTCTTTCTTTAAAAAAATCTTTAATTTCCTGAATAACATTTTTATAAAATGGATTTATCTGCATGGTCTTTGGTGTTCCTTTCATGTGCATTATTATTACGGGTACATCCCTTTTCTTTATTACCTCTACCATCATGGGATCAAATCTCAATCCACTTATGTCGTTCAATATATCTGCACCATTTTCAATCGCTTCCTCAGCTATTTTTGACTTGTAGGTGTCAATTGAAATCAGACATTTTACCTTCTTTCTTAACTCCTTGATTACTGGTATAACTCTCCTTCTCTCCTCCTCCTCTGAAATGCTTTCTGCACCTGGTCTTGAACTTTCACCACCAACATCTATAATATGAGCTCCTTCTTCCTCAATCTCAATACCCCTTTCAATTGCTTTTTCTTTTTCAAAATATTTGCCTCCATCTGAGAAAGAATCAGGAGTGATATTGAGAATACCCATTATTAATGTTTCTCTCCCTATGAGTAATTTATCCCCTCTGATTTTTAAGGTTACAACTTGCCTCATTTTACTGGAGATAGGCTTGGGAAGTTTCTTTTCCAATTATCTCTTTTATCTCATCTCCTGTGAGGGATTCCCTCTCAAGGAGAGTCTCTGCCAATTTGAAAAGAGCGTCTTTTTTATTTTCAAGAATCTCCTTTGCCCTATTGTAATTTGTAGTTATTATCTTCTTAATCTCCTCATCAATCTTTCTTGCAGTTTCTTCACTGAAATCCTTTCTTACAGCAAGATCCCTCCCAAGAAAGACCATATCATCCTTATCAGCATAGGTGAGAGGTCCGAGGTCAGACATACCCCATTTGCAGACCATCTTTCTTGCAATTTCTGTAGCCTGTTCGAAATCGTTTCCCGCTCCTGTTGTCTCCTTTTCAAGAGCGATCTCCTCAGCTATTCTTCCTGCCAGAAGAACTGCTATCTGAGCCTCCAGATAGGATTTTGTGTAGTTGTATCTGTCGTCAAGTGGTAGTTGCTGGGTGACTCCCAGAGCCAATCCTCTCGGAATTATACTTACTTTGTGAATCGGATCCGCTTCAGGTATTGAATTAGCCACTATCACATGACCTGCCTCATGGAAAGCAACTATTTTTTTCTCTTCATCTGAAATTATGAGACTTTTTCTTTCAGCTCCCATTAAAACTTTATCCTTTGCAAATTCAAAATCTTTCATTGTGACAAATTTCTGATTGTTTCTTGCTGCATTTAGAGCAGCTTCGTTCACCATGTTGGCGATATCCGCTCCTGAAAAACCAGGGGTTGTTTTTGCAAGAAGTTTCAAGTCAACATCTGGAGCGAGGGGAACTTTCCTTGTGTGGACTTTTAAGATTTCTTCCCTTCCCTTTACATCTGGCTTATTTACAACTATTCTTCTGTCAAATCTTCCCGGACGAAGAAGGGCAGAGTCAAGAATGTCAGGCCTGTTAGTCGCAGCAATAACAATTATACCATCATTGGGATCAAACCCATCCATCTCAACAAGGAGCTGGTTAAGGGTTTGTTCCCTCTCGTCATGTCCTCCACCTAATCCAGCCCCTCTTTCCCTACCAACTGCATCGAGTTCATCTATGAAGACAAGGCAGGGTGCGTGTTTCTTTGCCTGGTCGAAAAGATCCCTAACCCTTGATGCTCCAACACCAACAAAGAGTTCAACAAAATCTGAACCAGATATTGAAAAGAAAGGCACATTTGCTTCTCCAGCAACTGCTTTGGCAAGGAGAGTCTTACCTGTTCCTGGAGGACCAATGAGAATGACACCCTTAGGAATTCTACCTCCCAGTCTCTGGAATTTCTGAGGGTCTTTTAAAAATTCTATTATTTCTTTAAGTTCCTCTTTTGCTTCATCTACTCCAGCCACATCTTCAAAAGTGACTCTCTTAGATGAGTCTGTGACAAGTTTTGCCCTACTTTTCCCAAAAGTGAAAGCTTTATTACCTCCTACCTGAAGCTGTTTTATAAAAAGAAGCCAGAGAATGAAGATTAAAATGAAGGGTGACAAAGAGCCTATAAGGGATACAATTGGACTGGGGGTAGTATCTTTGACAACTATACTAACATTCTTATCCCTTAAGATCTTTATCAAGTCAGTGTATTGAGATGGAGCAACAGTTTTGAACTGCCTTTCGTCTTTAAATTTGCCTTCGATTTTATTACCAGAAATAGTTACCTCTTCTACATTTCCCAAAATTATGGAATCAAGAAACTCTGAGAAAGCAATTTCTTTCTTTTTCCCTCCCGATTCCTGGAAGATATTCCAGAAAAAGATGACTAAGAATATTACTGCAATCCATATAATTAAATTTTTCAATATATTATTCTTATTTTCCATATCCAGAACCTCAGAAAAATTATAACATACTTGAAATCAAAAAACCATTTAATGTGTAACTCTTTACAAAAGTAAGGATTTCATGGTAAAATCCCTATCTATGTGGCGGTATCGTCTAGGGGCCTAGGACGGATGGTTCTCAGCCATCAAACCGGGGTTCAAATCCCCGTACCGCTGCCAATTTCTAAATATTTTTCTCTAAAGCACTAATTTTAATTGAGCCATTAACTGTTTCTATATCGATTTTTTTACTTCCATCCCCCAAAACAAAATAAGCACTTCTTTTTTTAAGGGATAATCTTTTCATTGGCTTCTGAAATTCATCTATACTGATACCACCATTTACAGTCTCAACATTAAATTCTGCATTCTCCAAATTTCCAATATTTAGTGTCACACTCCCATTAACAGTGCTCAAATTGATGTATTCTCCAACCTCTAAAACTTCTGCATTTATACCTCCATTTACGGTTTCTCCTTTTAATGTTCCGTATGCCTTTGATACATTAATACTTCCATTAACAGTTTCCGATTCTATATCTCCTCTGTGATGGTAAATTGAAATATCTCCGTTTACAGAGGAGGCAGAGATATTTCCTTCCATATCATTAACCTTAACACTTCCGTTTACAGTGGAAAGGGCAAGATTTTTTGGGGATGGAGCATTAACAATTATTTCTACATCGGCAACTGAGCCTCCGAATATTCTCCATCCATCTCTCTTTTTAACCTTTATCCTCAGTTCTCTTCCTGAGTCGTCAAAAATAACATCTGTCTTTTCTAAGATTGCTTTACTTTTTGATCTTTTCTTAACGAATACATAGATTTCTGGCTTTCCCCAGCTTTTCAGATTTATACTACCGTTCACATTTTCAATAGAAATTTTTTCAATTTTTCTCCCATCAAAGTACTTGGTTATTTCTTGGCTGTATTCAGGATATAGAAGACATGCAAAGATTAAAATAGATAGAAGAAAAGTTAGAACTCTTTTCATAATTAACCTCCATCTTAAATTAACGGTAAAGAAGTTAAAAAAGTTCCTAAAAATTTGGCTTAATTATCATGGAAGCTCTAACTTTGTGATAGAAGAGGGAATTTAAAGTTTTTTTCTTCCACTCCCACTCTGTTTTCTTAAAGAATTCTTTTTTAATATCTTCATCTCTAAAAGACAATTTGTTGCTCCCTGAAACAACAAATTGGTCATAATCATCATTATTTTGAATGATTCCAAAGCCCCTTGAAGAGGGAAATACCAAGGGATAGTTATGAAGGGATTCTGAATAAATTCTTAAAAGAATCAAATTTTCAAAACCATTTCTTATTGAGATTCCTTCTTTAAAACATGGCTTAATTTCCCTTGAAAAATCCAATTTCTTTTCAAATCTTTCTATTTCCAACTTCCAGTAAAAGGTCTTATCATCTCCAGAATCTTTTAAATATGAAATTCCATAATCTCCATTATCTTTAAAAAGCCAACCCTCGAAAAGGATTTTCAATTCATAATTTCCCCTTTCTCCGTTGATAGAACTCCATCCCCCTTTCACATCAAAGAATACTTTAAGATTCCATTCTTGACCTTTCCTTTCGTAGCCATAAAGGATAAAACAGAAAATTAGAATAAATCTTAACTTTCTCATCCTCTCATAATTTTTAAGAATGCCTTCCCGCAATCAGGGCAGAATTGTTTTTCAATGTTTCTTTCGATTTCTTCAAGAGCCTCCCTCTCATTTATTCTATTCCTGTATGGTCTTGAAGTTGTAAGGGCGTCGAAGGTATCGGCAACTGCAATTATCCTTGCCCATAGAGGTATTTCTTCCCCCTTCAAATTTTCAGGATATCCTTTCCCATCCCATCTCTCATGGTGATGTTTTATAGCCTTTACTATCCTGTCCATTCCATTTATGCCCTTTAAAATCTCAGCTCCTATTACTGGATGTTCTTGAATTTTTTTGAACTCTCTTTCAGTGAGAGCCGTTGGTTTTGCAAGAATTGAGTCAGGAATTCCAATTTTTCCAATATCATGTAGAATTGCTGAAATTTTTAAGCCTTCCAGTTCCTTTCCCCTAAGACCAAGAAATTTTCCGATTTGTAGAGAATAGTCGAGAACCCTTTTCGTATGTCCTCCAGTGTAAGGGTCTCTCTTCTCAATAGCTATGGCAAGCGCAAAGGATGTCTGTATGAAGAGTTCCTTCCTTTCCTCGTAGAGTCTTGCATTATCAAGAGCGATGGCAATCGGTCCTGAGAGGGCAAGTAAACTTTCTTTATCTCTTTGAGTGAAGCCTTTTCCATCTTTTTTATTTAAGAGTTCTACAACTCCTAATATCTTCCTCCCAATTATAAGAGGGACTGCAAGGATTGAGCGAGATTGAAAAGAAGATTCAACATCAAATGCTTCTTCCCAGTAAGGGCTTTTTCTAACATCATTTACCATTAGAGGTTTTTTGGATTTTGCTACATAGCCAGCAATTCCATCACCTATTTTTAGTCTCATCTGCCTAATTTTTCCTACATTTTCCCCCCTTATAATCCTGAAAAAAAGCTCCTTCTTTTCCTGATCGATCTCCCATATTGAGGAAGCCTCCGCTTTGCAAATCCTCTCTACATGCTCCATTGCTTTATAAAGAACCTCCTCTATCTCGAGGGAAGTTGACAGGCTCTGACTCACCTTGAGAAGGGTTCTTAGAGTTTTATTCTCTTTTTTTATTTTTTGGATTATCTCATCAATCCTATCCTTCCTCATGTTTAAATTATCTTCTTTCATCTTTAGATTGTCAAATTTTGGCATGTTTTTTCATGGAATGAAATTGACCAAAATTATTAAATGTATTATATTTATCTTTTTAGGAGATTAAAGATTTATTAGGAGGAAAAGATGAGAAAGGTATTGATTATGGGCGCAGCTGGAAGAGATTTTCACAATTTTAATGTCTATTTCAGGAATAATAAGAATTATAGGGTTGTTGCCTTTACAGCAACCCAGATTCCTGATATTGAAGGGAGGAAATATCCTCCTGAACTTGCAGGTCCTTTATACCCTGAGGGTATTCCAATTTATCCTGAATCAGAGCTAACAGAACTGATAAAGAAATTAAAGGTTGATGAGGTAGTATTTTCATACAGTGATGTATCCCATGAGTATGTAATGCACAAAGCATCGGAAGTCTTATCTGCTGGCGCTAACTTTACCTTTTTGGGACCTCAAGCTACAATGTTAAAAAGCAAGGTTCCTGTTGTCTCTGTGTGTGCGGTAAGGACTGGTTGCGGGAAGAGTCAAACATCCCGGAGGGTGAGCAAGATTCTAATGGCTAAGGGTAGAAAGCTTGTTGTTATAAGGCATCCAATGCCTTACGGAAACCTATCTGAGCAAAAAGTTCAGAGATTTGCTACCTTTGAAGACCTTGATAGATATAAATGCACAATAGAGGAAAGGGAAGAGTATGAGCCCCACATTAGAAATGGAGCTGTAGTTTATGCTGGAGTTGATTATGAAGCAATACTGAGGGAAGCTGAGAAGGAAGCAGATGTAATTCTCTGGGATGGAGGAAACAATGACTTCCCATTTATTGAAAGCAATATGGAAATTGTTGTAACAGACCCCCACAGGCAGGGGCATGAGCTAAAATATCATCCTGGAGAGACAAATTTCAGGCGTGCAAAATGCATTGTCATAAATAAAGTTGACACTGCTGAGAATGAGAAGGTAAATCTTTTAAGGGAAAATATAAGGAAAATAAATCCAGATGCAATAATTGTTGAGGCTGCATCTCCAATATTTTTGAATGATGGCTCTCAAATAAGAGGGAAAAGGGTTCTTGTAATTGAGGATGGTCCAACGCTAACCCATGGGGAGATGTCCTATGGAGCTGGAGTTGTTGCGGCGTTGAAGTATGGAGCAAAGGAGCTCGTTGATCCAAGGGAGTTTGCTGTTGGTTCAATTGCTGAAACTTTCAAAAAATATCCTCACATTGGTAAGCTCCTTCCAGCAATGGGATATGGAGAAAATCAGATCAAGGAACTCGAAGAAACAATTAACAGATCTGATGCTGATCTTGTGATAGTGGCAACACCAATTGATCTCACAAAGGTTCTTCGCCTAAACAAGCCCTCCCTGCGGGTTTTTTATGAATTACAGGAGATCGGAACACCAACACTGGAGGATGTTCTTAAAGATTTTTAAAAAATGAAGGAAAAAATAGCCCTTATAGCTTTTGGAGGAAATGCAATTTTGCCAAATGGGCAGAGAGGTCTACAGAAAGAGCAGATGAAGAATTCCGAGAAGGCAGCAAAAATGATGATGGAAATTGTTGCAAAGGGATATGAGTTAATTGTTGTTCATGGGAATGGACCTCAGGTTGGCAATATACTAATTCAGATGGAAGAAGCTTCCAACAAAATTCCTCCTTTCACTCTTGAAGTTTGTGATGCAATGACTGAAGGTAGTATGGGATACATGCTGGAGAAGGCTCTAATAAACGAGCTAAGGAAAAATTCCATAGATAAAGAGGTTGTAACAATCCTCACCCAGGTAATAGTTGATAGAGAAGACCCTGCTTTCCAGAATCCCACAAAACCAATCGGTCCCTTTTATACTCAATACAGAGCTCAACAACTCATAAAGGAAAAGAAGTGGACAATGATTGAGGATGCAGGAAGAGGATGGAGAAAGGTTGTTCCTTCTCCGAGACCGATAGATGTTGTTGCCAAAAGAGTCATTAGCGATTTAGTAAGAAGTGGAAGGATTGTAATTGCTGCTGGAGGAGGTGGTATCCCTGTTATTATAAATTCAAAGGGGCTAATAGAAGGGATTGAAGCTGTAATTGACAAGGATTATGCCTCTGCTCTCCTTGCATCAGAGGTTGGCGTTGACCTTTTCATTATATTAACTGGCGTGGATAAGGTATACTTAAATTATGGAAAAGAGAATCAAAGAGAGATTAAGGTAATGACTGTTAAAGAAGCAAAAAAATACCTGGATGAAGGACAATTTCCACCAGGCTCTATGGGACCTAAAATAAGAGCAGCTATTCAATATATAGAAGCTGGAGGTAAGGAAGTCCTTATAACTTCTGCCTCAAAGTTAAAGGCTGCTCTTGCAAAAAGGGCTGGAACAAGGATAATACAATAGATGGAGGTTTTATAATGAAAGATCTTCTTACAATTGGAGAATTAAAAAAAGAAGAGGTAAGGGAAATTCTTTCTCTTACAATGGAAATAAAGAAAAACAAGGGAAAATACAGGAATGCATTGAAAGACAAAATCCTTGCAATGGTATTTGAAAAGCCATCTTTGAGAACCCGCATGACTTTTGAAGTTGGAATGCTTGAAATGGGAGGAAAAGCTATATATCTCGGACCATCAGAGATTCAACTTGGTAAAAGGGAGTCGATAGCAGATGTTGCACGGAACCTTGAAAGATGGGTTGATGGAATAATGATAAGAACCTTTGGGCATGATAATGTTGAAAAGATGGCAGAATGGGCAAAACCTCCTGTAATAAATGGACTCTCTGACCTCCACCACCCCTGTCAGGCTCTTGCAGACTACTTCACACTCCTTGAAAAATTTGGAAAATTAGAGGGTTTAAAACTTGCCTATGTAGGTGATGGAAATAATGTCTGCCATTCTTTGATAGAAGGAGCTTCTAAATTAGGGGTTCATATCTCTATTGCAACTCCTGAAGGATATGAGCCAAAAAGAGAGATAGTTAAGATGGCAATGAAGGAAGCAAATTCAAAGATAGAAATTCTGAGAGATCCTGTGGAGGCAGTAAAAGATGCTGATGCAGTCTATACAGATACATGGACATCAATGGGACAGGAGCACGAAAAAGAGATAAGAGTTAAGATTTTCAAGCCATTTCAGGTTAATAAAAGTCTAATGGAGAAAACGGGCAAAAAAACTTATTTCATGCACTGTCTCCCTGCTCACAGGGGCGAAGAGGTTACAGATGAAGTAATTGATTCTGAATATTCCCTTGTATTTGATGAGGCTGAAAATCGCCTTCATGTCCAGAAGGCAATAATGTATATTTTAATGGGAGGTAAAGTCTAAAAGTGCAACCAAAGAAAATTTTTATTGATGAAAAGGATGTTGAGTGGATTAAAAATCTGATAAAGGAGCGCCGCTCACCCATTACCCTTGAGGAGATTTCCACTCAGCTTGCAAAGAAAAAATCTGCTCTCACTCAGGGGAAAAAGGTAAAGATTTTTAATCCTGAACTTGACTATGAGGTGGGAGATTTGATTTACAAATATTACGATGAAGATCTTAAATTTTCCAGAGAAAAAGTTGAGCATTTCAAAGGAGGGGTTGTTTTAAGGGTTATAGGAAAAGAAAAAAGACCTGAAGGTTTTTCAATCCTTCGTGTCACCTACGACGGAACAGGCTTATTCAAACAGTATATAGATTTCCTTGAAAGAACCTCTTCCCATCTTTTAATTCCCTGTGGATTTTCAGGAAAGAGTGAGCCAGTAGAATATTTGGAAGATGAGGAACTCCTTATGGACGCCCCCCTTGACCAAAATTATGTGAAAAAATTATCAAAGATAATTGAGGAAGCTTTAAAAAAATCTGAAGAATTCATTCATTGGAACTCTTATTTTTACCTGAGAGAACTCCTTGAA
>Ga0185342_1001166_pt1 | contig 11349 bp, 8 predicted proteins | sample ConPoolayeEmetaG_FD_128045 | JGI IMG/M metagenome (GOLD analysis project Ga0185342, IMG submission 128045) | Hot spring microbial mat communities from California, USA to study Microbial Dark Matter (Phase II) - Cone Pool mat layer E metaG... ...
ATCAAGTATTATATATGGTTCTTTTTTTAGTATCTGAAATCTCCCATTCCAGTTAACATTCTCTATTGCCTTTCTTATATCTTCTTCCTCTATCTTATATCCTTTCTCTTTTAAAATTAATCCCGCCTCTATTGCAATTGAAAGATTTTCAATCTGATGTATTCCTATAAGGTCTGTTTTTATTTCTTTTATTTTCTTTCTTCCATAAAAGTTAAAAATCATTCCTTCGGGTGAGATACTGCACAAATTACCTTTAAAGTCATTACCATAAAAAAGCACTTCTGCTTTCTTATCAAAAACTTTTCTTTTTATGACCTCAATTGCCTCTTTTTTTTGTTTTGCTACCAGAACAACTGTTTTTTCTTTTATTATCCCTGCTTTTTCATTTGCTATTTCTCTGTAAGTTTTTCCAAGAAATTCCGTATGGTCAAGCCCTATTTTTGTTATTATTTCAATAAAAGAAGGTAAAACATTTGTTGCATCAAATCTTCCACCCATTCCAACCTCACAGACAAGTATATCAATCCCTTTTTTTGCAAAATATGAAAATGCAATTATTGTCAATACTTCAAAATATGTAGGATACATGTGAATAGGTTGTTTTTCTATGATTTTTTTTAATTCTATAATTCCCTCTTTAAATTCTTCTTCAGAAATATTTTTTCCATTTATTCTTATTCTTTCTCTTACATCTATCAAATGAGGGCTTGTATATAAACCAACTTTATATCCTGCAAGTTCCAGAATTCCACTTAATGCTTTACACACAGACCCTTTTCCATTTGTTCCTGCAACAAGGATTGAAGGATATTTAAAATGTGGATTTTTAAGTTTTTCAAGATAATAATTTGTTTTATCAAGACCGAGTTTTATACCAAAATCACTTAGGGAATTAAGAAAATCAATTGGAGAGAAATTGTTCATGAGTGAAAAATTCTTAAAATTTTTATAAGTGTCTCCTTTAAATCTTTTCTCTCAACAACCATATCAATTAATCCATGTTCATATAAAAATTCAGAAGTTTGAAAGCCTGGAGGTAATTTTTGTTTTATTGTCTGCTCAATAACTCTTGGTCCAGCAAATCCAATCAATGCTTTTGGTTCTGCGATTATAATGTCTCCAAGAAAGGCAAAACTTGCTGCAACTCCTCCCATTGTTGGGTCTGTTAAAATTGAAATATATAAAATTCCTGCTTTCTTCATTTTACCAATAACTGCTGATGTTTTTGCCATCTGCATCAGTGATAAAACACCTTCATACATTCTTGCTCCTCCGCCTCCTCCTGAAACAGATATTAAAGGAAGCCCATTTTCAATAGAAAATTCACAAATCCTGGTGAATTTTTCTCCTACAACAGAACCCATACTTCCCATAATAAAATGAGAATCAAGAATACTCAAAGATACAGAAACTCCTCCTATCTTGCCTGTTCCTACAATCATTGCTTCCTTCATCCCTGTTTTTTTAATATCTTCCTCAAGTTTCTCTTTATAGGATTTAACACCAACAAAATTTAAAGGATCCAAAGAAACCAAATCTTCCCATTTTTCACAAAAAGACCCTTCATCTACAAGAGAATTTATTCTTTCTCTTGCTGTCATTCTAAAATGGAAATTACATTCAGGACAAACTTTTAGGTTCTCTTCAAGTTTTTTTGCATAAATAAGTTTTCCACAATTTTCACATTTTATCCACAACTCTTTTTTTATCTCTACTTTCTCTTTTGGAGGTATTTCTATATATCTTTTCCTTTTAAAAATCATATTAACCCAAACTCCTTTATTGTTTTTTTAATCTTCTCAAAACTCTCTTCACTTGGTCCTGTTAGAGGTAATCTCCACTCAGGATTTATCATTCCCATTAAAGAAAGACATGTTTTTACAGGGATTGGATTTGTTTCAATAAACAAAATTTTAAATATAGGGAAAAGTTTAAGATGTATTTCCCTTGCTTTTTCATAATTTCCTTTTAAAGCATATTCAACCATTTGAGAAACCTGATAGGGCACAATGTTTGATGCAACAGAAACTACTCCTTTCCCTCCAACTGCCATAATTGGTAAGGTTAAAGAATCATCTCCAGAAAGAACAACAAAATCTTCTCTTTTAATAAGTGTTAAAATTTTGCTCACCTGGTCAAGGGAACCACTTGCTTCTTTTATACCTACTATATTTTTTATTTCAGAAAGTTCTGCAACTGTTTCAGGAGCAATTGAAATCCCAGTCCTTGAAGGAACATTATAAAGAATTATTGGTAAAGAAACTTGTTTTGCCACTTCTTTATAATGAAGAAAAAGCCCCTTTTGTGTTGGTTTATTATAATATGGCGTTATTAAAAGTGCTCCATCTGCTCCAACTTTTTCAGCATATTCTGTAAGTTCAATTGCTTCCTTTGTATTATTTGACCCTGTCCCTGCAATAACAGGAACTTTTTTATTCACATATTCAACAGTAAATTTTATTAAGTCCTTATGTTCATCATAAGATAAAGTCGCTGGTTCTCCTGTACATCCACATGTTAAAATTCCATTTGTTTTATTCGTTATCTGAAAATCAATAAGTTTTTTATATGCATCATAATCAATCCTATCATTCTTTATAGGAGTAACTATTGCAACTATTGCTCCTTTAAACATATCTACCTCCTTTAAATTAAAAATTTTATATCATTATAATAAAATCCAATCTCTCTCAATTTATTCAATATTTGCTTTTTCTGCAACCTTAAAACAGATAGCAAGCAACCACTTTCAACCTTTACATACAAATTCTTATCCTTCTCAAATAAAACATAACTTTTTCCTCTTGCTTCTTCATCTATAATTCTTGGCCAGATAACAGAAATATCTATATTTCTGTTTTTTTCATACTCAATACTTATTCCTTTGATAACATTTTTCACAATTTTATTAATCCTTTCTATCTCTTTCATTCTACTTTTAAAGGCATACAGATATATAAAAACTCATCTTCCTCTTGTTTCATCAAAACTGGTTTATTTGAAGCAGTGAAAGCAAATAAAAATTCTTCCTTCTCTATCACTTCTAAAAAATCTATTAAAAAAGAAGGAGGAAACGCTAAATCTATTTCTTCTTCTTTATATTCCACTCCTATTTTTTCATACGCCTCTCCTATATCTCCTGCAGCAGAAATAGTAAGTTCTCCTCTTTTAAAATTTAATTTAACTTTGTTGTTCCTTTCAGATGTAAATAAAGAAATCCTTTTTAAAGAAGAGAGAAATTGTTCTGTATTGATTTTAGAGATTTTTGATTTTTTAATATCTGGAACAACTTTTTCATAATCAGGGAATTCCTCTGCTCCCGCAATCAACTGAGAAATTAATAAAATATCTCCTTCAACTATTTTATTTTTTTCAAGGGTTTTTGTAAATCTTGTTTGGAAAGAAATATTATTTTTGCCAATAGAAATTTCAACTTCTCCTTCATTTAAAATACCTATCATTTTTTTGATTAAACTATGAGGTAATAAAACCTTTAATTCCTTTTTAAATGGTTCCTGACAATTTATAGAAAAAAGAGAAAGTCTTCTTGTGTCTGTTCCAACTATTCTTATATTTTTTTCTTTAACATCAAAAAGTCCTCCCCTAAATTGATGCCTTGGTTCTTCTGGGTCTATACAGAAAATAATTTTTTTAAACGCCTCTTTTAATATTTCTCCTTTAATTTTAAATGTTACTTCTGCGGTGAATTTAGGAAATTTAGGAAATTCTTCTATTTCCATCTCAATAAATGAGTATTGTGAATTTTTTCCTATAATATTTACAAATTTTTCTTTACTTTCTATTTCTAATCTATCCTCTTTAAATTGTTTAAGAAGAGAAATAAATTGTTTTCCAGGAAGAACTACCTGTCCTTTTTCTTTAACTTCAGATTCAACGGATACTCTTACAGTATTTTCAAGGTCTGTTCCAATTAAAATTAAATTATCATCTTTTCCTTCCATAAAAATTCCACCACATATAGCCATTGCTGGTTTTGAAGGAAGAATGTCAGAAATATATTCTAAACTGCTATTAAGAATATCACTATTAACAATTACTTTCATTTTAACTCCTTTTTTAGTAATAGGAATTGTTGAAAACTTCTAATTTTTTAATAATAAATAACTTACACTGTGCAAAAAATGTAAATTTATTGTTCATTTAATTTTTCTTTTAAAACTTCTATTAAATCTTTCAAATTTCTATCTTTTTCAACTAACTGTTTTATCTTTCTGCAAGCATGAAGAACTGTTGTATGGTCTTTTACCCCAAATTCTAAAGCAATTGAAGTTAAAGAACTATTTGTCATTTCTCTTCCTAAATACATACCTATCTGTCTTGGTAATATAATATTTCTTATTCTTTTTTCACTTTTTATCTCTTCAGGGGTTAACCCAAAGTATTCACACACAACTTCAATTATTTTTTTTAAATTAACAAACTTCTTCTCATCTCTTTTTAAATTATACAATGTCTCTATAATTTCATCAATTAAAAATTTTTCAATTGGTCTATTAAGCAATTTTAAGTGTGCAACTATACTATTTAAGATACCTTCTATTAATCTTATATTATCTTTTACTTTTTCTGCAATATAAAAAACTAAATCATCACTTAAAGAAAGATTTCTTAATTCTGCTTTCTTTTTTACAATAGCAACTCTCGTTTCAAAATCAGGAATCTGTAGGTCCACAATAAGTCCCCATTCAAATCTTGAAACAAGTCTTTCTTCAAGAAATTTTATATCTTTTGGAGGTTTATCACTTGAAAGGACTATCTGTTTTCTATTATTATAAAGAAAATTAAATGTATGAAAAAATTCCTCCTGTGTTCCTTCTTTCCCACCAATAAAATGAATATCATCTATTAAAAGATAATCAAGATATCTAAATTTATTTCTGAATATATGGGTTGTTTTATTTTTTATACTTGTAATAAATTCATTAACAAAATATTCAGCAGGGATATAAGAAATTTTTGCTTTACTTTTTTCTTTAACATAATGTCCTATTGCCTGCATAAGATGTGTCTTCCCAAGACCAACACCTCCATAAATAAAAAGAGGATTATAGGCAACCCCTGGAGATTGAGCAACGGAAAGAGCCGCAGCATGTGCAAGTTGATTGCATGGACCTACAACAAAATTTTCAAATGTGTATTCAGGATTTAATGAGATTTCAAAAAGTGCATCTTCTCTTCTATACTCTGAGAAATCAGATGGGTAAACTATTTCAAATTCAGGGATAAATCCAAAAACTTTATAAAATTCTTCTTTTAATATTCCTATAAAAGGTAAAAAACTTTTTTCAAATGTAGAATTTGGAATTTCTATTTTTACAATATGCTCATTAATATCAAGAAGTTTTACAGGTTTAATCCATAAATCAAAGGTTCTCTGGTTGTTTAATCTTATCTCTATATTTTTCAAAACTTCTTTCCACATGTTATTTACTTCTCTTTCCAATTTTCACCCCTTTTTTACACATTTTTTCCACAGCAATGTTTATATTTTTTCCCACTTCCACAAGGGCAGGGTTGATTTCTTCCAATTTTTTGTCTTTTTAAAGGAACATGTACTTCCTTTCTTACATCAGGGGATTTAAAATCAGTTGAAGGAAGAAAAGAAGGAATTGCTGAAACCTGCTCTCCTTTTCCTTTAGGAAATTGTTCATATTCAGGATGGACAAATTCTTTTTTTCCAGTTTGTCTTACATTAAGAGTTACTTTTTCAGTTATCTGTATTTTTATTAAAGAACTGACAATTTCTTCTTTAATAGATTTTAACATTGTCTGGAAATATTGGAAAGATTCATGTTTATAAGCAATTAAAGGGTCTTTCTGGGCATATACTCTTAAACTTATCCCTTCTCTTAATTCATCCATCGCTCTTAAATGTGCTTTCCATCTATTATCTATACTTTGAAGTAATATAAATTTTTTCAATTCATCAAAAAAATCCCCAAGTTGTCTTTTTTTATCTTCAAGTAAAGAAAAGAAGACGTTTTTAATCCTTTCTTTTAAATTTTCTCTCCACAAACTTAGATTCTGTACATTTTCAGGGTTATCAATTGTAAAATTTATTCCAAATTTTGTTTTAAAATATTTCACCATGCCTTCTATATTCCACATATATGGCTTAATCTTTTCATTCATGAATTCTTCAAAAACATCTTCAACAATTTCTTCAATATATTCTTTTAGATATTCATCAAGGTTTCTATTTTCAAGAATATCCTGTCTTAAAGCATAAATGATATTTCTCTGTTCATTTAAAACATTATCAAATTCAAGTAAATTCTTTCTTATTTCAAAATTTCTTCCTTCCACCTTTTTTTGTGCATTGTTTATCATCTTTGTTATTAAAGGATGGGTAATTTTTTCTCCCTCTGGTAATTTCCCCATCAGGCCTTTTAACCTTTCGCCACCAAATATTCTTAAAAGGTCATCTTCAAGAGAAAGATAAAATTTTGAAGAACCAGGGTCTCCCTGTCTTCCAGCCCTTCCTTTTAACTGATTGTCTATTCTTCTTGCCTCATATCTTTCACTTCCTATAATATGTAGCCCTCCAAGTTCAACCACTTTTTTATGATTTTCCTCCCAAGGTTTTTTATATTTTTCCAGAAGTTGATTGTAAATTTCTTTAAACTCTTCAGGACTTTTCTCCATTTCCTCTTTTATTTTTTTCCATTCTTCTTCATATTGGCTTCTTTCTTTTTCATAATTTTCTCTTGCAATATTTAATTCTTCTGTATATTTGTTTTGAACCTTTTCATATTCTCTAACCAGTTTTTCATATTCTTTTTCAATTTCTGAATAATCTGGAAAATCTTTTTCAAAAATTCTTTTCTCAATCTGGCCAAAAGAATCTTCTATCTGTTTATAAAGAGAAAACTCTCTTCTTTTGCATTCTAAAAGAAGATTTTCAATCTCTTTCTCCTGTAAAAACTGATTATTTATCTCATTGAGAAATTCAACATATTTCATAATTTTCTTTTTCTCTTTTTCTATTGTTTCATTAAAAAGAATTTCAGGATATGTTTTTTCAAGTGTTTTAAGATAGGAAATAATAGCCCTTTCCAGTTGCTCTATCAGAGAGAGAAAATTTGTTCTGAAATCCTTTTCATCAACTTCTTTGTCTAAAAACTCTAAAAGGAGATGCCTTTTTTCTTCAATATCCTCTCTTGTTAAAAATCCAAAAATTTTCTTCAATTGATTTTTAAAATTTGCATATTCTCTATAACTTTTCCCAGTAATTTCTTTTATTTCCTTCAATCTTTCTGGTTTATCCTTAAACTGAATGGACATTTCCTGAAGTTTTGCATTATTTGTTTCATATATCTCTTTCAATTTCAAAAACTTTATTTCATATTTTCTAAAAAGACCATTTGAATTTTTTTCAAATAATTCCCTTTCAAAAATTTCCCTTGCCTGTTTTTCTTTCTGAGAAAATATTTTTTCTTTCTCAGATATTTTTTCTTTTAATTTTTTAAGTTCTGCTCCAAGAGACATTTCTATTTCTTCTATCCTCTTTTTATATTTATTTTCAATTTCGTTAATTATATCCAGAAAATCTGCCTTTAAAGGTTTTTTATCTTTTTTTCTGCTCCATAAAATTTTAACTGTTTCTTCCCTTGCTATAATCTCTGGATTTCCTCCAAGAATTATATCAACTCCTCTTCCTGCCATCTGTGTCGCTATTGTAACTGCTTTGAGACTGCCTGCCTGTGCAATTATTGCTGCTTCTGCTTCATGATTTTTTCCATGGAGAACCTTATGTGGAATTCCTTTTCTTTCAAGAATTTTACTCAGTTTCTCTGCCTTTTCTATTGATACTGTTCCAACGAGGACAGGTCTTCCAATTTTATAAAGTTCTTCTATTTCTTTTACAATTGCATTAAATTTTTCCTTTTCTGTTGCATATATTTCATCGTCATATTCTGTTCTTCTTAAAGGTTTATTTGTTGGGATTACAATCACATCAAGTTTATATATCTCTTTAAATTCAAGTGCTTCTGTTAATGCAGTTCCAGTCATTCCTGCGATTTTTTTATAAAGTTTAAAATAATTCTGAAAGGAAATTGTGGCGAGTGTCTGATTTTCGCTTTCTATTTTTAACCCTTCTTTTGCTTCTATTGCCTGATGAAGACCATCTGACCATCTTCTTCCAGGCATAAGACGACCAGTGAATTCATCTACTATTATTACCTGACCATCTTTTACAACATACTCTTTATCTCTTTTGAAAAAATTATGTGCTCTTAATGCCTGATTTATATGATGGACAAGTTCAGTATGTGTTCCATCATAAAGATTCCCTATATTTAACAATTTTTCACATTTTTTAATACCCTCTTCAGTTAGAGTTGCTGTCTGATTTTCTTCATCAACAATATAGTCCTTCTCCTTTACAAGTTTTCTTACCAATCTATCAACCTCATAATATAGAGAAGGACTTTCTTCGCTTGGACCGGATATTATTAAAGGAGTTCTTGCCTCATCTATTAAAATTGAATCAACCTCATCTATAATCGCATAATTTAATTTCCTCTGAACCTGGTCTTCTTTTCTTACTGCCATATTGTCTCTTAAATAATCAAATCCAAATTCACTCCCTGTTCCATAAGTTATATCACATAAATATGCTTCTTTTCTTTCACATGGTTTTAAATATAAAAATCTTGAGTCAGGAGGAAGGTGTGCAGGGTCAAATTTATATGCTATTGAAGTATATCTATCTTTTGTCTCTCTATAAGAAACTATGCAACCACAGGATAATCCAAGATAATGATAAATTGGACCCATCCACTGAGTATCTCTTTTTGCCAGATAATCATTGACTGTAACAAGATGGCATCCAGCACCTTCAAGAGCATTTAGAAATAAAGGCAAAGTTGCAACAAGAGTTTTACCCTCTCCTGTTGCCATCTCTGCAATTTTCCCATAATGAAGGACTATCCCTCCTATTATCTGAACATCAAAATGTCTCATATTTAAAGTTCTTCTTGCTGCTTCTCTTACAAGAGCAAATGAATCAACAAGGAAATTATCAAGTGGTTCTCCTTCAGAAATGAGTTTTCTCATTTCTTCTGTCTTTTTTATCATTTCTTCTCTTGAAAGATTTTTGACTTCCTCTTCTTTTTCATTAATTTTTTTCAATAAATTTATAAGATTTTCAAGGAACAAAACTTTATCTCTGTTAAGAAAATTGCTTAAAAAGAATTTTGTTCCAGGATTTAAAAGTTTCAATCTCGTAAGTAATTCTTTGTAATAATCCATTATTTTGCCTCTCTTTTACGGATGGATTTTCAAATATAGTTTGCCGGGGGGCAGAATCGAACTGCCCACGCCAGCCTTTTCAGGGCTGCGCTCTACCACTGAGCTACCCCGGCACCGATAAAAATAAATTACCAGTTAATAAAATTTTTGTCAAGTTTCGAAAAATGATGATAAAATAAAGAAAATGATAAAAATTGGACTGTTTGGTTATTCAGGAAGTGGTAAGACATATATTTTTAAGAAACTGACAGGAAAAGAAACTGAAATTTTTGATCCATTTAAACCAAATGTAGGAATTGGTATTTATAAAGATGAAAAACTTAAAAAAATAAGTGAAATTATAAAACCCAAAAAAGTTGTTTATCCTGAATTTGAAATATATGATTTTAAAGGTTTTCCAGAAGAACAAGGTTTTCCTTCAAACTATTTTAAAAATTTTAATGATATGGATATTCTTCTTCTAATTGTGAAAAATTTCACAAATGAGGCTAATCCTTCAGAAGAAAAGGAATCTTTAATTATGGAACTTATATATCATGATATTGAAAGAGTTGAAAATATAATTGAAGAAAGAAAAAAAGAGGGTAAGGGTTTTGAGATGTGGGAAAAATGTCTTGAATTTTTAAAAGAGGAAAAGTTTTTAAAAGATATGGAAATTGAAAAAAAACATCTTATAGGAGCAGAACTTCTAACCTTAAAAGAAATTATTGTTTTTTCAAATGGAGATATAAAGGAGATAAAAACAGAAAAGCCATTTTTAAACAAAATTGAGGATATTTATGAAAAAGTAATAGAGACACTGGGTATGATAACTTTTTACACAATTAAAGGAGATATTGCTCAGGGATGGATAATTCCTAAAAATTTTACAGCAAAACAGGCAGCAGGAAAAATTCATAAGGATATAGAAAAAGGATTTATTAAAGCAGCAACTTTAAGTTTTAATGAATTTATTGAAATAGGGGACTGGCATAAAGCAAAAAATATGGGTGTTTTAAAATTTCTTGGTCCAAATTCTCATATAGAAGATAAAGATGTTGTTGAGTTTTTCTTCACAAAATAAATCATTCAAAAACACTCATTAAAAAATTTGTCAAGGGAAGAATTTTTTTGTAAAATTGTAAAAATATGGAGAATTTTTTTCAGGCTACATGGAAGAAAATAGAGGAATTCTGGGTTAAAAAAGGGTGTCTACTATGGCATCCTTATAATGTTGAAGTTGGTGCAGGAACTTTGAATCCAGCAACATTTTTTGGAATTATTGGAAACAAAAAATGGAATGTTGTTTATCTTGAACCTTCTGTAAGACCTGCAGATGGCAGATATGGAGAAAATCCAGTAAGATTATATCTTCATCATCAAATTCAGGTTATAATGAAACCACCTCCTTCTGATATCCAGAAAATTTATCTTAAAAGTTTAGAGTATATTGGAATTCCAGTTAAAGAACATGATATAAGATTTATTGAGGATAACTGGGAGGCACCAACTCTTGGAGCATGGGGAGTAGGATGGGAGGTCTGGATTGATGGACTTGAAATAACACAATTTACATATATGCAACAGGCAGGAGGGATTGACCTTTTACCACCAGCAGTGGAGATTACATATGGACTTGATAGAATTGTAAATTTCCTTCAAGGAGAAAAAAATGTTTTTAATTTAAAATGGAATAAAGATGTGAAATATGGAGAAATTCATAGGGAGAGGGAAAGAGAATATTCTATTTACTCTTTTGAAATTGCTGATACAGATTTTCTATTTGAAATTTTTGATAGGTTTGAAAAAGAAGCAGAAAGGATTTTGGATAATCAACTTATTTATCCTACTTATGATTATATTTTGAAACTATCTCACATATTTAATTTACTTGATGCAAGAAAGGCAATAAGTGTGAGTGAAAGAGTGAGATACATTCAGAGGGTAAGAAAACTTGCAAATAGATGTGCTTTACTTTACATTCAAAAAGGAAAGGGTATAATATAAGCCAGGAGTAAAGACAGAGGAAAAAAGTATAAGCCGGGATGGTGGAAACGAGCCCCAGAAGTAAGCAAAGATTAGCAAGCGAGGTAT